>JACCDQ010503691.1_pt1 | contig 10873 bp, 8 predicted proteins | sample 7446031 | NCBI WGS metagenome assembly JACCDQ01 (sample SAMN15323442, study PRJNA562643) | freshwater metagenome | isolation source: river surface water | place: USA:Blue River Watershed | collected 2017-08-17
GAAGCGATGGCGTTCAGTGCATCGGCGTCCAGAACAAGCGGGATGTTGCTTTCCAATAAGTGGGGCAACACAGCGTTCACTGATTTGCCTGCACCGCACCCGCACACGGCGACTGTGCTGCGCTTGGCTTGTGACTTGACCAGTTCGCTGGCGCTTTGAAAAATCAGATCAGGGTACAGGGGGTCGGCTCGGAGGGGCTGCTTGGCTTGTTCGTTCAGCAAACCGACCAGCACCCGGCCCGCGCCCATGCTCAGTGCGGCACGGGCGGCAAGCAAGGCGGCGCCGGTCATGGCGTGTTCGGTGGCTGGCGAATCTTCGCCCCCCACCACCCACACGTCACCGTGCTGGCCCTTGTGTGTGTTGTGGGTGGTGCGGCGGTGGGCTGTGGATGCCTTAAAAGGTGTGTGAAGCTGGCCAAACAAACAAGCCGTGGGGTTGTGGTCGCTTGGGTGTTGTGGATCGTCCGGGCGCTGCAGGTTGTCAAACCAAATGTCACCGGCCAAATGGCGGCCATGACCCGTGAACAAGCCGGGCTTCAGTGTTAGCAGTGCCAGTGTGTGCCTGGGGCCGCCGGGCTGGGTTTGGAAGGTGCTGTACCCGGTGTCTGTATCCAGCTGGCTGGGCGCATCGACTGCCAGCACTGGCCGCGACGTTCGGTGCAAATGGCCAAGCCAATCGCTGTAAGGTGACCCTGCTTCCAGCGATTTTCGCCTGCCAATTCCAAAAACCGCGTCAATGGCGACATCAAAGTGCTCCGGCGGTGTGTCTTGGATGGGCAATCCCTCATCTTGCCAGGCGGACAATGCCCTGTGCGCATCATCGGGGAGTTGGCCCATTTTGCCCAACCAACTGAGCCACACCGATCCACCCATAGGCTGCAAATGCCGGTGCAGGGCCAGGGCCGCCACCGCACCGTCGCCCCCGTTGTTGCCGGGCCCGCAGGCCACCCACACCTGTTGGGCGTGGGGATACAAAGCCAAGGTCCACCGAAACAAGGCCGTACCGGCCCGCTGCATCAGCACATGTGGCCCCAGGTTTCGCGCGGCAGACGCTTCCAGAGTGCGGGTGCTCGCTCCATTGAACAGCTGCAGATTAGTTTGGGGCGTGTGTGCAGGTAAGACGCGCTGGAGCATGGTGTGGATTGACTGGCAGGTTATCTACAAGGGGCGTTGGGCTTCGCGTGGACTTGGCGGTTGTAAGACTTGCTATAATCGATGAGTTTTGTGATTCGGGCATCTCTTGCCCGGCTCGCGGCAAAACAAAATCGCAAACCGGCCCACACAGGTGTTGACTGATTGTTTCAGCAATCGGGGTCGGATTTAAGACTCAACCTTCGGAAAATAAACATGTCCATTTCCATGCGCGAAATGCTGGAAGCCGGTGTCCACTTCGGTCACCAAACCCGCTTCTGGAACCCCAAGATGGCTCCCTACATCTTCGGTCATCGCAACAAAATCCACATTGTCAACCTCGAAAAGACGTTGCCCATGTTCGAAGAGGCTGCCAAGTTTGTCAAGCAGCTGTCGGCCAACCGTGGCACCGTTTTGATGGTGGGTACCAAGCGTCAGTCGCGTGACATTGTGGCCCAGGAAGCCCAGCGCGCAGGTGTGCCTTTCGTTGAGCAACGCTGGTTGGGCGGCATGTTGACCAACTTCAAAACGGTCAAAACCTCTATCAAGCGTCTCAAAGACATGCAGGCACAGCAAGAAGCTGGCTTGGACAGCATGTCCAAAAAAGAACAGCTGATGTTTGCTCGCCAGCTGGAAAAGCTCGAAAAAGACATCGGTGGCATTCAGGATATGCCGGCTTTGCCCGATGCTATCTTTGTGATCGACGTCGGCTACCACAAGATTGCTATTGCCGAAGCGCAGAAGCTGGGCATTCCCCTGATCGGCGTGGTTGACACCAACCATTCCCCTGAAGGCATTGATTATGTGATCCCCGGCAACGACGACTCGGCCAAGGCTGTTGCGTTGTACGCCCGCGGCATTGCCGACGCGATTCTGGAAGGTCGTGCCAATGCAGTGAACGACGTGGTCAAGGCTGTCCAAGCTGACAGCGGTGACGAATTCGTTGAAGTGCAAGACGCCGCCTGATTGCGCCTTCGTACCTAAAAAAGGGGGCTGACAGGCCCCTTTTTCGTAAGCTGATGTTCTTTATTGTGATTCTTTGAGCCGTGCGGCTCGAACGGAGTATTCAAATGGCTGCTATTACCGCAAGCATGGTCGCAGAATTGCGTGCCAAAACCGATGCACCCATGATGGAGTGCAAGAAGGCCCTGACTGAGGCCGACGGCAACATGGACAAAGCCGAAGAGATCCTGCGCGTCAAACTGGGCAACAAAGCGGGCAAAGCCGCCAGCCGAGTCACCGCCGAAGGTGTGGTGGCCTCTTTCATTGAAGGCAGCACTGGCGCACTGGTTGAAGTGAATTGCGAAACCGACTTCGTGTCCAAAAACGATTTGTTCCTGGCTTTCTGCAACGCCGTGGCTGAATTGGTTGTCAAGAGCAACCCAGCCGATGTGGCTGCAGTGGCCGAGCTGCCCTTGTCCATGGAAGGTTTTGGCCCCACCGTGGAAGAGGTGCGCAAAGGCCTGGTCGGCAAGATTGGTGAAAACATGACTATCCGCCGCTTCAAGCGTTACAGCGGCGGTGGCCAGTTGGCCGCTTACCTGCACGGTGTTCGCATTGGTGTGATGGTTGAGTTTGATGGTGATGCCGTTGCCGCCAAAGACTCCGCCATGCACATTGCTGCCATGAAGCCCGTGTCGCTGTCCTCGGCCGAAGTTCCCGCCGAGTTGGTTGCCAAAGAACGTTCTGTTGCTGAGCAAAAAGCCGCTGAATCCGGCAAGCCGGCCGACATCGTTGCCAAGATGGTTGAAGGTTCGGTGCAGAAATACCTCAAAGAGGTGTCGCTGCTGGACCAGGTGTTTGTTAAAGCGGCCGACGGCAAACAGACCGTGGGTGCCTACCTGAAGTCTGCCAACACCCAGATCAAAGGCTTCACCATGTTTGTGGTGGGCGAGGGCATTGAGAAGAAGGTCGAAGACTTTGCCGCTGAAGTGGCTGCCGCACAGGCGGCTGCGCAGGGCGCTTGATCCGGCAACTTAAGCATTTTGTGCGGCTCAAGCCGCACAAAAAATTACACGGCCGACCCCGCAATGGGTCGGCCTTTTTTACACTTAACCCGTAAAATTCGGCAAGTCCAACCATCGGTTCCTTTTATGCCAGCACACAAGCGCATTCTTCTCAAACTCTCGGGTGAAGCCCTCATGGGCGACGATGCGTTCGGCATCAACCGAAGCACCATTGTTCGCATTGTCGAGGAGGTGGCAGAGGTGACCCGTTTGGGTGTCGAGGTGGCTGTGGTGATTGGTGGCGGTAACATCTTCCGGGGTGTGGCGGGCGGCTCTGTGGGCATGGACCGTGCCACTGCAGACTACATGGGCATGTTGGCCACCGTGATGAACTCGCTTGCGCTGGGCGATGCAATGGAAAAAGCAGGCGTGAAGGCCCGGGTGATGAGCGCGATTGCGATTGACCAAGTGGTCGAGCCCTACGTGCGGCCCAAAGCGCTGCAGTACCTCGAAGAGGGCAAAGTTGTTGTGTTTGCGGCCGGCACAGGCAACCCGTTTTTCACCACTGACACCGCCGCCGCTTTGCGTGGTGCAGAAATTGGCGCAGAGATCGTATTGAAGGCCACCAAAGTGGATGGCGTTTACACCGCTGACCCCAAAAAGGATCCGACTGCAACACGGTACACCACCATCAGCTTTGACGAGGCAATGGCCCGTCAGTTGCAAGTCATGGACGCCACCGCTTTTGCGTTGTGCCGCGACCAGAACCTGCCAGTGCGTGTGTTCAGTATTTTCAAACCCGGCGCTTTGCGCCGTGTGGTGTTGGGCGAAGACGAAGGCACGTTGGTGCATGTGTGATTTTTGAACTGAAGTTGTGATTCATTGAGGTCGATCATGGATTTGTCTGAGATTAAGAAGAACGCTGACCACAAAATGCAGCAGTCCCTGGAAGCGTTCAAAAACGCCTTGACGCGGGTTCGCACCGGTAGGGCCAATCCTGCGCTTTTGGACACAGTGCATGTTGATTACTACGGCTCCATGGTGTCGATTTCGCAAGTCGCCAATTTGTCGCTGCTGGACGCCCGCACCATAGGCGTGGCTCCTTGGGAAAAGGGGATGGGCGCAAAAATTGAAAAAGCCATTCGTGAATCCGATTTGGGCTTGAACCCCGCCGCTCAGGGCGATTTGATCCGTGTGCCGATTCCTGCGATGACCGAAGAGCGCCGCAAGGAATTGACCAAAGTGGTTCGTGGTGAAGGTGAAAACGCCAAAATTGCGATTCGCAATTTGCGCCGTGATGCCAATGATCAGCTGAAAAAATTGGTCAAAGACAAACTGGCCTCTGAAGACGATGAGCGTCGTTCTGGTGATGAGGTACAGAAATTGACAGACCGGATGATTGCTGAAGTCGATAAATTGGTTGCTGCCAAAGAGCAGGAACTTTTGGCGATTTGAGCCCGTACGCTCAAAACAGCCTGATCGAGCATGTCCTTGTTTTTTAAGCAAGCAAAGCCAACTGAGCCGCAGCAAGTTCCGGCGCATGTCGCCATCATCATGGATGGCAACGGGCGGTGGGCTAAAAAGCGCTTGTTGCCACGGCTGCTTGGCCACCGGCAGGGTGTGGAGACGCTGCGTCAGGTGGTGCAGTGGGCGCTTGACAAGCAGATTCGAGTCTTAAGCGTATTTGCGTTTTCATCGGAGAACTGGAGTCGCCCACCCGATGAGGTCTCTGGTTTGATGGACCTGATGGGCAAGGCCCTGATGAAAGAGGTTCCTGCGTTGAATGAGCAGGGTGTTCGGATTTGTTTCCCGGGTGATTCTTCGGTGCTGAGCCCCCGCGTGTCTGCAGCCATGGCGGCTGCACAGGCTGTTGTTCCGGACGATCACCGGATGACCCTGAACGTCTGTTTCAATTACGGTGGCCGTTGGGACATCGCGCAAGCGGCCAAACGGGTGGCTGATCGGGGCCAGGAAATCAACGAAACCACCATAAGTGCCCAGTTGGCTCTGGCCCATGTACCTGACCCGGATTTGTTGATTCGGACAGGGGGTGAACAGCGTGTCAGCAATTTCATGTTGTGGCAGCTTGCTTATGCCGAGTTGTTTTTCTCTGAACAGTTGTGGCCTGAGTTTGAAAAATCTGAGTTTGAACGTGCTTTGACACAGTTCGCTTGCCGGGAGCGGCGTTTCGGTAAAACCTCAGAACAGCTTAAAACGGTGCACGTTCAGCCCACTTAGGATTCCATGCTCAAACAACGTGTCATCACGGCTTTGATTTTGTTGGCCATTTTGCTGCCAGCCCTTTTTTATTCCGAACCGGCTCCCTTTTGTGCGATTACTTTGTTGTTGATTGCTGCAGCGGGCTGGGAATGGGCCAGGCTCAACGGCTGTTCCTCACGCATGGGCATGGTGATAGGGCTTGCACTTGGGGTGCTGTTGGCCTTGCTTTGGGCGGTGGTCGGTTTTGAACGTGAGTGGCCTGTTTTGTGGCAGGTGATGTATTTGCTTTGGCTGGCTCTGGCAGTCATTCTGCTAAAGCGTGGAGTTTCAGGTTGGGCCCCGGTGCCTCAGGGCTTGCGTCTGGCGGCTGGGCTTCTACTTATCGGCCTGGCGTGGTGGGCAGTGGCGGCGGCGTTGCATGTGGGGGTGGGCATGCTGTTGTCAATCTTGGCTTTGGTCTGGATGGCCGACATCGCTGCTTATTTCGGCGGCAAGGCATTTGGCAAGCGCAAATTGGCTATCAACATCAGCCCAGGCAAAAGCTGGGAGGGCGCCCTCAGCGGCTTTGTCGGCGTTGTGTTGTTGGCCGCGCTTTGGCTGTGGTGGGGTGGCGCATCGGCCGATCACCTCTACGCCCGCTTGTGGCAGCAGGGGCCTTTGCTTGGTTTTGTTGGTTTGGCTGGGCTTTCGGTGATGAGTGTGGTGGGGGATCTTTTGGAGTCTTTGGTCAAGCGTAGTGCTGGCGTCAAAGATTCGAGCCAACTGCTGCCTGGGCACGGCGGGGTGCTGGACCGTGTGGATGCCTTGTTGCCGGTGGTGCCCATGGCCATGATGTGGGTGACTTTGTGACTCAAACCGCGCTTTCGGCTGGACCTGTGCAAACCCTGACCGTTCTTGGCTCAACGGGCTCGATCGGGACGAACACCCTGGATGTGGTGGCTCGCCACCCGGCGCGGTACCGGGTTTTTGCGCTCACAGGCGCTTCACAGGTGCGTTTGTTGTTCGAGCAGTGTGTGCGCTTTCAGCCGGTTTTTGCTGTGTTGACTCATGCTGCTGCCGGTCAAGAATTGCAGGCGTTGTTGACGTCTCATGGTCTGCCCACGCGGGTGTTGACCGGTGTGGACGCACTTTGCGAAGTGGCTTCCCACCCCGATGTTGACATGGTGATGGGCGCCATTGTGGGGGCTGCAGGTTTGGCTCCATGTCTGGCTGCCGCACGTGCTGGCAAGAAACTGCTGTTGGCCAACAAAGAAGCCTTGGTGGTGGGCGGCGACTTGTTCATGGCTGCGGTGTCGGCCGGCGGGGCTCGGCTATTGCCCATTGACAGCGAACATTCGGCCATTTTCCAATCGCTCCCCGAAGACCCATCCACCTGGGCTGCCCGGGTTGAAAAGATTGTTCTGACCGCCTCGGGTGGGCCATTTCGAAAACGCGATGTGAGCACGCTCGCGGCTGTCACGCCGGACGAGGCATGTGCGCATCCCAACTGGGTGATGGGGCGCAAGATTTCGGTCGATTCCGCAACCATGATGAACAAAGCGTTGGAGGTGATCGAAGCCCGCTACTTGTTCAACGTGTCGCCCGACCAAATCGAAGTGGTCATACACCCGCAAAGCGTGGTGCATTCCATGGTGCAGTACCGCGACAGATCGGTGGTGGCGCAACTCGGGACGCCTGACATGCGCGTTCCCATTGCGTACGGCTTGAGCTGGCCCGATCGCATGGAGTCCGGTGCGCAGGCGCTGGACTTTGGAAAGTTGGCCGCGCTCACGTTTGAGACACCGGATCGAGACCGCTTCCCTGGCTTGTTTTTGGCGTGGGATGCGTTGAAGGCACCGCAAGGCACCACCGCCGTGCTGAACGCCGCCAATGAAGTGGCGGTGGATGCATTTTTGAACTCGCGTCTTCGTTTTGACCAAATCCACCGCGTCAACCACAGCACACTGGAGCGTTATGTGCCGAACAAGCCCGAGTCGGTAGAGGCGTTGCTGGAGATTGACCAGCGGGGCAGGGCCGTGGCTGAGCAGGTGGTGGCCGAATTGTCTGCAAGAGGCTGATATGTTTACCGTGCTGGCATTTGTGTTTGCGTTGGCATTGCTGATTGCCGTGCATGAATACGGGCATTACCGGGTGGCGGTGGCCTGCGGTGTCAAGGTCTTGCGTTTTTCGATTGGCTTTGGGCCCCCTCTTTTGAAATGGCGCGGCCTTACCGGCACCGAGTACGTGGTGGCCGCTTTGCCGCTGGGTGGGTATGTGCGCATGCTGGACGAGCGGGAGGGCCCGGTGTCTCCCGATGAGCGTCACTTGGCGTTCAACCTCAAGCCTTTGCGAGCCAGGGCGGCTGTGGTGGCCGCTGGGCCAATGGCCAATTTGCTGTTAGCGGTTGTGTTGTACGCTGGGGTGGCCTGGTGGGGCGAAACGGCTCCCGAGCCCGTGGTGGCCACGCCGGTTGTGGGCAGCTTGGCAGATCGGGCCGGTTTGCGTGGTGGAGAGCGAGTGCTTCAGGTGGCGGCACAGGATGCCATGGGCAGCCAAACCGAGGAGCCCCGCCCAGTGCAAACCTTCGACGAGCTCCGTTGGGCACTGACCCAAGCCGCCCTGGGTCAGCAAAATCTGCGATTGTGGGTGGCCGAAGGCCCGCAGGCGCTCAGCCGTGACGTTTTTTTGCCTTTGAGTGAATTGTCTGCAGATGACGCGGACCAGCGCATGTTTGATCGCATCGGAATTGTTGCGCCATGGTCTGCACCCGTCCTGGGCGAATTGGTGGCGGGGGGTGCTGCGGCCGAAGCCGGACTTCAGCCTGGTGACTTGGTGATTCGCGTGGATGGGCGTCCGGTGGCCGATGCACAGCAACTGCGCCTGATTATTCGGCACGCTGTGGGGCCACAAGGCTCAAGTCAGGCGCAGGGCGTCGTTCAGCGTTGGGAGATCAGCAGACACGGACGAATGCTGAACCTGGAGGTGACGCCCAAAATGGAAATGCAAGCGGGTCTGCCAGTGGGGCGGGTCGGCGCCTACATCGGGGCAGCACCAGCCATGGTCGACCTGGATGCTGGGTTGATGGGGGGCTTGCTGCGTGGCTTTGAGCGCACTTGGGATGTTTCAGCACTGTCGCTGCAAATGATGTGGAAGATGCTGACCGGTGAAGCCTCGGTCAAACACCTCAGTGGCCCGCTCACCATAGCCGATTACGCCGGCAAATCCGCCGCCATGGGCTGGCTCAGCTACGTTGTGTTCGTGGCCTTGATCAGTGTCAGTTTGGGCGTTTTGAACCTCTTGCCTTTGCCCGTTCTGGACGGTGGGCACCTGATGTATTATCTTTGGGAGGCGGTCACAGGGCGGCCTGTCTCTGATCTGTGGACGGAACGCTTGCAACGCGGTGGTGTCGCCGTGTTGGCAGTGATGATGTCCGTTGCTGTTTTTAACGACCTAGCTCGATTGCTGGGCTGACCCGTTCATACATGAAAATCACTTCTTTCCCCTTGCGTCCTGTGTCCTGGGGGGTGTTCGTTGCGCTGGTGGCCTCAGTTGCGCCTGCGTGGGCTGTGAACCCTTTTTTGGTTCGAGACATTCGTGTTGAGGGCCTGCAGCGGGTGGAGCCGGGTACGGTGTTTGCGTCCTTGCCCTTCCGAGTGGGTGACAATTACAGCGACGACAAAGGTGCCTCTGCCATTCGCGCTTTGTTTGCCTTGGGCTTGTTTTCAGACGTGCGCTTGCAAGTCAATGGTGACGAGCTGGTGGTGATTGTGGAAGAGCGCCCCACCGTGGCCGAATTGACCTTCACTGGCGTCAAAGAATTTGACAACGATTTGTTGAAGAAGTCTTTGCGAGATGTTGGACTTGCCGAGGACCGCCCCTTTGACAAGGCCCTGGCTGACCGAGCCGAGCAGGAGCTCAAACGGCAGTACTTGAGCCGCAGCTTGTACGCTGCTCAAGTAAGCACAACAGTCACGCCGCTCGACCGCAACCGGGTCAGCGTCAACTTCAGTGTCACGGAAGGCGACATTGCCAAGATCAAGGAAATACGGATTGTTGGCAACCAAGCTTTCAGCGAAAGCACCTTGCGCGACTTGTTTGACCTAGATACCGGAAACTGGTTGAGCTGGTACACCAAATCAGATCGATATTCCAGGGCCAAACTCAATGCTGACATCGAAACATTGAGGTCGTATTACTTGGCGCGTGGGTATCTGGAGTTTCGGATCGATTCCACCCAGGTGGCCATCTCGCCTGACAAAGAGTCCATGTCCTTGACCATCAATCTGACCGAGGGGCAGCGATACGTCGTGTCCGCCGTGCGGTTGGAGGGTGACTTTTTGGGCAAAGACGAAGAGTTCAAGTCTTTGGTCGCCATCAAGGTGGGGCAGTCTTACAACGCAGAGCAGGTTGCGCAAACCACCAAGGCGTTTGATGATCACTTCGGTGGTTTTGGTTACGCTTTCGCGCGGGTGGAGGCGGTGCCTTTGATCGATAGGGAAGCGCGCAAGGTGGAATTTGTGTTGCGCGCCAGTCCGTCGCGGCGCGCTTACGTGCGGCGCATCAACATCGAGGGCAACAACCGAACCCGGGATGAAGTGATTCGTCGAGAGTTCCGACAGTTGGAGTCGGCTTGGTATGACACCGAGCGCATTCGATTGTCCCGCGATCGGGTGGACCGATTGGGCTACTTCACGCAGGTGGGCATAGACACCCAGGAAGTACCCGGCGCGCCGGATCAAGTGGACTTGTTGGTCAGCGTTGTGGAAAAACCCACGGGCAACCTGACTTTGGGGGCCGGTTACTCCCAGTCGGAAAAGCTGTCTTTTATCGCTGGCATCCAGCAAGAGAACGTGTTCGGTTCCGGGCAGTATTTGGGTTTTAACCTCAATACAAGCGACTACAACCGCCAGTTGGTGCTAAGCACCACCAACCCCTACTTCACAGCCGATGGGGTGTCGCGAACATTTGATGCTTACTACAAGACCACCCGTCCGCTGACGGAGCAGGGCGGTGATTACCGCTTGGTCACTCCTGGGGTGAGTATTCGGTTTGGCGTTCCATTCGCTGAGTCTGACACGGTGTTTCTGGGCGGAGGTGTTGAGCAAACCAAGATCGAAGCCGGTACCGGTTTGCCCCAGGCTTATGCGGTTTACGCCCAAACATTCGGCGACACCAGCACCTCGGTGCCTCTGACTTTGGGCTGGGCGCGAGACACGCGAGACAGTGCGCTGGTACCCACCACCGGGCGCTGGCAACGGCTCAACGGCGAGTGGGGCATCGCTGGCGACACCCGCTACGTCAAGGCCAATTACCAGTTCCAACAGTACATACCGCTGAACAAAAAGTTCACGGTGGCTTTCAACGCTGAGTTGGGTTGGGGCACTGGTTTGGGCGGGCGCGAATACCCCTTGTTCAAGAACTTTTTTGGCGGTGGCCTGGGTTCAGTTCGTGGCTTCGAGCAAGGCACTTTGGGCGCATCCACCTTCTTGCTGGACGCAAACAACGTCCCGACCACGCAGGTCTCCTACGTTGGCGGCCCCAAGAAAGTCGTGCTCAACACCGAGTTGATCGCGCCTTTCCCTGGGGCGGGCAACGACC
>JACCDQ011097791.1_pt1 | contig 10872 bp, 6 predicted proteins | sample 7446031 | NCBI WGS metagenome assembly JACCDQ01 (sample SAMN15323442, study PRJNA562643) | freshwater metagenome | isolation source: river surface water | place: USA:Blue River Watershed | collected 2017-08-17
CTTGGTTACCCCAGACTCTATTTCAGCCTGCCAGGCATTGGCAGCCTTTACCGCTGCATCAAAATCATCGAAGACACCCAGAGCGTTGTACTTCTGTTTTCCATCTTCCGTACGGTGGCGAGCGATCCATGTTCCATCGCCTGAATCAAGCACCCGATAGCCAATAAAGAAACCAGAAGTTAGACGCTGCCAATAGGGCTCGCGACGGGGTTTTAGCTCGGATCGTTTTGTCTTCGATTTGAGGTTGGTTGCCATGATGTTTTTCCGTACGGAATCTGTACGGAAATATTATAGCGAACAAACCAAAACAGCGGCGAACTACAATTCGTTATATTTCAATGATTTGAGTGTTTTTGACGAACAAACAAAACACCTAAAAACCCCTAATTTCTGCCCTCCGAAGGCAGGGGTCGTGAGTTCGAATCTCGCCAGCCGCGCCAAGAATTCAACGGGTTAGGCGATCGTCACCTAGCCCGTTTTCATTTTGTGTCCATACTGCGACCAATCTGAGACGGAAGTGTGCGTTGAGTCGCGCACATTAGCTTTCTTTTGGAGGAAGAAAAAAGACACGCATATTCACGCGCAGTCGTCGAAAAATTGCCGTGACTAGCGCCCCCCAGTGCGAAAAATTGATCCGCCGCGCAACCAAGGCGGTGCGAAGGGCGAGGATGAAACTGACGGCGAGATTAACGAACCCGATCAAGCCAATCCCCAAAACAGCCCAGGCAATGGCCTTGGCCGCCAACAGGAAATCAAAGCCTGCAATCGCATAGCCTAAATTCGCCGATGAGAAGGCAATGTGACGAATGTCCAGCGGCAAGCCGAGAATCTGGCCGATTACGCCGGTTGATCCGAGCATGACACCAAACAAGAGGTTGCCCATGATCCCGCCCAATTTATCCTGAAGGTAAGCGCCAAATTGTTCAGCCGAACGTTTCCCCAGCAGGATTCTGAGCCAGCGCAGCCTTGAAACGCGCGTACCAATCGAATTGTAGGTAGCACGGTTATCGAAAAAACCAGTAATCAAGCCGGAAAGATACAAATAAAAACCCGCGATGGCTGCGTGTGGAATGGCCCAACTCAGTGGATCCAGATCATCGAGCAATGCTTGTCCTTTTTCCATACTGATCACCGGTTCCCCAAACCAAAATAGATAGCAAAAGCCAATCGCGAGCGAAACCGGTAACGCAACCATGACATTGCCCGCGATTGCTGCCAGCTGACTGCGGGTCACCGCCGCAATGACGTCGACCAATTTGTCCAAATCGTTGGTTTTCGTTGGTTTGATTTCACGGAGCAAGCCTGCCAGTGTCTGCGCGGTCATGGCAGGTTGTTTGGTAGCAACCGTCAAGCCGAGCAGGTAAATCAGAACGAATCCCCCGCCGTAAATGAGACTGAACAGAAAAGCTTCCATGAACAGGGGAGCATGGAGGCCGGCAACGAATATTTTAAGCAGTGCCATACCGCCAATCAAAACACCGGCCCCAGCAGCAGAAAACCACATCTGACGGTAATCCGAGCGACTTTCACATATATAGTGCTCGCCGGAATGTGCGGCATTCTCAGTGACACGAACCGCCATCAAATGCGATAGCTCGGCGAGGTAGTGAGCGAGGCTGTTGCGACGATTCTCGGCAATCATGGCACTGCGAACGAAGTCACACCACACGGTACTTGCCGGTGACTGATCGGCATTTTCTCCATCAGGATCGCTCGCAGATTCATTCGCCGCGGTCAGGATACCGACCAATGTTTCCAGCCTCTGCAAACTTTGCTGAGTGCGGATCAACAGATAGGAAAGATGCTGGCTAGCCCCCACCTGCAAGGCACGGCGACGAATCCGTTCAAGCGTTTCCCGGCATTGCGCCGAAATGACCAGTATCTGCGAACCATCATCAGGCTTGATGCCCGGGTCAGCCATCGCCTCTCGCCACGAAGCGGCGAAATCCAGTGCTTCGGCAGAAACGGCAATAAAGCGTGGGCGATCTGCATCAAGATTTGCCGAAGCCCGCATCAATTCACCTTCGATGCCGACACCGCTAACCCGGTGAGCAAGGAGCAGAATGGCATCCAGCATCTGATCGCGCACTTCAGGTAATCCGATTTGATCGTCATCGGTCGACCTCAACAGCAACCAGAAGCGTTGCAACAACGCCCGTGGCAAGGATTCCATCCAGCGCCAATCATCATTGTGCTCACACAAAACGTGCAGGCAGTCTTTCAGGGTGCGTTCATCCGGCACCTCCGGCAACAGACGATTGCCAAAAATACGCCAGCCTTCTGTGAAGAAGCCTGTCCCGGGGAGAATCCCGCTGTCGGTAAAAAAAGTCAGAAGACTCCGTCCCTGGATGAAACGAACGATTTGCCGCCTCACTGAGCCACGCAGCACAACATCGGACGCCAGCATCTCCAGCAATACCGCGAACAACTGCTGCGAGGTTTTTCCCGGCAAATCCGCCCGTTTTCTGGGTCGTAATGCGACCATCAACTGCTGCAACAGAAACAGCGGATCAGCGTCTTCATCATGAAAACGGAACAATGCTGTTCGCAATTGTTCATCTGCAGAAATCGATGCAGAAAATAATCTACGGAAAAATGCGGCAATACCCATCACATGTTTTTTCGTCTAAATGAACAATCATCACCGAGCAAACCCAAAGCTACGCCCAAAATGGGCCACCCGATGAGTCGAGAATCTACCGTATCCAGATAATCCCCGATTTACTGCCAGCTTTCGTAATGGCCTTGGCGAGGTTCATGTAGGCCGAGCGAAGTTCCTCGATGCCGCTTTGAATGGCCGGCTGTTGTTCCGGATTGCGCAGGAGGTCTTCCAGACTCGCTGCACGGGCGCGCAGATCCATGGCACCGAGGGTACCGGCCGACCCCTTGAGGGTATGCAGATGCCGGCGAGCCTTGACGAAGTCATGCTCGGCCAGCAGCGCCTCGAGCCCCGCCAGATCCTGTCCGGCATTGGTGGCGAAATGACCCAGCAATTGCTCGTAGACCGCAAGATTCTGGCTCATCTGCTTTAGCCCGAGCGTGAAATCGAGTTCAGGAATGTCGCTGAACGGATGCGCCCCCTGTCGAACAGCCTCGGCTGCTGACGACGGCTCATTGCGCACCAGCACAGGCAGCGGTACTGCGCCGGTATTGCCCGGCGGCAACCAGCGCAGCAGCAAGGTGTAGAGATCGACCGGATCGACCGGTTTGGGGAGGTGATCGTTCATGCCGGAGGCCAGGCAGCGCTGCCGGTCTTCGGCAAAGGCATTGGCTGTCATGGCGACGATCGGCGTCTCCGCATAGCCATCGACCTGCCGAATCTGCTCCGCCGCCTCGCAGCCATCCAGGCGGGGCATCTGCAGGTCGAGCAGGATCAGGCCGTAAACCTGCGCGCGGACGGCGTCGACCGCATGCTGCCCATCGGGTGCGAGGTCGACATCCAGTCCGGCGTTGCGCAAGAGGCTTAGCGACACTTCCTGATTGATCAGATTATCCTCGGCGAGCAGCACCCGAACACCGCCGTGCAGACGGGCAATTTCCCGGGCCAGTTCCCTGGCCGAGCGCGCCGGTTTGGCGACCTCGACCGGATGCTGGCAGGGGGCCAGACGCAAGGTGACCCAGAAGCAGCTCCCCCGGCCGAGTTCACTTTCCGCGCCAGCCTCGCCGCCCATCAACTGGGCGAGCTGTCGATTGATATGCAGGCCAAGGCCCGTACCGCCGTATTTTCGGGTGGTCGAGTTATCGGCCTGCTCGAAGGCGCGGAACAGCCGACCGAGGGCTTCCTGCGTCATGCCGATCCCGGTATCACGAATCTCGAAGCGCACCAGCAGACTGTCGATACCCGGCTCGAGCACATGCGCCTTCAGGCAAATCCCACCCCGTTCGGTAAAACGCACTGCGTTACCGATGTAGTTGAGGAGGATCTGCGTCAGGCGGGTGACATCGCCATGCAGCAACTCGGGCGTCCCCGACAGATCGACCTCGAAGGTCAGGTCCTTGGCCGCCAGCGTTTCAGCGACCATGGCCCGGACGCGGTCGACAACATCGGGCAGGCGAAAATCGACCGGGTCGAGCACCAGGCGTCCGGCCTCGATTTTCGAGATGTCGAGGATATTGTTGATCAACGAATGCAGGTGGCGTGCCGCACGCTCGATCTTCTCCAGGCGCTCGCCCTGCTGCGGCGTCATCTTTTCGTCCTGCAACAGATGGGTCAGCCCGAGAATCGCATTCATCGGCGTGCGAATCTCATGACTCATGTTCGCCAGGAAGCTGCTCTTCGCGTCGCTGGCCGCCTCGGCGGCGGCTTTTTCGGTGCGAGCCTGGGTCACGGCCTCCTCAAGCTCGATTTCCACCGTGATGTCTTCCTGGATCGACAGGAAGTGCGTGATCTCGCCATCGGCATCGCGAATCGGCGAAACGTGGGCGAACTCGATGATTTCGCGCCCGTCCTTGGTCTGGTTGTAGAAACGCCCGCTCCACGCCTGACCAGCCAGCAGGGCCGAATGAAGGGCCGCATAGGTCTTGGCCGGCGTCCGGCCCGAACCGATGAAACCGGCACGGCGCCCCAGCGATTCGCTGAGGGTGTAACCCGTCAGATCGGTGAAGGCCGTATTGACGTATTCGATGGTGCGCTGCCGATCCGTGATGATGATCGCATTCGGGTTCTGTTCAACGGCCTGGAAATGCTTGCGCAATTGCTGCTCGTTCTCCTTGTGCTGGGTCAGGTCACGCGCGATGGCAATGACCCCGCCAACACCGTCGGCCAGCGGCTCGAGCGGCGTCCGGACAATTTCCCAATACACCGTTTTGCCGCTTGCGGGGTCGCACGTTTCATACGCCTGGGAATGGATTTTGCCGGTCGCCCGCACTTCTGCATCATGTTGCGCCGAAAATCGCATGAAATCGTCGGCAAACGGCTGCATCACACCATCAATCTCCGGCCCCGGTCCAAAAGCGGCGCAAGCGGCCGGATTGGCCATCAGCACATCTCCCGCTGTGTTACAGAACCAGATGGGATCGGGCACGGTACGGAGCAGGGCCAGCAGGGTCGATTCGCGCTCGGCGACATTTTTCTGAAGTTGCGCATTGGCCTCGCGCAACTGTGCGCGCTGGGCCAGCAGGGTGAGCTGTGTCTTCACCCGCGCCCGGACGGACGGGAAGATCAGCGGTTTGGTGATGAAGTCGGCGGCTCCTTCCGCCAGCGCCCGGGTTTCCGTCGTGCTGTCGTCCTGTCCGGTGACGAAAATGACGGGAATATCCGCCCACGCCGGATTCCCCTTGATTTGCTGGCAGACCGCGAAACCATCAAGGTCGGGCATGAGCGCATCGAGCAGAATCAGGTCCGGGCGTGGTGGCTGACCAAGCCGCTCAAGCACCGCACGGCCCTGATGAAACACCTCGGTCTGGCCGAGGGCCGCGACCGCACGCGCCAGCAGGCTGGCCATGATCGGATCGTCATCGACAACCAGAATCGTCGTCATGACCGCATTCCGTCAGAAGAGCCCGTTTTCGTCCAGTGTCACCAACTGTCGTGGGGTCGACAGCTTGGGCTGAAGAATTTCCATCACATTGACGAAGCGATTTTCCAGTTCAATGCCCATGTCGAACAATTCGAGGGTACGGTCAGCACCGACCCGCAGCAGGTTGCTGACACGCGCTTCCTGACTTTCGGTCAGTCCCAGGTTGATGTAGCTCTTCTCGATCGCGTCGGTCATTTCCTGCAGGCGCAGACGCGCGCCATATTGCTGCTTGCGATAAACCTCGCGCAGTGCTTCGACCGCCTCGACCGTCTGAAAGGTCGCTGCCTGAAGGGCATCGGCCCGCAGGCCGGACTCACGGCGCATGACGATGGTTTCGGCAATAGCCTCCGCACTTTCGGCCAGGATGGCGATGTTGTCGCGCAACTTGCCGACCTCGCCCTCGTCATCCGGCACATTGAGAATCAGCACCGAGACGTAATCGTAATTAACCACCAGGCGACGCCTGAACTGGAAAATCCGACCCATCGTCGCGCTCTGGCGCAGGATGGATTCCTCAAGCGGCGACGCGCGGCCACTGTCGGTGTAGGTGCAGACCCCTTCGGGATGCCGAATCTGGACATGGCAATCAACGCCATATTGCCCCGTGGCTTCGACCAGGCGCCGGGCCAGTTCGTCAAATTCGACCAGACCGAGGCAACTGCGCATGAAGGCGAGCAATACCCCGGTATCGCCAATATTGCGCAGGAAGCCCATCGCCATGTTCTGCAGATTGTCCTTGTCTGCGGCCAACTGGCGGCGCAGGGCAAAATCCGCCACCAGCCGTTCCACCTTGCGCTTGACCACTTCCGGATCGAAAGGCTTGAGGACGAAGTCGTTGCCGCCCGAATCGAAGGCCAGCAGCCGCTCTTCGAGTTCATCGTGCGAGGAAACAAAAATCACCGGCACATCATGCGCGGCGCGCAAGCGGCGACAGGTCTCGTAGCCATCGATGCCGCCCATCTCGATATCGAGCAGGATCAGGTCCGGCGCTCCTTCGCGCTCGACCCATTCGAGACAGCTTTCACCGGATTCGGCCGTGTTGACCGCAAAACGCTGGGACAGGGCAAGTTGCAGACTGGCCACGCTGATGGGATTGTCATCAACAATCAAGACCTTGCTGCGCGGCCCGCTAACCTCGGTATCGTCAAACTCCAGCACATTCGCCTCCTTTTATTTTCCCGAGAGCATAACGTCTTTTGTCATAACAAAATACCTAATCTGATGAATTCGTGAACATCTCACAGGTCGCCGGATCAGTCAGAAAGGCTGCCTCGCCCCCTTGCCCCAGACGCCACAGATAGCAGGTATAGTCCTGCGCCCAGCGCCTGGCCTTGTCATCGCCCAGCAGCCCGGGGACGTTGGTCAATACGATATCGGCGTGCAGGAGCCGCTCGCCGCCCGAGACTTCGAGCAACGCCTGCAGCAGCACCATGTCGCTGACGAGGAAATCCGCATACTTTGCCGAAACACCCGTTGCCTCGGCAATTTCCCCGGGGGACAACGTTGCCAGACGCTGAATGCTGGCGCCCAAGGCACGCCGCGTGAGGACACCGTCCCCGCTGCCGCCCGTCAGGCGATTCACGGCCGGCACGACAGCCCGGGTGACGGGGCGACTGACCGCCGTCATTTCAAACGGCACGGTGAAAACCTTGGGCAGCAAGGCAAAGCTGCGCTGCGCCTCCCCGCGTGCCGTTTCGAGCGCATCGGATGACCAGGGTTGCAAGGTACATGACGTCGTACCGCGCAGTCGGTGACAAAGAAGGTCATGCCAGGACTTTTGCCCCAATGGCACGCCGAAGGCACCTTCGGCAGAGGCCACCTGCAAGCTCCCGCCTCCCAGATCGAGCACATGGTGGGTCAGGAGTTTTTCACCGAGCAGCGCACGACTGCCGACATAGCCGTAATTCGCCTCCGTGGCCTGCGGAATGACCAGGAGGCGGATACCGCTCAAGCGCTCGAGCTTGGCCAGGGTCGAGGCAAGCGCCCGCGGATCGCGCTCCGCCGCCCGTCGCCACACCGAAAATCCGCCGGCCAGGCGCAGGCAGTCGGCGGGTGCCTCGGCCGACAGCCGACGGACCGCCGCCAGCGTCACCGGCAGCGCTTCGTCGAAACGATCCGTTTCGGAAAGCACATGGAAATAATCGACACTTCGCGCCAGCGGACGAGCGTCGGCCTGTTGGCCCACCCGAATCCCGGACGAGCCGAAATCGAAGGCCTGGAGGCAGGACTCGGCATGGCTCGCGCCGGACAGGGCCAGCGCGAAAAGCAGGGCGACAAGCCGCATGCTGCGTCCGATCAGAGGTGCAGATACCCCATGACGCCGGCCACCAGCCCCAGGGCACTCGCCCCGTACACCCCGACCAGCATCCAGCGCTTGCGGGTCAGCAGGGCGATGGCGGAGAGCGCGATGGCGATCTGGATCAGCGTGGTCGCCAGCGCCCAGCGCTCATGCACATGCATTTCCTGCGAACTCTTCACATCAAGCGCGCTGGCGGCGGCCTCGAGCTTTTCCGCCTCGGCCTTGATCTCCTCTTTTTCGCGCTTGTAGCGGTCGACCGCCTGAACGAACTTGTCCCGCGACTCGCCGGTGGTCAGCGTCACCGACAGCTCGGCCAGATTCTGTTTGTTGCTCTTGGCCTGGTAGTAATTCCACTGGTTCGACGCCGCCGTCTTCTGGATCGCCGCATCGTTCTTGTAGAGCAGCGCCGCATTCTGCGAATGCCCGCCCATGTAGCCAAAAATCGCTCCGACGGTGGACAGGATGGCGGTCGTCACCGCAATTTTTGACGTGAAACTGTCGCCACGATGGTGCGCGGCATGCTCAACCTCGTGGTCGTGAGGACCGTGCACATGGAATCCGTGTCCGGACATGGGTCTTACTCCGTAGAACCTGGGGAGCGAAATGCTAACCCATCTCCTGAAAATAAAGCCCGGGCAGTACTCATTTTTCGGCCATGACAATCAGGTCGCCCGTTTCCCCGGCCAGCAGGCGCCTGCAGTGCAGTAAGACCAGCGGATCATCCGGGTAGTTGGCAGCCAGTTCCCTGAACAAATCGAGCGCCTGCGCGCCGTCGACCGCGAGCGCATCAAAGGCCGCGCCATAGGCGTCACGCGGGGCACGCGCCACCGCATCTTCGGTCACCGGCTCGAAGACGGTCAGCGGTTCGGACTTGCCCTTGAGCACCAGCCGACCCACCGGGCGCACCGGCGCTGCCGGACAATCGGCCAGGATCGCCGCGGACACGCACATCCGCGTACCGAGATGCTTATTGACGCTTTCCAGCCGTGCCGCCGTGTTGATCGGATCGCCGAGGGCGCGGTAATCGAAGATGTTCCGTCCGCCAAAATTGCCGACGATCACCTCACCGCAATGCACCCCGATCCGTGTCTTGCCGAAGGGAATGCCCTCGGCTTGCCGGGCTTGCGCATATTGATCGGCGAAGGCATCCATCTCCAGCGCACAAGCCATGGCCCGCTGCCGGTGATCGGCCTGCGGCACCGGCGCCGAAAACATGATCGCCACCGCATCGCCGACGATGCGGTCCAGCGTGCCTTCGTGGCGAAAGGCAATGGCGATCATTTCATCGAGATAATCGTTCAGCAGTTCAACCGCGGCCCCCGGGTCGATCTTCTCCATCAGGCTGGTAAAGCCAGCCAGGTCGGTGAAGATGAAGCTGCAGTCCTGCCGCCGCCCTCCAAGTGCCATCGCCTCCGGGTGCTCGACCAGATAGGACACACGGTTCGGCGACACGTAACGCGAGAACGCGGCCTTGATCCAGCGCTGCTCGCGCTCGCTCCACAGATGATGGGCGAGGCTGCACAGCATGAAGCTGAGCAGCACCCCCAACACAGGCAAACCAGCATCCAACAGCAAGTGATCACTTACAAATGCCCGCCAGGCACCGGCACCAAGCATGATGAGCAGTCCGCCGGTGACCAGCGCGGCAAGCAGCGCACCGGCCCGCAAGGCGAGAAAGCCGACCAGGAAGCTGGCGGCAATCATCACCATCCATTCCGCACCGGCGGCCCAAGCGGGACGCTCAAGATACTGGCCACTCAACATCTGCTCAAGCGCCTGCGCATGCGCCTCGACGCCCGGCATCAGGCCGAAGGGATTGAAGCGCAGGTCCATCAGCCCCTGCGCCGAACTGCCGATCAAGATCATCTGCCCGGCGAGGCTTTCCGGAGGGATCTCGCCGGCCATCAGGCGCCAGGCGGGTACGGTACGTTCGGGACGATGCCGGGTGTAATACAGCCACATTTCCCCCTGCGCCGTGGTCGGCACCCGGACTTCCCCGATACGGATCTCGCCGAGACCCGCGCGGTCACGTTCTCCGGTCAAGCCGGTCAGGTGGCCGGCACTGCGCAAGGTGATCAACGGTACGCCCTGCGCCACCCGCAGGGCTTCGCTGACCAAGGTCGGAACCGGCATATCGCCGAGGCGCAGCGCCAGCGGCACACGACGCACGACACCATCCCGGTCCGGCACGAAGGTCAGCGCACCGTTACCCCTGGCAGTTGCCTCGAGGGCAGGCAGGGCGGTCACGGCACCGCTGAAGCGGTGGAGGGATTCGATCTGTGGCTCGCCCAGATGGACGAAGGCCGCCTTGCCGAGAGGCATTTTTCCGTTTTCTGCCCCGGTTTTGCGGTCGACCGCAAAACCGAGCACGACATCCGCCAGGCGCATCCGGCTGGCCAGCACCTGATCATGATCCGGCAAGCCGGCCAGTGATTCGCGCAGCGATCCTTTCAATTGCCAGAGCGCAACGACCGCATCTGGCGAAGTGCGATCGGGTTCGGCGAACATCACATCGAACACGATGGCCGCCACACCGGCCGCGTTCAGGCGGTCGACCAGTCCGGCGATGCGATTTCGCGGCCACGGCCACTGGCCGAGTTTTTCCAGGCTGGCGTCATCGATGTCGAGAATGCGAACCGGCGCCTCGACATAGGTACGCGGCTGCCAGCGCTGATACTGATCGAACAGGGTGTTGCGCAGCGAGAAAAGCAGGTCGCCCCCCACCCAATGCAGGGCAGCGACCAGCAGCGCCGGCAGCAGCGGCAGCAACCACGTCCACCGCGGCAGTCCGGGCCGGCGCACGCTCAATCAGCCAATGGCGGGCCCGGTCGCGCCATCGAAGCCGAGCGAGGCCAGCACGTCGAGATCGCCTTTTTCCTGCACACCGAGCGCGAAAACCTCGATGCCCAAGCCATGCGCGACCCGGCACAAGCCTGCCAGGAACTCCTGGTTGCCGGCATTGCTTTGAATATCACGCACGTAGCTCGGATGGACCTTGATGTAGTCGAGGCCAAGACTGGCCAGCTTGTCGATCTCGCCGAAGCGCTGCCCGAA
>JACCDQ010617678.1_pt1 | contig 10871 bp, 8 predicted proteins | sample 7446031 | NCBI WGS metagenome assembly JACCDQ01 (sample SAMN15323442, study PRJNA562643) | freshwater metagenome | isolation source: river surface water | place: USA:Blue River Watershed | collected 2017-08-17
ACTCACTAGGACAAGAGAACTCGCGTCGCTCGTGGCTAGTGTCGTCCGCACCCGCGAGGCGGGCCAAGATCCGGCCACGCGCACCTTTCAGGCTATACGGATTTATATCAACCAAGAGCTTGCCGACTTGGAGGGTGGGTTGAACGCAGCATTTAACTGCTTGAAACCTGGCGGCTTATTAGCCGTCATTAGTTTTCATTCTTTGGAAGATCGAATTGTTAAGCAATTCATGCAAGGCTTGTCGCAGGTTTCTGTGCCAAGAGGTTTGCCGTTGACTGAAAACCAAATGCCAAAACCATTTGCTGAGCTATTGGGTCGTATTAAACCGAGTGAACAAGAAGTTCAAGAAAATCCGCGCGCACGTTCTGCAATTTTGAGAGTGATGCGCAAAATTAAAAATAAAACTGTGGGAGATTTGGTGTGAACCGCTCCACGATCATTTTGTTAGTCATTTTGATGCTGTGCGCACTGTCTTTGGTGGCGGCACAACAAAAGACCAGGTCTTTGTATGTTGCCTTGGAGCGCGCTCAAACAGAAGAGCGTCGCTTAAATCAAGATTGGTTACGTCTTGAATATGAGCAACGTAATTTATCTAAGGCAGCTAGGATTACCGATATTGCACGCAAGCAATTGCACATGCAATTAATTAATCCTGGTCGTACGCAATATGTGGTGGTGGATTAATGGCACAAATTTCATTTTCATCCACGCCTAATTTAGTTTTGCGCCTACCTATGTGGCGTTCAAGATTAGTTTTATTTTTAATCTTTGTTGGTTTTACGGCTTTGGTTGTTAGAGCAATCTGGGTTCAAGGTTTTGGCAATTCTTTTTATGAAGAAAAAGGTAATAAGGCCACATTACGTTCTATCGAGATGCCTGCTAGCCGAGGAAAAATTTTGGACCGTAATGGTGAGGTGTTAGCAACAAGTTTGCTCGCCAAAGCCATCATCGCATTCCCAGAAGCTGTTCCTGAAGATTTGCCAAAAGAAAAACTGACTCAATTAGCTAAATTGCTTGAAATCGGAGAAGGCGAACTAAAGAAAAAATTATCGTCAGACCGCACTCAAATATTTTTGAAGCGCCAGGTTGATCTGGATGTGGCAAAACAAATCAAAGAGTTGGGTATACCTGGTATTGCACAAAACAACGAGTACAAGCGTCTTTATCCTGAAGGTGAGGCGATGGCGCATATCGTTGGCTTCACGAACGTTGAAGATCGTGGTCAAGAAGGTATGGAGTTGGCCAAAGAAAAAGAACTGGCTGGTCAGCCAGGGCGCCGTCGCGTGATTCAAGATCGCCTTGGCCGATATGTAGAAGGTTTGGGAATTATTCATCCGCCTCGAGACGGAGCAGATTTACAGTTATCGATTGATAGCAAAGTACAGTTCTTGGCGTTTAATGAGTTAAAGGCAATCGCAGAGAAGCATCGTGCTAAAGCTGCGGGTGCGGTAGTTTTGGATGTGCAAACGGGCGAAATCTTGGCGTTAGCTAATTGGCCAACATACAACCCTAACTCCAGAACTCATTTGAGTGGTGAGCAATTAAGAAATCGAGTGCTTACTGATACCTTTGAGCCAGGTTCAACCATGAAACCATTTTCAATTGCTTTGGCTTTAGAAAAAGGAATTGTTCAACCGAATACTTCCATGGCTATTGGTAAATCAATTGTGATTGGTAAAAAAGCCATTACTGACACTCATCCCTATGGTGTTTTAACAGTCTCTGAAGTTATTCAAAAATCTAGCAATATTGGTACTGCAAAAATTGCGATGCAACTTCAGCCGCAAGAGATGTGGGAAATGTTCCAGGCAGTTGGTTTGGGTCAAGCGCCAACAATTGGTTTCCCAGGCGCGGTAGCTGGTCGTTTGCGTCCTTATAAAAATTGGGTACCAATTGATCAAGCGACCATGTCTTACGGCTATGGTTTGTCTGCATCTTTATTCCAAATGGCGCGTGCCTACAGTATTTTTGCTCGTGATGGTGAGTTAGTCCCAACGACTATCTACAAGACCAATGCAACTCCTAAGGGAACTCAAGTTATTTCTGCCAAGACAGCAATACAAATGCGCGAAATGCTTGAGTTGGTAACTCAAACAGGTGGTACAGCAACAACTGCACAGACTCTAGGTTACAGAGTCGGTGGTAAGACGGGTACTGCTCATAAGGTTGAGGGCAAGGGTTACGCAGGTAATAAATACCGTGGCTTCTTTGTGGGTATGGCTCCAATGAGTGCGCCGCGTATTGTTGTTGCGGTGATGGTTGATGAGCCAAGTGCTGGTGGATATTACGGTGGTGTAGTAGCTGCACCAGCATTTGCAAACATTGTTGCTGGCACTTTAAGAAGTATGAATGTTCTACCTGATGCTGCGGTTAAGCAGATGGTTGATAAAGATTTACAAGGTTTGTCAGCTGGGGCAAGCCAAAAGGTGTCATTTAGTCGATGAATGCTATGTTGCCTACTCATTCACTTCCACTTGATATGCTGCTAGCGCAGCATGTAAGTGCTAGCGCGCAATTAACAAGTGATACACGCATGTTGAAAGCGGGTGATGTGATGTTGGCTTATCCGGTGGGTAATGCTCATCAAATCAGTGATAGCAGACTATATATTTCTAAAGCGCTGAATTTAGGGGCTGCTTTGGTCTTGTATGAGCCAAGTGGGTTGACTGGGGAGTTGGTAGAAGTTTGCAAAGATCCTCGCTGTGTACCGGTAGCAGATTTAGCAAAAAAAGCTGGTGGGATTGCGGCTAACTGGTATCAAAATCCAAGTAGTCAAATGAGGGTGATTGGTATCACCGGAACTAATGGGAAAACAACAGTTAGTCAGTGGGTTGCGAATGCATTACATGAAGCTAACCAACCATCGGCAGTAGTAGGAACTTTGGGTGCTGGTTTATTAAATCAAATCAAACCTACAGGATTCACTACGCCCGATGCTGCGCGTTTGCAGTCTTTATTGAATGACATCAAAGATCAAGGTGCTGTGAGTGTGGCGATGGAGGTTTCATCACATGCTTTGGACCAGGGGCGCATTAATGGTGTTGAATTTGACACTGTGGTCATAACAAATCTCAGTCAAGATCATTTGGATTACCACGGCACCATGTCTGAATATGCTGCTGCAAAGAAAAAAATAATTAATTTACCTGGCGTTAAACATATAGTTATCAATGCAGATGATGCGTTTGGTCAAGAGTGTCTAAAAGACTTAGCTGATAGGGTTGCTAATACGAGCATCACTGTTTGGGCTTATGCAACGCAGGCGGAAAAGCTATTAGCTTTGCCATGCTTTACAAATAAAAATTACAAAAAAGTGTTGGCCAGTGATATTCATTTAATGAATCAAGGTATGACTTTTAATTTGAATGTATCTGGCGAAGATTTAGGTTTGGTTCAAACGAACTTTGTTGGTATGTTTAATGTGAGTAATGCCTTGGCTGTTTTTGCTTGTGTTGTGGCTGGCGGTAAATCACATGAGCAAGCCAAGGAAATCATTACTCAGTTAAAGCCAGTAAAAGGTCGTATGGAATTGGTGACTCAATCCTCATCAGCTCCAATGGCAATTGTTGATTTTGCGCATACACCAGATGCTTTGGAACAAGTTCTTAAAACACTCCGAGTGATAGCTGGTGAGCGCAAGGGTCAGTTATGGTGTGTATTTGGTTGCGGTGGCGATCGTGATGTAAGTAAGCGTCCGATGATGGGGCGTATTGCTGAACGGTATGCAGATAAAGTAATGATCACAAGCGATAACCCACGTAGCGAAAATCCAGAACAAATCATTGCAGAGATCTTGAGTGGTTTTGAAAGCCCTGATCGTGTGCTAGTTAATCCTGATCGTGCCACAGCAATTTTGCAAACTATTCGTCAGGCTAAACCAGAAGATGTTGTTTTGGTGGCGGGTAAGGGGCACGAAGAAACTCAGGAAATTGCAGGAAAGAAACATCCCTTCTCAGATCAGATGCATCTGCAGTTGGCAATGGGAGGATTGGCGATATGAGCCAATGGATGACGCTTTCCCAACTTAAAGAGTATTTGCCGCAGGCGCAGTGGGTGAATGGTGCTGCAAGTCAACAAGAGGTCAAGCGATTTATCAGTGATAGTCGTCAAGTGACGGTTGGCGATATTTTCATTGCTATCCGTGGTGAAAAGTTTGATGCACATGACTTTTTGGAAGAGGTTAAAGCCAAGGGCGCAATTGCTTGCATCGTCAGTTCTGCAGAAAAACTGCCTAAGGACCTATTGGGAATTTTGGTAAAAGATACCCAGCAAGCGTTGCAACAACTTGCCACATGCTGGAAAAAGACTTGTGATCAACAACAGCTCAAGCATTCTGTGGTGGTCACTGGTAGTAACGGAAAAACTACCGTTAAGGGCATGATTCAGAGCATATTTAATGCTTCAGTTGGTGATGAAAAGGCTTTAGCGACTCAAGGTAACTTTAATAATGAAATTGGATTGCCACTGACATTATTACGCTTGAACTTACATCATCAATTGGCAGTCATTGAATTAGGCATGAATCACCCTGGTGAAACTGCGCTTTTATCAAATATTGCTCAAGCAAAAATTGCATTAATTAATAACGCTCAGCGTGAGCATCAAGAATTTATGGCAACTGTTGAAGCAGTTGCCAAAGAGCATGGCCTTGCCATAGAGGCTTTACCAATTAATGGCGTAGCAGTATTCCCTGCCGACTCTGAGTACACCAATTATTGGAAAAAAGTTGCCGGTAACAGAACTGCGATTGATTTTGCATTTAATGAACCAGCCACAATCAATGGTGAGTGGTTAGACGCAAGCACTAATCAGTTAAAAATTAATACACCTCAAGGCTCGATCAACGTGAGCTTAAGGATTTTGGGTGAGCACAATGCACGTAACGCCGTAGCAGCGACTGCGGTAGCAATTGCTGCAGGTATTCCTTTGGCGACTATTCAACTTGGATTGGAAAAGTTTGAGCCAGTGACTGGTCGCATGCAAAAGCATCAAATTAATTCACAAACAACTGTGATTGACGATAGCTATAACGCCAATCCTGATTCGGTTCGCGCCGCGGTCGACGTTTTATCAACTATCAATATGCCTGCATGGTTAGTGTTGGGTGATATGGGTGAAGTTGGTGAGCAAGGCCCAGAATTTCATCGTGAAGTGGGTAGTTATGCCGGAGAAAAAGGGATACAAAAATTGTTTGCCACTGGCGAGTTAAGTAAAGAGGCAGTAACTGCTTATGCAAATACACCTAATGTAAAAGGAACTGCCCATCATTTTTCTGATGTTCAAGACCTTTGTGCTGAGCTTAAAAAATCACTAATTGCCAGAAAAAATAATGAAGAGACCACGATTCTTGTAAAAGGATCTCGTTTTATGCGCATGGAAAGAGTAGTTAAAGCTCTTGCTGAGGAGATTCACTGATGTTGTTATGGTTAGCCCAACTCTTGCAAGATGACTTAAGTTTTTTACGTGTCATTAATTACATTACTTTTAGAGCGGTAATGGCTACATTAACAGCGGGCTTAATTGGCCTGTTCTTTGGGCCTTGGGTCATTCGTCGCTTAACAGCAATGAAAGTTGGTCAGGCTGTGCGTACTGATGGACCTCAGACGCACTTAGTTAAAACTGGTACGCCTACCATGGGTGGTGTTTTGATTTTGATTGGTATTGCGATATCAACATTGTTGTGGGCTGACCTATCTAATCGTTTTATTTGGATTGTTCTAATTGTTACCTTAGGTTTTGGTGCTGTTGGTTGGGTTGATGACTATCGTAAGGTTGTCTACAGAGACCCTAAGGGCATGTCATCTCGAGAGAAATATTTTTGGCAATCTTTAATTGGATTATTTGCAGCCGTTTATTTAGCTTTCTCAGTTTCAGAAGTAAATAACTTAAAAGTTTTAGAACTTTTCTTGAATTGGGTGCAAAGCGGCTTCTCAATTAACTTGCCGGGTAAGTCAAATTTATATGTGCCTTTCTTCAAAGAAGTTAGTTATCCATTAGGTGTGCTTGGCTTCATTGTGTTGACATATTTAGTGATTGTTGGCAGCTCAAACGCTGTCAACTTAACAGATGGCTTGGATGGTTTGGTGATCATGCCTGTGATTTTGGTAGGTGCAGCATTAGGTGTCTTTGCATATGTGATGGGTAATGCAATCTACACAAAATACCTTTTATTCCCATACATTCCGGGCGCTGGTGAATTAATGATTTTCTGCGGTGCCATGAGTGGTGCTGGATTGGCGTTCTTGTGGTTTAACACTCATCCAGCTCAAGTATTCATGGGTGATGTGGGTGCATTAGCGCTAGGCGGTGCATTGGGCACAGTAGCTGTGATTGTTCGCCAAGAAATCGTTCTTTTTGTTATGGGTGGAATTTTTGTTGCTGAGACTGTATCAGTCATGATGCAAGTTGCTTGGTTCAAGTTCACCAAAAAAATGTATGGTGAAGGTCGTCGAATTTTTAAGATGGCACCTTTGCATCATCACTTTGAATTAAGTGGCTGGAAAGAAACTCAAGTTGTGGTGCGATTTTGGATCATCACAATTTTGTTGGTATTGATTGGTTTATCTAGCTTGAAGTTGCGATAGGAAATAAGAGTGATTCAGTTACAACATCCATTTGGCAAAGAGCGTACTCAGAACTTGAGTATCTTGGTGCTTGGCTTGGGAGAGTCAGGTGCTGCCATGGCTCGTTGGTGCGTCACTCAGGGGGCAACAGTATCTGTTGCTGATACTCGATCAGACAATCAGTTATCTGAGAATGCTAAAAAATATCAACAGCAAGTGAAGGACCTTGGTGTTAAGAATATTCATCTAGGCGGTTTGCCATCAGATTTACTGAGTGGGGTTGATTTAATTGCTATTAGCCCAGGTTTGTCACCTTTACAAGATTCAGTTCAATCACTCTTGGTAAATGCTGCTGAAAAAGAAATACCAGTTTGGAGCGAGATTGAGTTTTTCGCTCAAGCTCTACAAGCATTAAAGGATGAGCAAAATTACGCTGGAAAAGTTATTGCAATTACAGGCACAAACGGAAAAACAACAACGACTGTTCTGACAGGATTGTTGTGCGAGCGAGCCGGTATGAGTGTTGCTGTTGCTGGAAATATTAGCCCTGCAGCTCTTGATAAGTTATTAGATATTGAACAATTGCCTAGCATCTGGGTCTTAGAGTTATCTAGCTTTCAGTTAGAGCATACATATAGCCTGAATGCTGATGCTGCAACGGTATTGAATGTTACCCAAGATCATCTTGACTGGCACGGTGATATGCAGAAATACATTGCTGCTAAGGCAAGAATATTTGGTGAAAACACTGTTGCTGTATTAAATCGTGATGACGAATCGATTGCCGAGATGGCAAAAGATCTTAAGTCTCAGCGTATTGTTACTTTTGGTGTTGAAGCGCCGATTGAAGAAGATGCTTTTGGTATTTTGCATGACACGGCTGCGGGTGGTATTGACTGGCTAGTTTGGGCTGAGCCTGATCCTGAAGCGCTTGAACTAAAAACTAAACGTCGTCGTAAAAAAACAGATGCTGATGATGAGCCTTTGCGTTTGAAACGTTTAATGCCTGCAGATGCTTTGCGTATCAAAGGTCGTCATAACGCTAGCAATGCTTTGGCAGCAGTAGCAATGGCAAGTTCCATTGGTTTGCCAATGAGTCCTTTATTGCATGGCTTGCGCGAGTATGAGGGTGAAGCTCATCGAGTTCAGAGCGTATCAATTATTGATGGCGTGGAATATATCGATGATAGTAAAGGCACCAATGTTGGCGCTACATTGGCGGCATTAAATGGACTTGGTAATGCTGCTGAGCGCGCAAAAATTATTTTGATTGTCGGTGGTGAAGGCAAGGGGCAAGATTTTTCACCACTATCTGATGCCGTTGCCAGACATGCAAAAGCAGTTATTTTGATTGGTAGGGATGCTCCACTCATTAAACAGGTGTTGGCTAACACTGGTGTGTCATTAATTGATGCCAATACTCTAGAGATGGCAGTTCAAGAGGCTAATAAATTAGCTGTATCAGGTGACATCATTTTGTTATCGCCAGCTTGTGCAAGCTTTGACATGTTTAAAGACTATGCGCATCGCGCACAAGTTTTTATTGATGCAATTAATGAATTAGCAACCTTAAATGGACAGGTGAGCGCATGATTCAAATGTTCAAGCGATTTAGTTTAAGTAGCATCAGTGGTGTAAAGGGCGGCATCAAAGAAAGTTTTGAAGATTTTCGTTTGGGTCTTCGTGATGCAACCACTGTTGTGCGTCCAACTCGCTCGCGCATGATGGAATACGATCAACCATTGTTGTGGGCTGTTTTGTTGCTAGTCACCCTTGGTTTGGTAATGGTTTATTCAGCATCTATCGCTTTGCCGGATGGTCCTAAATATGCGAAATATAGCAGCAGCCACTTTTTAGTCCGTCATGCCTTATCGATTGCCATGGCATTTTGTATTGGCATCTTCGCCTTTAAAGTGCCATTGAAAGTGTGGGATCGTTTGGCTCCTGCCATGTTCGCACTGGCTTTTGTACTCCTCATATTTGTTCTGATTCCTGGTGTGGGTAAGGGGGTTAATGGCGCACGTCGTTGGATTCCATTGGGCATCACCAATTTTCAACCATCAGAGTTGATGAAGTTATCCGTGGTGTTGTTTACCGCGTGGTATACGGTTCAAAGACAAGACTATCTACATCACCTATTAAAGGGCTTGGCACCAATGGGCGCAGCTGTGATTGCAGTTGGTGTCTTATTGTTATTGCAGCCAGATATGGGTGCTTTCATGGTGATTGCAGTGATTGCCATGGGCCTTTTGTTCTTGGGTGGTATTAGTGGCAAGTTATTTAGTGCTTTGATTGGTTTAGCAATTGGCAGTTTTGCGACCATCATTATTTTTTCTCCATTCCGAAGAGATCGAATCTTCGCGTATCTAGATCCTTGGAACGAGTCATTTGCTGCAGGTAAAGCATACCAACTCACGCATTCACTCATGGCATTTGGCCGAGGTGAGTGGTTTGGTGTAGGTTTGGGCGGTAGTGTAGAAAAGCTTCACTATCTTCCTGAAGCGCATACAGATTTTATTTTGGCTGTGATTGGTGAAGAATTAGGTTTTGTTGGCGTCACAGTTGTTATTGCTATTTTCTATTGGATTGTCAGAAGAGCTTTCTTAATTGGTAGAACTGCATTGCAGTTAGATCGAAGTTTTGCTGGCTTAGTTGCAAAAGGCATAGCAATTTGGATTGGTTGGCAAGCATTTATCAACATGGGTGTGAACTTGGGACTATTGCCAACAAAAGGTTTGACATTGCCATTTGTTAGTTTTGGCGGATCTGGTTTGATGATGAATGCTGTTGCAATCGCCATTCTTCTGAAAATTGATTACGAGAACAGAATCTTGATGCGAGGTGGTAAGTTATGACCATTGCGCACACTCCAACTTTATTGGTAATGGCTGGCGGCACTGGAGGACATATTTTCCCGGGACTAGCCGTTGCTGAATATTTGCGTGAGCAAGGTTGGAATGTCTCTTGGTTAGGTAATCCACAAGGCATGGAATATCGCTTGGTACCACCAAAGGGATTCAAGTTTGAAGGCATACAGTTTGGTGGCTTAAGAGGCAAAGGGATTAAAACGATTGCTTTATTGCCATTTAATTTACTGCGCGCATTTTGGCAAAGTATTCAGGTGTTACGTCGTGTGCAACCAGATGTTGTTTTGGGTATGGGTGGTTATGTGACCTTCCCAGGTGGCATGATGAGTGCATTGCTAGGCAAGCCATTAGTTTTACATGAGCAAAATTCAATTGCAGGTTTGGCAAATAAAGTATTAGCCAAGGTAGCGGATAAAACTTTGTGCGCTTTTCCGAAGGCGCTGCCAGGTGCCACATGGGTTGGCAATCCACTGCGTGCGGGTATGGGAAAAATTGCTACACCTGCTAATAGATATGGCTCAAGAAATGGGAACCTAAATATTTTGGTGGTGGGTGGAAGTTTGGGTGCTGCAGCGCTGAATGATGTTGTGCCACAAGCGCTAGCAAAAATTCCAGCAGAATCCAGACCTGTGGTGATTCATCAAGCTGGCGAAAAGCATGTTGAAGCATTACGTCAAAAGTATTTTGATTTGAACATTCAAGCAAGTGTTCAGCCATTTATTGATGACATGGTGTCTGCATATGCAGCAGCTGACTTAGTAATTTGCAGAGCTGGCGCAATGACTATTGCTGAATTATCAGCTGTGGGCGTTGCCTCATACCTAGTGCCGTTTCCTTTTGCTGTTGATGATCACCAAACAGCAAATGCAAAGTTTTTATCTGATGTTGGGGCAGCAGTATTGATGCCCCAATTACAACTGACTGCTGATGCGCTAGCAAACTATTTACAAACTGTGACTCGTTCAGATTTGCAAAAAATGGCAGAAGCAGCTTTACATCAAGCAAAACCTCATGCAACAGAAGATGTTGCTGCGGTATGCAAACAGTTAACTAAGGAAGTTGCCCGTTAATGAAACACATTCTTCACCAAATTCATTTTGTAGGCATCGGCGGTGCTGGTATGAGTGGTATTGCTGAAGTGCTATTGAATCTTGGTTACAAAGTCAGCGGATCTGATATTGCAGAAAGTTCAACGACCAAGCGTTTGCGCGAATGTGGCGCAGAAATTCATATTGGACATGATGCTAAAAATGTCACTAGTGCAGAAGCTGTGGTTATTTCGACAGCTGTGACAGGTGATAACCCAGAGGTATTAGCAGCGCGTGCTGCACGTATTCCAATTGTACCAAGAGCGGTGATGCTTGGTGAGTTAATGCGATTAAAGCAGGGTATTGCTATTGCTGGTACTCATGGCAAAACCACCACCACAAGTTTGCTAGCG
>JACCDQ011755994.1_pt1 | contig 10871 bp, 15 predicted proteins | sample 7446031 | NCBI WGS metagenome assembly JACCDQ01 (sample SAMN15323442, study PRJNA562643) | freshwater metagenome | isolation source: river surface water | place: USA:Blue River Watershed | collected 2017-08-17
ATATGTATTATTATATGAAAGTAAAACGTTTAGAATTTAAAATATATAATAACTATTATTTTATAGATTTTATTAAAACTAAAAGAGTTACACTTTGGATTATGATTTTAAGAAGAAAAAATTACAATATGAATATATGTTTAGATATAGCTTTTCTTAAAGTATATGATATTACCGGAATAGATGGTTTAACTACTAAAGAAAAAGGTTCATTTTAATGATAAAAAATAATCAAAATGTAAATGAAATAAATCGAAATCTTAGATTAATTAATGAAAATTTACAATTAATAAATAATACATTTAATAACGTTCAAGGTATTGAAATACCTGAATCACAAATTACAAAAATACAAATATTTTTAAATAATATTATTTATTCGACAAATAATATTAAAGAAACTATTGAAAAGGATAATTAATGTCGCAACATTTAAAAGATATACTACCAACTCTTGATCTTTATATGTATAAAATAGATAAAACAAATATATCTGTTTATGATGGAGATACAATAACCGTAAGTATTGATCTTGGATTTAATATTATAAAAAGAGAAAAGATTAGATTTTATGGGATAAATGCTCCAGAATTAAAAGGTGTTGAAAGAGCTGATGGTTTAATTTCAAAAACTTTCTTGAAAAGTTTAATTGATGATGCTATCGCAAAAGATAAAAATATTTTTATAAAAACAATTAAAGATTCACAAGAAAAATATGGAAGATATTTAGGTGTATTATTTATTGATGATTTAAATGTTAATTTAAAACTTGTTGAAGAAGGTTTAGCTAGAACCTTTATGGATGATTGAGTTCGTTATGATACAAATGTATGAAGAAAATAATACATATAAATTAATTTTAAATTCTGGTAGAGAAATACATTTAACAGAAGATGAAATTGATGATATAGCTTTAAACAATACAACTGTTCAAATCAAATTAAATAATTCATTATATGAACAAACTAAATTAAAAAACCGTGTTAAAGATATGGATTCTAAATTAAAAGATGCTGCAAATAATTCTTTACTTTTAAAAAGTGAAATCCAGAATCTTGAAATTGAAAATTGTACAATAAAAGAAGAATTAAGATTACTAAAAGGGAGTTGTCATGAAAGACAATTTGGACGATAAATTAAAAATATCAGAAGAAGATAGATTATTAATACAAAAACATCCGGAAGTTAGTTATACAATAGAAAGATATCCAGATGGAAAATTAACACATAAAACTATTTATGGTTTATTAAGAATTTTTTCATTTAGAATAAATTATCTATCAAGAAAAGATAACGAATCAATTGAAGATTGTATTAGAAAAGCAAATATTTTTGCAGTTACTAATACAAAAATTGATTTTAATACTCAATATATTACACTTCCAGAAAATACTTTTCTTACAAAAGAAGAGATTTCTGAGATTTTAACAAAAGCTGGTATTAAAGATGAAGAGTTAGAAGAACTTGAAAAACCAATGACAAAACCAGATGGAGATGATAATAGAAAATACTTTAGAATATATTTAAATGATACAGAAGTAAGTATCTCTAAAGATGTTTGGGAAAATGGTAATACTGAAAATGAACAATATAATGTTGGTTTAATTAGTACTATCAAAGATGAAGCTATCCAAAGAGCTAAAGAATATGCTAATTATTATCAATTAAATTATATGGGTATTTTTGGTGAATAAATTAAAAGATCTAATTATTAAAAAATTTAAACTTGGTATTTTTATGAATCAAGAAAAATTAGTTAATCATCGTTCTCTAATAAAAATTATTTTAAATCCATTATTTCGAAAATTTGGGTATGATATTAAATCTATAGTTATATATGAAATAATTAAAACAGATACAAGTAGTACTTTAATTATTAAAAGAATAGATTATAGATTTGGTAAAGATAAAACTAACAATCCTTTAAAATGGGATTTTTATGGTAACAATATGAATCAATACAATATATGGATTCCAACTATTAAAATGAATAATATAAACTACAAAATAAAGGTAAAACTAAATGAAACAATATCATGAATTATTAAAAACAATTCTAGAAACTGGTATGATTAAAGAAGATAGAACTGGAACAGGAACGAGAAGTATTTTTGGTTATCAAATGAGATTTGATTTACAAAAAGGTTTCCCATTATTAACAACTAAAAAGATGGCTATAAAATCTATTATTAGTGAATTATTATGGTTTTTAGAAGGTTCTACTGATGAAAGAAGATTAGCAGAAATTCATTATGGTGAAACAAGAACTAATTTAAAAAATAAAAAAACAATTTGGACAGCCAATGCTGATGAACAAGGTAAAAAACTTGGTCATATAAATACTGATTTTGTGAAAAGATTAGGACCAGTTTATGGAAAACAATGGAGAAAAATAAAAGACAGTAAGGGTGAAAATATTGACCAAATTAGTGAAATAATTAAAACTATTAAAAAGAATCCTGATAGTAGAAGAATTATTCTTAATGCTTGGAATGTATCTGAGCTTAGTGAAATGACTTTACCTCCTTGCCATATTTTAGCACAATTCTATGTTAATGATAATAAACTTAGTTGTTTAATGTATCAAAGAAGTGCTGATGTATTTTTAGGTGTTCCTTTTAATATTGCTTCTTATGCTTTATTAACACATATGATTGCTCAAGTAACTGGATTACAAGTTGGAGAATTTATTCATACAATAGGTGATGCTCATATTTATAATAATCATATTGATCAAGTTAATGAACAATTACAAAGAGATACAAATTTATACAATTTAAGTACTTTAAAATTAGATTCTACAATTACTGATATTGATAAATTTACTATGGAAAGTATTGAAATTTTAAATTATCAATCTTATGATGCTATCAAAGCGGATATGGCTGTATAGTTATGAAAGATTTAAAAATAGCTTTAATTGCTGCTATCGGATTAAATCATGAAATAGGTTTTGATAATAAATTACCGTGGTATTCTCCTAGCGATTTAAAAAACTTTAAAGAGATTACTCAAAATGGTATAATTATTATGGGTAGAAAAACTTTTGATTCATTACCAAAATTATTACCAAATAGAAAACATATTGTTATTTCAAGAAATGAGTTACAATCACATACTCCAAAAGTTTCTTATTATAATACAATAGAAAAAGCTTTAGCTGATTGTAGAAATAATGCTGGGGTAGAAAGAGTATTTATTATTGGTGGTTCAGCTATATATAAAGAAGTTATTGATAAAGATTTAATAAATGAATTATATATAACAAGTATGAATTGGACTGGTAAGGCAGATAAATTCTTCCCAAAAATTGATATTTCAAGTTGGGATATGATATCTCAAATTAAAAGAGAAGCAACTCCTGAAGATCCTTTACAATGGGTATTTAGAAAATATACAAAAAATATATAAAGAGGAATAAAATGGAATTCATAGATAGATTAATAACAGAAAGAGAAGAATTACAAGATAAATATTTTAAATTAAAAAATTATTTATTTAGTAATATGAAGAATAACGATAATGATACTAATTATGATTTTGATTTATTACAAAAACAATACGAAATTATGGGTGATTATTTAATAATTCTAAATATTAGAATTAGAAAAGCAATTGAAAAATATGGTATGAATACGAATTTAACTTTAATAGAAGATTGGGATAGTTTGTGGATGGATTTAATTGATAAATGTATCCTTAATAAAATTAGTTATATTAGTACTACAAATTTTAAAATATACCAAATTATTAATAGAAATTCTTTATATGAAATTAATGATACTGATGTAGTACCATTTTATGTAGAACATCATATAAATACTTCATTAAAATTAATAAAAAATAAAAATACGACAAATACGAAAAATACGAAAAATACGACAGAGGAAATAAAATTGAAAGCAAAAATTGATAATGTAGAAATTCCGTGGAGTGTAGCTACATTAGAAGTACTAATTAAAGATGATAATTTTAAAAATAAATATTTACATCATGAAGAAACAGAAGATGAATTAATTAGGACTTTTACTGATGGTTTTAATTACATTAAAGGTCAAATTGTTGAACTTAGCTTAACTGGATTTGGTAGAGTTCCAGCAGTTGTTATAAATATTAATGATAGAGATGTGAATGGTCATTTAACTTATGACATAGTACTTTTTATCGGTGAAAGAAATAAAAGTGCTATCAAAAGTAAAGAAAGATATTTATGGAGATTCACTGAAAAAGCTGATGAAAATACTATATCTAACTTTAATAAATTAATTGAAATAATTTTTAATCCAAAATATGGTTATGATGAATTATTCTCTAAAGATTATGAAATTGATACGTTATGTTACTTAAATGAAAATTCTATAGTATCGTATAATTTAAATCAAATTAATCCAAATACAGAAAATGTAGTTTTAAAAGAGGCTGATGACAATGAACATTAAAAGTGTTAAAATTGATAAAAAAATAATTTATAATCCAGATAGTATGGAATCATTAAATGATAGAAGAATTTTTGGTGGAAATAGTGATGGAATGATTAATTTCACAAGAATGAAATATCAATGGGCTTTAAATCTTTGGGATACAATGGAAGCAAATACTTGGTTCCCAAAAGAAGTTCAAATGACTGGAGATGCAAAAGATTATAAATTATTAACAGAAGTTGAAAAAAGAATGTATGACTTAGTTTTGTCTCAACTAATATTTATGGATTCTTTACAAACAAATAATTTAATGGATAATATTAATCCTTACATTACTGCTTCAGAAATAAATGCATGTTTAGCAAGACAATCTTATGAAGAAGCAAATCACTCTAAATCATATGCAGTTATGGTTGAAAGTATTTCTGATAATACTAGTGAAATTTATGATATGTGGAAAACCGATAAGATGTTATCTAAAAAGAATAGTTTTATTGCATCTATTTATTTAGAATTATCTACTGGCGAAATCACTGATGAAAAAATATTATTAGCACTTTTCGCTAATCAAATTTTAGAAGGAATTTATTTCTATGCTGGTTTTGCTGCTTTATATGCATTAGGTAAAGCTGGTAAGATGTTAGGTTCTACCCAAATGATTAGATTTATCCAAAGGGATGAAGTAACACATTTATTATTATTCCAAAATATGATAAACTCTGTTAGAAAAGAAAGACCAGAATTATTTACTCCAGAATTAGAAGCTAAAGTTAGAGTTATGTTTAGAAAAGCTGTAGATTTAGAATCTGAATGGGGAACATATATTACTCAAGGTCAAATTCTTGGATTTACTGATGCTATTATTAAACAATATATTCAACACCTAGCTGATAAAAGATTAGAAGCTGTTGGATATTCAAAAGAATACAATGTTAAACATCCAATTCCGTGGGTTGATGGTTACTCTTCTTTTAATGAACAACGTACTAATTTTTTCGAAGGCAATGTTGTGAACTATAGTAAGGGTTCTATAGATTTTGATGACTTCTAGAAAGGGTTATAATGTCTTATCCGCCAGATGATATGTATATTAATAATGATTGTGAATGTGGACCTTGGGGTAAATGTTTAGCACATAATAAAAATACAAAAAATACTAAACGAGAACAACAAAAAATTACAAAAAAATATAATAAATGTCAAGTTAAACCTCTTTATATTATAGTGGTCTTTTTTATCTTGATATATTTATTTACAAAAAATTAAAAAAGGAATAAAATGAAAGATTTAAATTTTGGAGAAGCTATTGAAGCTTTAAAAGATGGGAAATGTGTTGCTAGAAGTGGTTGGAATGGAAAAGGAATGTTTATTTATTTAAATAAAGGTAGTGTTTCAAAAGATTCAGAAACTGATTTAGAATATACACATATTGATGGAATTAAAACTTCATTATTTGAAAATGGTGATGTTGGAACTGTAACTAGATTACCAAATTTAAATATGAAATCTGCATCTGGAGCTACAGTTACTGGATGGTTAGCTTCTCAAACTGATATATTAGCAGAAGATTGGGAAATATTATAACCTATTAAATTAAGGGAATAAGATGAAATTTTATAAAGAATTATTTTTGGCTTTATATATTAATATAAATGTTATTAGAAATAATAGTATACTTTTACCAGAAAGATACCCAAAAAAAGAAAGAAAAGAAAAAAATACGAAATATATACATTAGGTAAAGGAATTCACTTGTCTTATAATGAAAAAATTGGAAACAAAACAGAACAAAAAATAAACGTAAGTTTTGAAAAAGTAGAAAAGAAAGTTTTAAATTTTTTAGAAGAACACAAAATAGATACATTAATAGAAACATTTATACAAGATGAATATCAGAAAATAAATATCTCTTATGAAGAGATAAAAGAGAATTCAAAATTAAGAACACAAAAAAATTATAAAAAACAATTTGGTATTGAATTTTTTAATATAATACACGAAAAAGTAGATAGTGTATTAAAAGAAAAAACTCAATTATATTTAAAACAATGTGAAGAAAAATATACAATAGATTCAAATAAATATCAGGAACTAAAACTTATCATAGATAATATTTTTACTCAAGTTGGTATGACTATGTTTGAGGAAAATTTAAATAAAATTAAGTTAATTAGTTTCCATTATTTATTAAAGATATTAGAAAACTATGCAGATGAATATACTAGTATTTTAAATTTAAAAAATGTTAGAGGATTTAGAATATCTATAGAAATTTTTAGATATGAATTAATAGATATAGTAGCTAAAGATCATGATTTGATTATGTTCGTTAGTACATTAAAATCAATTACTGAACAATGGTTAATTAAATATAATAGAAGAACTACCATAGGACAATTCTATTTTGATATTTTAATGATTACTCCAGATTTATTAGTTGAAAAAATAATTAGACATTTAGTATTTACAAGTTTAAAAAATAAAAATCCAATTACTTTAAGAACTATATTTAGTACTTATATTACATTAATACATCAAAATATTAGTTCACATTATAGTACAAAATTAACTAAGGTTAAAGTAGGACATTTTAATCAATTGAATAGTTTATTTGAAGAAACTAGTTCTAAACATTTAAGTGATTTTCATAATAATACACAAATGGTTACCATAAGTAGAATAAAAAATCATTTAGTAAATAATAAAAGATTTTATAAATCAAATTATTATATAATTAATGATAATGATATTACCAAGTATCTAGATTTAAATTATCAAGATTTTTTAACTGGTTATAGAGCAGATATTAATTTAATAGATTATTATTATCTTTATTCTAAAATTTTAAAACATACTAAAAATAGTTTTAGTAGTGAAATTACGAATAATTTAAAAGTTAAATCTAAATTTTTAAATTCGACAACAGAAAGTAATATGAAAAATTACATTCAAGAATTAACATTAAATAAATTTTATTCAAGGTTTATGGATGTATTAAAAGATGAAGAAGCTGTAAAATTACTATGTGAGAATATAACAAATAATATACTTAATAATATATTTCCAAAAGGTTTTTTAGATAAAAATTTAAAATTAACTATTCAAACCTATGATGGATATATAAATGAAATTATAAGATTATTATCAAGTTTTGAAAAAATTTTTAAAGGCGAAACTATTAAATAGTATAAAGACCATAATATAAATATTTATATTATGGTCTTTTTTAGGCATAAAAAATAATTTTTTAGATATAAAAATAAATTTTTAGATATAAAAATAAAGGTGCATTAAAAATGGTAAATATTAATCCAATTAGTATATTAGATATTGACATTAAATACAATGAGTATTTAAAAAATATAGAAAATATTAAAAGAAAAAATAAAAAAATTTACGTTGACTTAACAACAAAAAAATTTATTGGGTATGTAACTGGTGAAGAAGACCCAACTGGTAAAGGTAGATATTTAGTTTATATTCCAGAGCTATTTCGATTAGATTCAAAATTGCAACGACAATGGTATCCAAATCATATTAGTAAAAATAGATGGGTAGAATTTATGGATCCAAAAAGTATGAAAACATACAATACTGGTGAATATATCCCATTAAGTGCTGGGATGAGAGTATTTGTGGAATTTGAACAAAATAATATTAGAGCTGGTAGAATTACTCAAGTTTTAAGTAGACATGATAAAAATGTACCTTTAGATAATACCTTATATAGAGATTTCTTACATATGATAAGAAAGACTAAAGAAAATACTTGGTTATATATCGATGAAAAGAAAAAATATCTTCATTGGAGTTTTCATAATTCAAGAACCGGTTTTACAATGGATGAAAATAAGGTAAGTATTAGTGTAGCTAAACCAATTAAAGAAGGTATGGGTGGACTAACTCACGATATAACTGCAGAATTTTCTGAGAATGGTTATTTTTGTACATATAAAAATTTTAGATTTATGATAATGGATGATACTGGAATAGTACTTAATGTTGGAGAAAAAAATAAAAGTTTTATAAAAATTAGTGAAGATGAAATTTTTATAAAAAGCGAAGGTGATATTAATTTTCTAAGTGATAAAGATATTAATTTTCATGCTAGAAGAAAAGTAAATCTATATGGTGAACAAGAAATTAATATTTTCTCAGATATTTTAAAACTAACTGGAATTCAACAATTAAGTGGTACTTCAAATGTTATAGATTTTCAAGCAACTTTAAGTGCATCATTAAAAGCAAAATATACATTTGTTGATTCGTCTGATTTAACAATGGTTTGTTCTGATGGTACAACTAAGATTTGTGAACCAACACAATCTACTTCTGAATCACCATATTAAAAATAATTAAAAGGAATTAAAAATGGCAATTTATAAATTTGTTTCTACAGATTTTAATTTTTCTAAATTTTGTGGAAAACAAGTAGGTGATGAGTTTAGGATATATTCTAAACCAACTCTATTAGAGGTTAATTTTCAAAATTCGTATAAACTTTTATCATTCGATGATACTACGTGTAAATGGCAATATAGATATACCAATTCAAGTGGTACTATAACTAATACTGGTTATTATGCTTGTACTCCTTGTACAACAACAACGACTACTACAACGACTACTACAAGTACAACAACGACTACAACTACCCCTGCTCCAAGTACGACTACTACAGAAGCACCAACTACAAGTACGACTACTACAGAAGCACCAACTACAAGTAGTCCAACCCCAGCTGGTCCACCAGAAAGTCAAAATACATATACTGATCAACAAACAGTAAAAGCATTATCACAATTTTCAGAAGATATTATGAATTTAAGTAGATCACCAGAGGTTGTAGAAGAAATTGTATTAAAGTTAGAAAATACAGCTGAGAGAATTTATTTAGTAAGTCCTAGTATAAAAAAACCAGAAATTGAATTACATCATACTAGAAAAATAAAAGATATGATGCAAAAAAATAATTTGAGAATGGATGATATAACTAATGATTATTCATCATTGTAAAATAAAATTAAAAGGAAATAAATATGGGTATGCATTATGAAACAAAACCAGAAGATTTAATAAGTTTATATAAAAATGGATTATTAGCAAAAGGTGATAAATTTACTTACCTAACCCAAAAAATATATGATTCACATGTGGCTGATCTGAGCAAAGATAAAACTGATACTGCTTTTTTAATGCATATTCAGAAAGTTTTAGAAATTGATGAAGAACATGGATATATTTATTATGCTACTGAAAAAAGTTTTTTAACTGGTAAAATGTATTATTTTGAAGGTAGGTTTGTTTTTCCTATTAAAGGTAAAGATTATCCAGAAAGACAATGCCCCAAAGATTGTTTTGAGAAAGATTTGGATTGGACTCCAATGTTTAAAGTTAAAGGAGATTTAAAATCACCTCCATTAATTGTAACAACAAAAGCTCCTACCACTTCTGGTCCTACAACAGCTGGTCCTACAACTCCTCCAGTAACAATTCCACCTGCAACAGATTTACCATCAGATTTTGTAGTACCAGAAATTAAAATACCTAGTATTACTCAAGCTTATGAAATACCTGATAGAGAAGTTCCTCAGCATGATGCTATAGTTACTGAAATTGATGGAATACAAGATTTTAGTAAAAGTTTATTTACACGATTTGATACATTTTTAGATGCTTATAATAATCTTAGTAAGTATATGAATAAAACTCCATATACTAAACTAAAAGAAAAAATAGCACAAAACGCTGGTATAAACCCTTATCTTTATGAAAATAGTGATTTCTTACTTGATTTAACTGGATTAACTCCAGCTGAATATCAAACTTGGAAAAAAAGTATTGGTGTTGAAAACTTTAATGATATTTGGGAGGCAATGGAAAAAAATAGTGATTTGGTTCTTCAAAATTTACAAAGTGAATTTGGGGATAAATTAGCTGATTTTTCTTATAAGAATTTACCAAACGGATTATTTTTAAAAGGTAATTATATTTTTAGATTGATTGTTGATATTATGAGAATATTAAAATGTATTACTGAAAATTTAGCTTGTTGTTTTCCTGAGCACGTTTATAAAAAAACTGTAATGAATTCAATGATGTGGTTACTAGACAAAGATAAAGGGATATTAAATAGTTTAAGACAAAATGCTGTAGATAGAATTAAATATTATTTAGAGATAGAAAAAGATTTAATTCAAAAAGGAGTTGATTCTGATTTTCATAATGATCCAACCATATCACATAAACCATCATTAAATTATGGTACTGAATTATTATCTGGAAACTACTTAGATATTATTATACAACCTTTAAAAGATTTTAGAGATCAATTAATGTCTTGTTCAAATTGTTATGAAAAAAATCAAGATGATACAATTTCATATTTTACAGTAAATAAAAATATTGATGATTTATTATTGAATAATCAAAAAGAAACTAATTTAATAC
>JACCDQ010503736.1_pt1 | contig 10870 bp, 13 predicted proteins | sample 7446031 | NCBI WGS metagenome assembly JACCDQ01 (sample SAMN15323442, study PRJNA562643) | freshwater metagenome | isolation source: river surface water | place: USA:Blue River Watershed | collected 2017-08-17
AGGACGCGTTGGACTCGATAGAGGCTATCATCGGGAATATCGGACTGGTAAGAGCAGATTGGATTGTTCAAATGGCGACGAAAGACGGAGAGATGAAGCAGCAAGAAGCAAGAATAAAGATGGGCCACGCGATGAAAAGGTTTGGTTATGATCTGCTCAAGAATCCTACTAGCTCTGATGGACGATTCAAGTTTGGAAGCAAAAATGTGGTCGTTTATCGTCGAGCGGACGTCGGAAACGCCGATATTTCGCTGCTGAATCGGGATATATTTTGAAAGGGCCAGGAATGATGACCCTTCAAGGTGAAGGGTTGAAAACGCCTACTTTATAGGCGAAATTCGCCTACTTTATAGGCGGTGATGGTGTGTTTATTGAGGTTCTCAGAAAATGAGCGACTTTCCGCGAGAAAATAACATGGACTTATGCACGGACTTTTGCGTGGTTTGGAACGAAGTCCGCTTTATCCGCTTTTTTTACAGAGGGGAAGTCGAAATAAAAAATAGATAGAGGGAAAGCAGTAGAAGGAATATAAGCATTGGTCTAAGATAAAAAGCGGATAAAGCGGACTTGAGACGACGGCAGTGCAACCATTTTTGACCAAAAGGAATGTTAGGAATATGAAAGACTCAACGAAGATCAGACTCAGAGAAGCGGCCGCAGCTCGCCATTTAAAGTTCCTTGCGGAAGAAGAGATTGAAAGATTCAATCGCAAAGCATTCGAAGAGCGCGGAGAATTCTTGTGGTGCTCATGGCCATACTCAGAGCGCATGCTTGAAGTTCTCATAGCAGCTTCTCACTCAAACACGATGGCGTGCAAAGAAGGATTGGTAACTTCAAAAGGCCCGAATGGATCGATGCAATCTGCGGCGGACGACCTTCGAAGAAAAGGTTTGTTGCATCCAAGAGAGACGATCGAAGAGTTCCAGCCGACAGAATTAGGATGGGAGATGCTTGAGCATTTCGCTAAAGAGAAATACACAAGAATTGGAGAAATTCCAAAAAGTTTGGAAGAAGAGCGAGAAGTGTCAATGAAGAAATCTGTCAGGAATTCCACAATGATCAGATAAGCTTGCCTTCACAACAGCATCCGTGCGATAATCGGGAGACGATCAGCACAGATTGTGACAAAGCATGCCTCCATCGATGAAGAAAGCCCCAGACGCGCCGACCTACGAGAGCGACCTACGCCTCGAATACACGGCCGACATCATAGCCAGACGCGTGCAGTCCGGCAAAAAGCTCCCATTGGAGGTGATGCTGGAGACGATGGACGTCTACGTTGGCCAAGGGAACCATGCCGCAGCCTCAGCAGTGGCCGATCGTGCAGCGCCATACGTCCATCCTAAGCTCCGCGATCTAGTAATCACAGGCGGTGGCGAAAACAGCAACCCTGTGCGTATTGAGGCAGGGAAGATGCGCGGCCTGAGCGACAAGGAGTTAGACACGTTGGAGAAGTTGCTCAATAAAGCTGCTGGTGATTGATGGCTTCACCAATCATTCTGTTGGACATGGTTCGTCGAGCGAAGCTCCAGAGAGCCGCAGAACGATCGCTGGCTGAGTTCGTTAAGCAAGCATGGCCGCTTCTTGAACCAAGCACAGATCTCAAGTGGGGCTGGGCGATGGACGCCATCTGCGAGCATCTTGAAGCTGTTACAGACGGAGACATTCTTCGGCTGTTGATGAATGTTCCTCCTGGATCGTCCAAGTCTCTTCTGACAGGAGTGTTCTGGCCGGCATGGGAGTGGGGGCCGCAGAACCTTCCTGGAAAGAGGTTCCTTTCGACAGCCCACAAGCAAGACCTTGCTGTGCGCGACAACCTGAAGTGTCGTAGGTTGATTCAATCTGATTGGTTCCAAGAGCGATGGTCTGTTGCTCTGACCTCCGACCAGAACGCCAAGACAAAGTTTGAGAACGACAAGACCGGCTTCCGTGAGGCGATGGCTTTTGCCTCGATGACAGGCTCTCGTGGTGACAGAGTCATCCTAGACGATCCGATCAGCGTGGATGGTGCTAAGTCTGACGCAGAGATTCTTTCGGCAGAAGGAACTTTCAGGGAAGCATTGCCGACTCGTGTGAACAACGACAAGTCTGCGATCGTTGTCATCATGCAGCGGCTCCACGAGAAGGACACGAGCGGAATCATCCTTGCAGAGAAGCTGCCTTATGTGCATTTGTGCATCCCGATGCGTTACGAGAAGGCTCGCCATTGCAAGACAGAGATCGGCTTCATTGATCCGCGCAAGGAGGAAGGAGAGCTGTTCTTCCCAGAGCGTTTCCCAGAGAAGTCTGTTGTCGAGCTAGAGAAGACGCTCGGCGAATACGCGACCGCTGGCCAACTCCAACAACGCCCGTCGCCCGCTGGTGGTGGCATTTTGCGCGTTGATCATTTTCAGCTCTGGCCGGCGGACAACGAGCTTCCGGCATTCGACAATATCGTTCAGAGCTACGACTGCGCTTTCACCGAGAAGACGAGCGGCGATCCAACAGCCTGCACTGTTTGGGGCACGTTCAGCCACAAGAACAAGCGTGGTGCCATGCTATTGGATGCGTGGAGCGACCATCTTGGTTATCCTGATCTGCGCAAAAAGACGATTGAGGAATGGCACAGTCTCTACGGCAAGACGTCCAAGCGCAAAGGGCGGAAGGCAGATGTTGTCCTCGTTGAGGCGAAAGCAAGCGGGCAGTCGCTGCTCCAGGATCTGCGGGCGGCGAACATCCCTGCCGTGCCATACAATCCTGGCAACGCAGACAAGGTCAATCGTGCGCATCAGGCTTCTCCGATCCTTGAACTAGACTGCTTGTGGATCCCAGAGAGCAAGAAGGATCCGGGCAAGTTTGTCTCATGGGCGAGAGAGTTCGTGCAACAGGTCGAATACTTCCCCAACGCTGAGCATGACGATTATGTTGACACATTCACACAAGCGATGATCCTGCTGCGCGACCAAGGATGGTTCGAGATGCCGTTCGCGGAGCGTGATGAGATCGAAGAAATTGATTACCACAAAAAGAAGAAGGTGTCTGCGAACCCTTATGCATCGTAGAGCTTGCCTTCTGCTCTGAAAACAACGACAATCGCGAAACGCCAATCCTCTGTACGAGTTCGATGGGTTCAGTCCTGCAGACAATCGCCAATGCTGTTGCTCGCAAGCTCATCGATCCACGAGCCGCGAGACAGGAGACATTGTCGTTGCGCGACGCGGCTTCTGAAGGACGTTCTGCGCTGCAAGCGGTTCGAGGACCTAACAACGAGCTTTACTACTTCCCTACGAGCACAGACCGCAGCGACAGAGCCGCGTGGGAGCCGCTCAGACAGGCCGTGCAACGCGGCATGTATGTCGAGAAGGGTCGCATGCCGACTCGGAAGGCGTCCGACGCAGACAGATTGTCTCGCAAGGTCATTGAAGGCGGATTTCCGCGCAACAAGGTCATTGATCCAGAGATGGACATCGTCTCTGTGAAGATGGACGATCCTGGTCGCCGCGCTCAGGCTGTCGCTGGCTGGGGAGAGACAATCGATCCTCGCTCGGCGTTCCTCCATGATCTTGCAGCAGACCCAAAGGCAAAGGGCGCTGGCTACGCTTTGATGAAGCAGTCGATGGAAGGGCCGATGTTGCCTGAAGCTGAACGCATTCTGTTCACACCGCTCGGGGGTGCTCGCAACTTTTATCGAGAGAAGTTCGGCGCTGAGCTGCTCACGCCGGAAGAGGCCTTCAGCGATCCCGCATTGCGCGACATAATTGGTAAGCTCGGTCAGCATGAGAATGTCGGCGATCTTGGATTAGGGATTGTCCACAGACAACAAGGTGGATCGGTTGAAGCAAACAGAAACAAGGACACGAGATTTCAACTTGAAAATGATCGCGAACAACAGGAGTCTGCGCGCAGGAAAGCCGAGCAAGCAGCGAAAGACAGAGCCAATGGTGTACTGTCTGAACAGTGCCGAAAGCTGAAAGAAGATCAAATGAAGCCGCGCAACGGGCACATCCCGCTATTGCCGCAAAACTGTTTGAAGCGCGGTGGTCTCGCCAGTCTAAGGAAACAACATGCCTGAACAAATACCCTTGGACGAGATCGACGAGATCATCCCGCCCGAAGCTGTCACCGAGAACGACGACGGTTCCGTCGACATCGCCATGCCTGAGGACGAGGAGCCGGTTGAAACCGACTTCTACATGAACCTCGCCAAGGCAATGAAGCCGGGTGAGCTGAATCAGCTGGCCACGGACTTGCTCGACCTCATCGACAAGGACAAGGAAGCCCGCAAGAAGCGCGACGAGCAGTACGAGGAAGGCATCCGCCGCACGGGTCTGGGCGACGACGCCCCCGGCGGTGCGACATTCAACGGCGCGTCCAAGGTCGTGCATCCCGTAATGGCCGAGAGCTGTGTGGACTTCGCCGCGCGGTCGATGAAGGAGATCTTCCCGGCGAAAGGCCCTGTCAAGACCAAGATCAACGGCAAGGTAACAGAGGACCAGATCCTACGCGCCAAGCGCAAGAAGGACTACCTCAACTGGCAAACCACGACCCAGATCAAGGAATATCGCCCGGAGCTGGAGCGCCTGACCACGCAGTTGCCGTTGGGCGGCTCGCAGTATCTCAAGTTCTGGCAGGACGAGAGACGCACGCGGTGCGAGTTTGTGCCGATCGACAAGGTGCTATTGCCGTTCTCGGCCAGCTCCCTCTATACCGCCAACCGCCTGACGCACGTCCAAGACGATGTTACCGAGCAGTTGTTCAAGGAGCGCGTCGAGTCGGGCTTCTACCTCGATGTCAATGACCTCCCGCCGGAGAGCGAGCCGGAAGCCACTCGCTCCGAGAAGGCTAGCCGCAAGATCGAGGGCAAGGAAGAGACCGGATACAACGAAGACGGCCTGCGCACCATCTACGAGGTGACGTGCTACTGGGACATCGCCGGCAAAGGACTGCGCCCCTACATTGTTCACATTGACGCCTTCAACGAGCGCATCCTCGCGGTTTACCGCAACTGGCTGGAGGACGATGACGCCGCCGAGAAGCTCGACTGGTGGGTGGATTTCACGTTCATCCCATGGCGCGGTGCTCAGGGCATCGGTCTTCCGCACCTGATCGGCGGTCTCTCTGCCGCGCTGACAGGGTCGTTACGGGCATTGCTCGATTCCGCGCACATCAACAACGCGCCAACCATGCTCAAGCTCAAGGCGGGGCGGGTCGTCGGACAGAACACGCAGGTCGACATCACGCAGGTCACGGAGATCGAGGGGCCGGCAGGCATCACCGACATCCGGCAGATCGCGATGCCGATGCCGTTCAACCCGCCGAGCGCCGTGCTGGCTCAGTTGCTGGATTGGCTGACCAACGCAGCCAAGGGGGTGGTCGCAACAGCCGAAGAGAAGATCGCCGACGCGTCGAATACCATGCCTGTTGGCACGGCCTTGGCGTTGATTGAGCAAGGCTCGAAGGTCTTCTCCGCTGTCCATGCGCGGATGCATGAATCCCAGCGCCAAGCCCTGAAGATCATCTGTCGCCTGAACAAGTTCTACCCAGACGAAGAGGCGATGGCAAAGTTCGAGGTCACGCCGGAGGACTTCGACGAGAACGACGACATTGAGCCTGTTTCTGATCCCAACATCTTCAGCGAGGCGCAGCGGTTCGCGCAGCTGCAAGAGGGTATCAAGGTCATGGCGACCTTCCCTGACCTCAAGTGGGAGCGTCATGCCATCGCCCGCCGGTCGCTGGAGCAGTTGCAATTCGACGACGTCGATACGTGGCTGCCTCCTGAGCCGGAGCCTGTCTCGGGCAATCCGCTGGTCGAGAACGCCGCCGCGATGCGCAACGTCCCGGTGAAGATCGAACACAATCAGGACCACATGGCTCATGCTCGTGCTCACTTGGACTTCCTGCTCTCGCCGTTCGGTGCGCAGAACCCGCTGACACCGCCGCAAGGTCTGGCACAGCTCCTTGGTCACGTGCAGGAGCACATCAACGCCTTCTACCTCGATTTCGCTCAGCCGATGATTCAGGTCGGCATGATGTCCGGATTGAACGAGGATCAAGCCTCTGTGGACACGCAGCACAGGGTGTTCCAGATGACTCAGCAGCAGGCCGCACCGATGATCCAGATGGTTGCTCAGGCTATGCAGCTTGTTCAACAGCGTCAGCCGCAACCTCCGCAAGACCCGGCGGTCGCCGCTTCGATCAAGATTGCTGAGATGGAAAATCAGCGCAAGATGGCCATCGACAACGCCACTCTCCAAGCCAAGGGCGCAGAGCAGCAAGCGACGAACGCCATCGAGCAGCAGCGGCTCACCATGGACAACATGCAGCAGCAGTTCGACCAACGGTTGGATCAGATGCGCATGTTCTTCGAGCAGCAGGCGGAGTCTCAACGCCAGCAGATCGAGTTGCTCAAGAACGACGCCGACAATCGCACGCATCAAATGACTGAGTTGCTCAAGAATAGGGACGACAATGAGACTGCGCTGCAAACCAAGCTGTTGGAATTGCAACAAACTGTGCAGACAGGGTTTGAGAAAGCCGCGACAACTGAACCTAAAGAGCCTTCTGGTGTTGATGCTTCTGCTCAGCTGGCTGAGATGCAGCGACTTCTTGGTGAGATCGAGAAGGCCAAGACACAGGACGCTTTATCCGGCGTGCTGGAGGGCTTGCGGGTGACAATGGCCACGCTAGCAGCTCCGACAGAGGTCGTGCGCGGGCCGGATGGCAAGGCGATTGGCACTAGGAAGGTCATGTGATGGCGCGTTACACGTACAACTCGTGTGATTCGTGGCGGTGTCGCTTGCAGCACATCGTCATGCGCAGCGACTTGTTGACCACGCGATTCACCATCGCGGTTTCTTCCCTCGTGTTTTCGGTGTTGCTTTGGTGGCCGGGAACGTTGTTCGTTCCGACCCGGACCACTTACCGCCTGATGTCGCAGGTCATGGACGAGAATACTTGGGGGGCTTTGTTCTTCCTGCATTTCATCGTGGCCTCATACAGCTTGCTGTCTAATCGCAGGTGTTTGGCGATGTTTTTCGCTGACGCCATGCTGGGCGCAGTGCTTTGGACCTTTGCGACGGTGATGTGCTTCGCGTCCCATTGGCAGGTTGGCGTCACTTACGCGCCCCCGGCGGCGATGAGTGCCGAGGTCGGGGTGTTGCTCGCCTCGTGGTGGTACGTTATTCGTTGGTTGGGGCGGAGATGACAATCCAAGTGGATCAGACACTGGTTAAGGCGGTTGAAGCGGCCAACGCCCCAATGTGGGTGATGGGGCTGCAGGATGTCAGCATCGTCTCGCTGGCGCTGCTGATTATTGTTGTCGTCGGTGGCTGGATGTTCAAGCGGTTCCGGGCTGACGGCAAGGTGGAAGATGCCAAGGGGGAGCTTTACGGCGGCATGAGCGAGCGCATCCAGAAGCTGGAAGCCCTGCTGGAGAAGGTGAGTGTCGAGCGCGATGCCTTCCTGCGAGCCAACGCCAATCTGGAAGGGCGCTTGACCGTCCTAGAGAACATCGAGAAGCGGCACGATCAGTTGCTGGAGAAGCTGGATCGCAAGGACGACCAGATCAGTGACCTTGAGATCGCCGTTGAGCACCTGAAAGAGGAGAACAACGAGCTTCGTAGGCAGATGAGCGTCCTTCAGTTGCAGTACGCCGAGAAGTGCGATGCTTGTGAAAATCGGAGGAGATCATGAAACTCCGTCTGGTTCGCGCTATCTGTTCGCCCACCTTCACACGCGGCGATTTGTACGTCAATGGCAACTATGAGTGCAAGATTCTTGAGGATGCTGACCGGCATCTTGAGAACAACCCGGAGGCGAAAGTTCATGGGCAGACTTGTATTCCACGCGGAACCTACCAGATCGTCATCGACTATTCCAATCGTTTCAAGAGGGAGCTTCCCCGACTCGTTGATGTGCCGGGCTTCACCGGAGTTCGTATTCATCCGGGGAACACCGTTGAGGACACCGAAGGATGTTTGCTTCCGGGTTACGCCGACCCGAACGATGACTCCCGCGTGGTGATGAGTCGCAAGGCGTTCGATGCACTGTTCGCCCGGATGGAGCAGGACTACGATGCTGGCATGCCAATTGAGATAGAGGTCGTATGAGCGATGAATGCGGACGCAGAAACAGATGCCATGCCAACTGCACGCCCGGATGGTGGTGCTTCGTCAAAGCCTTCTTCCATGCTGAACCATGCGCAGCGACGTCTCGGCATGATCTGGAACAGTCCGTCGTGGCGAAGGTTCTGGATGACCCTGCGCTGGGCGAAGTACCCTTGGATCAAAAGATTCGACAGATAGGAGGATTGTGATGGAATGGTTAGCGAAACTAGCTCCGACCGTTGCGAGTGCGCTTTTTGGTCCGCTGGGTGGCATTGCGGCAGAAGTGGTGGGCGGTGCGCTCGGCCTTTCGGACAAGACAGTAGAGACTGTAAAGACTACGCTCCAGTCGGGTCAGATGACACCGGAACAACTCTCGGCGCTGAAGCAAGCGGAGATGGAGGTGAAGAAAATGGAGCAGGAGCAGGGGTTCAAGTTCGCTGAGTTGGCGGTAAAGAACACTCAGGGCGCTCGGGACATGCAGGTGTCGGTGCGCTCCAAGGTTCCGGCCATCCTAGCCACGCTGGTCACATTCGGTTTCTTCGGCATCCTGATTGGTATGATGACTGGTAGGCTCAACATCAGCGAACAGCAGTCACTGTTGATTATGCTTGGTGCTTTGGGAACTGCCTGGGGGTCAATCATCAACTTCTACTTCGGCAGTTCCCACGGATCGCAGATCAAGACCGAGGCGCTCGCTAACTCACAGCCGGTGAAATAGCATGAGCACAGACGCTGTCGTCCGCGTTCCACACCTTGTTGAAGGGGACAAGGTCGATAACGCCCTCGTTACGACTTCAGAAGGCAGTGTTTACCGTCAACGGGTAGAGGCTTACATCTCTGACGGTGCGGGGACGGCTAACACAAAGCAGTTAGGAACTCAGCTTCAGACGACTGATGTTGGCCTGATAACTCATTCGATTATTCACGGGTTGTGTTCAGATGGACATTCCAATGAGTACGTAGACGTAAAGGTTACCCACAGCGGTGCATTACTGACAGACACTACCATGTCGGGCGGGTGGGGTGAGATGAAACCCTATCAAGTAGCTGGAGATACTGGTGGTCGTTTCAGAATGTCTCAACTCACTACCCTGTTCGATGGGAAGATTTACAACGCTGAGAACATCTACAAGTGGGATACGAAGGGGACAGGCACTCCGGCCTATGCGAACAACGCAGTAGGTATGTCGGTAACCTCTGGACAGTATCTCATCAGACAAGCAAGGAACTTCTGCCCTTACTTCTCAGGAAAACCACAGGTAGTTGAATTCACAACCTTTAATTTCCAGAATCAGGCGAATGTAGTTAAACGTGCTGGATACTTCAGCAGTAATGCTGTAGCACCGTATGATTCGACCAAGGATGGTGTGTGGGTAGAGGCTGATGGAACCAATTATCGGCTCATTACCAGCAACAACGGAACCGAGACTCATAATATTCCTTGGACAGATTGGGATGGGTACAGCCAGATTCAGAACTATGACTTCTCTAAGTTCACTGTCTTTCTGATCGACTTTCTCTGGTTAGGTGGTGCAGGTCTTCGATTGTTCATGATCGTAGATGGGCAGTTTGTTCTACTTCACACAATAGGAAACCATGCTGGATATGAGAGTAATCTCATCATGCAGTACCCGAATCAGCCTGTCAGATACGAGATTCGTAGTACCACGGGAAGTGGATCGCTTACGGCTGTTTGTTCTCAGGTTGCTACCGAAGGAACTACAGGTACTAATGAGCAAGGGGAAGGTATTGCAATCTACACTCCAGGTATAGCTTGTAATGTGGTTGGTACTATTTATGCTCTTGCTGGAGTTAGAAAGACCGCAACGTACCGCAACCATTTCTGCCCGCTTGCAGAATTTGGTGGAGCTAACGTACTGAGCACTGCTACACCAGAGGCCGGGATTCTGATGCTCCTGATTAATCCGACGTTATCTGCCCCTCTTACTTGGACAGCGAATTCACGGATTGAGACAGCGGTTGCTACAACACAGACGGTTACTAATGTAGGACGTATTGTTAAGGCTGTTCCCGTGTCTGGTGGAAGTGTTCAAACCAATGCCCCCAATGCTGCTCTCAGGACTCTTGGTGTTGGAATTGACAACACTATGAGCGAACTTATTTTGGCATATGCGCCATTGACTACCAACCAAGTGTTCAGTGGTGTTATGCAGGTATTGGAGTACTAAGTGCTTCTCGATCTCTACCCCTATCGAGCCTCCGCGCACTCCGGCGTGTGGCGGTTGATGATGTATTTCCTGCAAGAAGAATCATTGAAGAAGGATGAGGAAAAGAAACGTGAGCAAGAGCAAAGACAAAAAGCGGCGGAAGGAGAGGGCGAAGGAACGCCGGCAAGCAAGCCCATGGTTGTCCACAAAACAAGGCGAAAGTCCGAGCGGCGCGTTGTTCCGCGAGAGGCTCCCGCAGTACGCCAGCGACCGGTCGTAGCGCCCTACGCCCCGTTGCCGGAGCTACCGCAGACGGTATTCAGCATCGGACTAGAGATTCAGAGCTGGTTGGACGCGTTCCACATCAGCCGAACAGACTTCAACGCAGCGGTGCAAGCCGCGAACGACGAAGAGGAAGAAGTGATCGAATTGCTGCTACTCGCAGCGTAACCTAAGGAGAAACAAGATGGCACGTAATGCTCAAGCCCTCAGCGGGCAGATTCAACCCGGCGCGAAGCCCTTCGCCAAGGGTGGTGCAGTTCATGGTGACGAGAAGATGGATCGCGCCATGGTCAAGAAGATGGTCAAACCCGCCGCTCTCACCGGCAAGAAGTGTGG
>JACCDQ010299467.1_pt1 | contig 10868 bp, 5 predicted proteins | sample 7446031 | NCBI WGS metagenome assembly JACCDQ01 (sample SAMN15323442, study PRJNA562643) | freshwater metagenome | isolation source: river surface water | place: USA:Blue River Watershed | collected 2017-08-17
TGGTAGATTTTTACGTTTTTAGCAGAGTCTAAAAAGATGGTTGTGCGATTGGTATCGATGCTTTGAGCTACTTGTTTGCCGAGGGTAACATCGCTTTCTACGGGAAATACATTTACTTTCCCAATCCAAGAGGAGCAAGCTGCAATGATACTGGAAACCAGGAACACCAAAGACCAAACCAAACGAGCATTTTTCATGTCGCCCGTAATTTGCAAAATGCATGCCAGAATTTAAAAAGGGTAATCGATTCCGATTACTACGGTTGTTTCATTGACAATATATTTCCCCATTCCGGTTTGTAAACCGCGGGTTAATACCCACCTGTTATCCAAGGATTTGGATGGGTCTCGTAGGGGCCAACCCCAATCTACTCGGAACATGAAGAAATCCAAATCGAAGCGCATACCAATGCCTGTATTGACGGCAACTTCACCTATAAATGTTTTGCGATTAATTACGCCGTAATTGGGATTGGAGGAAGCGGCGGAGGAGAAATTCCATATATTTCCTGCATCCAAGAAAAGGGCGCTTTCGATAAACTGTTTGATCAAAGTGAAACGATATTCCAGATTGGCTTCGTAAATTAATTCTCCAGAGCGGTCAATGATTGAGCTATTGGAAACTGGCATGGCTCCAGGTCCTAGGCCACGGGGTCTCCATCCACGTAAGCTATTGCTTCCGCCTATGAAGTAACGTTTATCGTAGGGGATAATATTTGAATTGCCATATGGGATTGCTAAGCCCATTTTGGCTCTAAAAGCGATGGTATTTAATTCGTCGATGTTTCTTCTAAAGCGAATTTCGGATTCAATTTTGGTGTATTGGAAATAGTTAACGCCAAATAATCGGTAGCTACTATCGGTTTGGAAATTGGGTTCAAATAAATACCGATAGGCGCGATGCAAGTTCCCTGAAGCTTCTAATCCCATGCGGAGAAAGAAGTAGTTGGTACCCGGTTTTTTTCTGTCGTTTGCGTATACCATGCCCAATTTAGCCGCCGAGATAAGCTGGTTGGTGAATACCCGTTTTACAAAATCTTGATCCAGTTCTGGTAATCTAGGAAGGAAATTAGGGTTTAGTATGTTTTTGTTATAACTTAATTCAATGGGGGTGTAATACCAGCTGAATTTGGGTCGGATAAATTGAAATGAGACACTGGCGGGCAAACTTGATCGCATGAAGTTGGGATTGTTCTCAAATTGATAACTCAAGGAGAAAACCGTATTTCTTCGTTCGAAGTTGTTTTTCGCATCAATTTTACTCAATAATTGGAAGTTGGGCAATGAAAGTTGTGCGTTGAAGCCTTGTTGAATGCCTTGTGCAAAGTTGAAATTATTGAACTCACCGCGTTTAAAAATCGCCTCCCATGAAGTAATACTAGAAATTTTTAGGTTTTCCGCATGTCCCCAAAGGTTGTTGTTGTTGAAGCTAAGAATACCCGCCATACCGAAACTTCGTTGGGATTGGGTTTGGAAGTTGGTTCCAGAACTTCCTTGTGGTGAATACAAGGCTTGTGGTTCCAAATTAAAGAACATGCGCGAGTTGGCTTTAACCGTTACAAATGTTTGGATGGAAAGCGTAGCCGTATCTACTTGCTGCTGAATATCTACGTAATCAAACAAGCCCATTTCTACCAATCCTGTATAGGTTCTATTTGTTCTTGATTGACTGTACCAGGTTCCAGAATCAATTTGAATGACGTTCCTAAGGGTATTTTTTTGAAGTGGGAAGTGGTTCATTTGGTACCAATGTCCTGGCAGCCTAGCTTCCGTTGGGAAGGAGTTTTGCAAATAAATGGGAGAGCAAATAATTTTTACATGAACTTGCCCAAATTTGTATCTTTTTAATGGCGATGGGGGTTTGGGTGTACGCATTTTTAAATGCACGGCACCTTGTTTTTCAACATTTAAGGTGTCAATTTCCCAATGGAATAATGCGGGGCTAACTTCGTAAAATCCGCGATCTCGCAATTCGGTTGAAAGCACTTCTTTGGCAGATGTGAGTTCCGATAAATTCAGGGGCCACCATAACCGATACAAGTTGTTGCTAACCAAAATAGTGTCTAGTAGCGGTTTAACGGTACTATCTTGGGGCTCTATAAAGAAAGAATTCAGGCGATAAGGTTTCTTGGTGTAAACATGGTATTCTACCTTGGCTTTGCGGTTTGATTTATAGGTGATAAAATTCACCTCAGCATCAAAATAACCCACGTTAAATAGATAATTTTTGATGTTGTTAGCTGAAAGGTTGCATAAATTATCATTAAGCAAAACCGGAGGTTCGCCCCATTGATTTCTTAACTTATAACGCCAAGCAACGGAGTCGTTTTTTTCGGGATGATGGTAGCTAGTTGCCAAAGCATAACTCCAAAGGAAAACGGGCAAGCGGTTAAAGAGTACGCGTTTGTTGGTTCTATGAAGAATTTGGGCGGTTATAATACCGCTTTTAATGGCTTTGTCGCCATGAATGATAACGGTATTTTTCCTTAATAAATGATTGCCTTCGGGGATGGTTTTTTTAACGCCGCATCGGGTGAAAGAGAGGGCGATGAAAAAAGTAATTAAAAAGACAGCCGCAGTTCGGCGAAATCTCACGAGAAAATTTTGATATTTGTTGTTCGATTTCAAGTACCTACTGGATTATGCCAAGTCATTCACAAATGAAACAATTAACTGCCTTGCGAATGGCAAAGTATAGGCAAAAATATGGTCAATTTGTGGTGGAAGGGCGCAAAGCGGTAGAGGAAGTATTCCACAGTGGTTGGGAAGTGTTGGGGATTTGGTGCACATTGGAATTTGCTGAAAAGCATAATCCACCTTATTCTTATGAAGTGATGGATGAAACGGAAAGCAAAAAATTAACGGCATTTGAAACATCGCCGGGTGTAATAGCTTGGGTAAAAACGCCAGAAAACCGGAACTTGAATACGGAATGCGATTTCATTTTGGCGTTGGATGGGATTTCGGATCCTGGGAATTTGGGAACGATTATTCGTTTGGCAGATTGGTATGGATTGAATCAAATTTTGGTTTCCAACGATACAGTTGATGCTTTCAATCCCAAGGTTTTGGCTGCCAGCATGGGTTCGTTTTTGCGGGTAAATGTGGTGTATGGCGATTTGGTATCAGAGATTCAGCAATTGCAGAAAACTTTTGGTGTAACGGGGGTAATGGGTGCAGATTTGCAGGGCGATTCAATTTACAACATGGAAATTCCTTCGAAGGTGATGTTGGTTATGGGTTCTGAATCGCATGGACTACGAAGCGAGGTGCGAGATGTTTTAGGGCGATACGTTACGATTCCCAAACATGGGTTTGCAGAGAGTTTGAACGCCGGAATAGCAACGGCCATTTTGATGGATAATTTTTTGCAAAAAATGCAAAATTTTGCTCGCTTGTAATTCGTTAAATTGCGAGTAATTTGAAAATTCTTCGTGGTGATGAATATTGAAGCGAAAATAAAATCCTATAAAAAAGCATATTATAAGCAGCGAGCTGTTAGGAGTGCTTTGTTTTGGGGATTGTTGTACTTGATATTCTTGGGATTGGCGGTTTTTTTAGAATACAATTTTTGGTTTTCAGAGTCGGTAAGGGCAATCATTTTTGGGTTGTTGGCTATAGGGTTATTGGGGTATCTAGCGTTGGCAATTTGGATACCTGTGCGGAAGTTCCAATTAAAGGGTAACGTCATGTCTGATGAAGACGCAGCAAAAAAGATTGGTTCCAATTTACCGGGAATTGAAGACAAATTGCTCAATTATTTGCAATTAAACAAGCAGTTTAAAGTCAATGGTTTAGCGGGTAGTTTTGAACAATCATCGTCAATTGGACTGTTGGGTGCTTCAATAGACCAAAAGACCTTGGAGTTGGGTAGATTTATTTTCACTGAAGCCTTGGATTGGAAAAAGTATGGTCGGTTGGTTCGCAGATTTGCTTTAATTCTGTTGGTGTTAACCGTCATTTACATTTCCCAAGCAGCAAAAATTCAAGAAGGATTAACGCGGGTGGTAAAATTCCAGGAGAAGTTTGTTCCACAAGCTCCTTTTACTTTGAACGTTTTGAGTAAAAAACAAGTGGTTGCTGGAGCGGGGTTGCTGTTGGAATGTGAGGTAAAAGGAGATAAATTGCCAGAAGATATAGAGGTGCTGTTGTTTGGTCAGTGGGTAAAGTTGCAACAAAAATCTTTGGGCAGGTTTCAGAAATTGATTGAGAATTGTACCCAAGATTTTGATGTAGAATTTCGGGGTGGCGGTTATTCATTGGGTGCTATTTCAATTAAAGTTTTACAAGCACCGAGTTGGGAGCAAATTAGAATATTGGCGCAATATCCCAAGCATATTCAATTAAAAGATGGGGAAATTCCTTTTTCAAATAATTTGGTGATTCCAGAAGGTACTGTATTGCAATTTGAATTGGCAACCCGCAACGCAAAAGGGTTGATGGTATTTGAATCGGCTAAGTGGAGAAAGCAAACTTGGGGTGGTATGTCAGCCGTGATAAAAAAGCAAGTTTTGGAAAATACTGAATTGCGGTTTGCCTTGGTTGGGGAGTATGGTTTGCATGCAGACACTTTGTTTTGTTCAATAGAAACGGTAAAAGACATGTATCCGGTTATTGAGGTAGATGTGAAACAAGACAGTTTGCAATTGGGTGTTTGGTATTTTGGAGGTGTAGCTACGGATGATTATGGGGTTGTGGAAACCAAGGTGATTTATAGAGGGGTGGGAAATGGATCATCTGCAAAGGATACACAATGGAGGGTAGAAACAGTTTGGAAGGGATTAAGTGAAACATCGCCTGTTGCATTAACCATGGATACGCGGTTGCAGTTTTCTAAGAGTACAAAAGCGGTAGAGTATTATTTTGTTGTGAAGGATAATGATGCGGTACATGGGGGTAAATTAACAAAAACGGAGGTTAGAAAGCTGCAATTGGTAGATGAACTTGCTGTGTTAAAGAACATTGAAAAGCAAGAAGCAGGGGTTGGTAAGGGCATGAACTCTTCAATGAAAACATTGAAAGAGCTTCAAAAGGAAGCGGGCAAGTTGCAACAGGAACTAAATGGTAAACAGGGTATGGAATGGGAGCAAGAGAACAAAATTGAAAAGTTTATCCAGGATCAGCAAAAAATGCTCAATACCATGAAGCAACTGCAGCAAAAGCAAGAGAAATTGAATGAGCAGAAGAAGAATTTGGATCCCAGCAAGTTGGATATACAGCAAAAGAAGGATGAAATCAGCAAGCAGATGAAGAACTTGGTGAATCCTGAAATGCAGAAGTTATTGGATGAATTGAATAGATTGTTGCAGCAAAAGGCAGATAAAGAGCAGATTCAAGATAAGATGGATCAGATAAAATCTGCCAATAGGGAATCGGCGATGGAAATGGAAAAGTTGATGGAGCAATTGAAAAATTTGGAATTAGAGGAAGCTGTGGATTTGCAGTTGAAGGCGATTGAGGATTGGATCAAAAAGCAAGAAGCATTGGAAAAGGTGACTCAAGGAGCGAAGAAAGATGAATTGTTGGAGTTTAAAAAAGAGCAGGAATTGCTAAATAATGAGCTCAAAGAGTTGCAAAAAGGGCTTCAGGATATTGACGAAAAAAACAAGGCGCTGGAAAAACCCATGGAATTAAAAACTGGGATGGAAAAGCAGAAGGAAGCAGAGGGGGAGGCGCAAAAAGCAGCACAAAACTTGGGTGAGCAGAAAAAGACTGCGGCCAGTGAAAATCAGAAAAAATCGGCTCAGAAAATGAAGGAGGCGATGCAACAATTGCAAGAGAGTTTTCAAAAGGAACAGAACAAAAGAGCCGCTGAAGATTATCAAACATTGCGGAATTTGTTAGAGAACTTGATTGAAATTAGCAGAAGGCAAGAGGCACATTTTGTTCAATTGAAGCAATTATCTGCTGAAAATCCACGTATGCAGGCGATGAACCGAGAGCAGATGCAGTTGCGAGAAAGTTGGAAATTTTTGGAGGATAGCTTACAAGCATTATCCAAGCGTCAAGCAGCAATATCGCAGTTTGTAACCAAAGAGATGAACAAAGTGAATTTTTCTATGGAGGAGGCGCTTCAAGCATTGCGCGTTCGGAATAACCGAAAGGCTGCGATAAATGAGCAATATGTGATGACGGGGATGAATAATCTGGCGGAGATGTTAATGGAAAGTTTGCAGAGTATGCAGCAACAAATGCAGCAGAATCAGCAAAAACAGCAAGGTAATCAAAGTTGTAATAACCCAAACAATAGTGGAAATAAAAGTGGAAAGCCCAAACCAGGAGGGAAGTTGAGCGACGATCAGAAGAAATTGGGTGAGATGTTGCAGCAAATGCAGCAACAAAAAAACGGGCAACAAGGGGCGCCAAAGCCCGGCGATAAACAGGGTAATAAGCCACAGAATGGGGGTAATCAGAACGGTGGTGAGCCTCAAAAAGAGGGAAATGAAGGAGAGCAGAGAAGAAAAATGAGTGAAGAATTGGCAAAGATGGCCTTGATGCAAGAGCAATTGAGACGGCAAGTTGAGCAATTGCGGCAGGAATTGGGTGGAAACGGAAATGCTGCAACCAATAAGTTGTTAAAAGAAACGGAGAATTTGATGGAGCAGCAGGAAAAAGATATTGTAAATGGGAAAATCAATCAGCAGAATGTGGAGCGACAAAAGCAAATCATGACGCGGTTGTTGGAGCACGAGAAGGCAGATAGGAAACAAGATCAAGAGGAAAAGAGGGAATCAAACAGAGGGCAGGCGATTTCAACTGTAGTGCCACCTGAAATAAAGGCGGAAGTGGAGATGAGAGTGAAGGAAAAAGAACAATTACACAAAGTTCAACCTGGGTTTAATGCGTACTACAAACAAGCCGCGGGCAATTATTTAAGAAAAACTCCTTAAATACAATCAATTACAACCTTGTAAAACCCATTCTGATTTTATCGGACGTAAAGACTTTTGTATCTTTGTAAGGTATGTCGAAGTATACCATCACTGCTGCATTGCCTTATGCGAATGGACCTGTTCATATTGGCCATTTGGCTGGGGTTTATATTCCTGCTGATATTTATGTGAGATTTTTACGGTTAAGAGGCGAGGAGGTATTGTTTGTATGCGGTAGTGACGAGCATGGTGTGCCGATTACGATGCGTGCTAGAAAAGAGGGTATTACGCCACAAGATGTAGTGGATCGCTATCACAAAATCATTGGAGATTCATTCAAAGATTTGGGAATTTCGTTTGATATTTATTCAAGAACATCCAATAAGACGCATAAAGAAACTGCGCAAGCTTTTTTCTTAGATTTATTAAAAAAGGGCAAGTTTGAGGAAACCCGTTCCGAGCAATATTTTGATGCGGTTGAGCAGCAATTTTTGGCAGACAGATATATTTTAGGCACATGCCCAAAATGTTCAAATCCAGATGCCTATGGTGACCAATGCGAAAAATGTGGTTCAACTTTAAGTCCTACTGAATTAATAAACCCAAGGAGTGCACTAAGCGGTACGCCGCCGGTAATGAAGGAAACATTGAATTGGTATTTGCCTTTGGGTGAAATCCAAGAAACATTCCTAAATGAGTGGATTGGTAGCAAAACAAATTGGAAATCAAATGTGGTAGGGCAGTGTAAGAGTTGGTTGAATGATGGTTTAAAATCTAGGGCGATGACCCGTGATTTAGATTGGGGAATTCCTGTTCCGGTAGCAGATGCGCAAGGCAAAGTATTGTATGTATGGTTTGAGGCACCTATTGGTTATATTTCAGCAACGAAAGAGGCAAGACCTGTAGACTGGGAGCAATGGTGGACTGGCGATTCGAAGTTGGTACATTTCATTGGCAAAGACAATATTGTATTTCATTGTATTATTTTCCCTGCGATGTTGCATTTGCGCGGCGATGGTTACGTATTACCTGAGCAAGTCCCTGCCAATGAATTCTTGAATTTAGAAGGCCAAAAAATTTCTACATCAAGAAATTGGGCGGTTTGGTTAAATGAATATTTGGAGGAATTGCCTAACAAAAAGGATGAATTAAGATATGTTCTAACGTCGATCGCCCCGGAAACAAAGGATTCTGAGTTTACCTGGAAAGATTTCCAAACCCGAGTGAATTCTGAATTGGTGGGTATCCTTGGAAATTTTGCAAACCGTGTTTTGGTGTTGATGCAAAAGTATTACGAGGGGAAAGTGCCAACAATTACTCAGAAGAATCCAGGACTTTCTTTGGCCAATTTGGTGGAGAGTTTGGATTTGTTGAATGGTGGAGTTGGGAATAAAGAGCAGGTACAACAAGCATTGGCGGAATTGGTACAAAGAGGAGAGGATGAAGGAAGAAAAGGATTAACTTCTTTGTACATTGAACCGGTTAAGTTGTTACTTAAAGATTACAAATTCCGTGATGCTCAATTTGCGATGATGGAATTAGCCAGATTAGGGAATAAGTTTTTGGCTGATTTAGAACCGTGGAAATTGGTTAAAACAGATGCAGTTGGAACAGCCCAAATTATGGCTGAAGCTACGGAATTGTTGTTGAATTTGAGTTTGTTGATGGAGCCATTTATGCCGGAAGCAAGTTCAAGATTGTTGCAACAGTTGAATGTTGAGGGTGATACTTTGGCTCAGATGAAGCAATCGTTTTGGAATGATTCAGATTTGGGTTGGCAGTTAATTCCCGCAGGTCATCAACTGGGTGAAGCAAGTTTGTTGTTTCAGAAAATTGAGGATGAGGTAGTGGAAAAGCAAGTTCAAAAATTACAGGAGGCAGGTGCGGCGAATTTGCAAGCGGTACATGCCCATGAAGCAAAATTGGCATCGGCGAATACCCATGTTGAAGTGAGTGGAGTCTCTGCAGATCAAGGAGAAACAGCGGCTAGTCTGGTGAAACCAGAAATCCAATTTGATGATTTTGCGAAAGTCGATTTGAAAGTAGGGACGGTTTTGGCCTGTGAAAAAGTTGAAAAAGCTGACAAACTACTCAAACTTACAGTAGATTTAGGATTTGAACAACGTACAATAGTTTCAGGTATTGCGATGCATTTTAAGCCAGAGGAAGTAGTGGGCAAACAAGTAACCGTGGTAACAAATTTGGCGCCCAGAAAGATGCGTGGAATCGAAAGTCAGGGAATGATACTCATGGCAGAAGATGCCAATGGGAAGTTGGTATTTGTGTCGCCTGTTAATGCCGTTGCTGCGGGGTCAGGCGTGTCATAAGACCTATCTGGATTGGCTACTTTCTTTGCAGTATTGGTGTACTGCAAGGCAATTTTCATCGCCTCATCAATGATTTTTTCATTGGTCCATGTTGCATAATAGCTTTGCATGCCACAATCATTTTCTGTAAATTGAATTTGATGCGGTTTTATCCCAAAAAATTCACATATCGTTTTTCCAAAATCAACACGAAGGTCTTTTAGTACCAAACTTCCGAGTTTTTCTAATGCAGCTGCATTGCATTCTTGTTCATATTGATTTTTGATTGGGATAATTATCATGCGTTTCTTCAAATACAGTGCCTCCGCGGGAGTCTCGAATCCACCGGCAGTAATCAATCCGATGGAAGAGCATAAACTTAAAGAAAATGTTTCCTTTCCTAATGGATAATAGGTAATATTATCCTCTGTAAACGGTTTTTTTACCTCTGATGAAAATAAGTGTACTTGGATGTATGACAATGATCGGAAGTATTTAACCAATTCACCGCATGAATATTGTGGTAAATACACTGTTATATGAGCCGATTGATTGGCAATCAAAACTTCGGGTTGTGTGCACTGGGTTTCTCTAACAGATTCTTTGATAATAGGCGGAAGTATGTTGGCATGATAAGGTTGAAAATGAAAACCAATATGGGCGGTTGCGCGACAATAATTTTTCAATACCCATTCACCTATTTTGCTGCGAGAATAAGGCCTGGGGGCATTGTTGTATTGAAAGCTCGCTTGATGCCCCATTTGCACACTAGGAATTTTCTTTAATCTACAAGCAAAGCTAGTAATGCACTCGAAATCATTGATAATCAAGTCATATTCTTCCACAGGAAGCGATAACGCTTGTTTTAGCAATTGAAAGGGCTTCAACTGCTTAACGATTTTGAGCAAATCCAAACCTCCTCCGTCTTTGTAAAAAAGGCTTATCCCAGTAGATTTGTATTTTACAGGAAGTTCCACAGGCAAATTGGCGTTTGAGCCCGATAAGAAAACATCAACGTCGCCATATTTTTTTAAGTACGGTAATATTTCTGATGCTCTACTGATATGCCCATTTCCTGTGGCTTGTACTGCATATAAAATTTTCATTTTCGGGCGATTTAAACAATGGCTACTAAGGATGAATCTAAACTGCGATTTACTGCGCCCGGTAAAACAATGGGTAACGTAACCCCCTCTAAATCTTTTAAGGTGTTTTTAAATTCATTTTTCTGAATTCTTGATAAAGGTTGGTGCTTGTAAATCTTCCAGTTACCGGCTTCACATTCCAAAGCCGTTAAATTTTCTATCCAATCCCCGCTATTTAAATATCGAACAGATTGCTCCCCAACTTGAATGATTCTGTCTTGCGGTTGATGAATGTGTCCGCAACAAACCACATCATACCCTTCTTGAATGGCTAGTTGAGCGGCAGTTTCCTCGAAATTTGATATCCATGACACAGCTTGCTTTACGCTGTCTTTTACTTTTTTTGACAGGCTCATTTTCTCCTTGCCAATGAATTCGAGGAAACGATTGATTTGGTGATTTAACCAAATGAGCAAATCATAACCTTGCCCACCCAATTTTGCCAAAATTTTGGCACTACCTTTTGTGGTGGCATCAAAAATATCGCCATGAAAAAACCAAACTTTCTGGCCGTTTACTTCAAGGATAAGCTTGTCATCTAAAACA
>JACCDQ010082033.1_pt1 | contig 10867 bp, 8 predicted proteins | sample 7446031 | NCBI WGS metagenome assembly JACCDQ01 (sample SAMN15323442, study PRJNA562643) | freshwater metagenome | isolation source: river surface water | place: USA:Blue River Watershed | collected 2017-08-17
GTATGGCAGCATGTTGACTGCTATGAAAGGATAATTATTGATTTTATTACAGCTTAGATAATATGGCTAGTTTAAAAGAAACACCCCGGCAGAAAATGATCGGGATGATGTATTTAGTACTGACTGCTTTGCTTGCATTGCAGGTGTCAGATGCATTGTTACAGAAGTTTACTATTTTGAATTCAAGTTTGGAGATTGCAAATCAATCGGCAACATCCAAAAATAAAGGAATGGTTCAAGGAATTGAGGAGCGAATCAAAGATTTGCCTAATCCCGGAGCTTATGCCGATGTTATTAAGCGAGCGAACGAAGTTCGTCGATTAGCTGATGCTTTGGTAAACCATCTTGATGGATTAAAATCTAAGATTGTTGAAGCAGGTGGTGGCATTGATCCAGAAACAGGGAATATTAAGAACCCTAAGGAGGAAGAAAAAGTCTACACGATCATGGTCGGTGCAGATAAATCGGGAGAGGCTTATAAGCTTCAAAGCATGTTTGAGAATTATGTGAAGGATTTGGAAAAATTAGCCGATCCTGGAACGAAGTTTCCTTCCTTGGCGAATGATGCCAAGTCGGATCCAATCGCAAGCAAGGACGCTAATCAAGCTAATAAAGATTTCGCGGAGTTAAATTTTGCTCAGACTCCAGTTCCGGCGGCTTTGGCGACCATTTCACAAAAACAGGCGGAAGTTCGTCGGTATGAAAGTGATGTTTTGGCTCAATTGGCTGCGAAAGTAGGAGCGAAGGAAATTAAGTTTGATAAGGTTTTTGCCCAAGTATCAGCCAATGCAAATACGGTAGTTGCGGGTATGGAATATCAAGCGGAGGTATTTATTGCGGCAACATCGAGTGGTTTTACGCCTCGTATGAGCTTTAATGGTTCTTCGATTCCAGTAGTGGATGGCCGAGGTCAAATTAAGTTCAAAACTTCGGGTGGTGGATTTGATGCGAATGGTTTATCGAAAAAGACGTATACAGCTTCTGTTTCTTACATGAGCCCTGCGGGACCCAAGACAGAGACCATTCAAAAGGAATACTTTGTATTAAAGCCCACCTACAATATTGAGACAGCTACTTTGCCAGCCCTTTATTTAGGATGTGCCAATCGTTTAAGTGTGGCGAGTCCTGGATTAGGTGCTTTGTGGAATCCTTCGTTCTCTGCAGATGGTGGGGAGGCGATTGGAGGCCAGAACCGAGGGAAAGTGACGATTGTACCCACGGCGGCGAATGTTACGCTCAATATTACCAATGGAGGTACTTTATTAGGCAAAGAAACGTTCCGTGTACGTCGTGTACCAAGACCTGAGGTTCGGATCTTTGGAAATGGAGCAGAATTGGATGAGAAACGTGGGGCAAGTGCGTCCGGTTTGCGTTCGATTGATGCGCGTGCTTTGGCGGATGAATCGTTTAAGTCGACCAATCCCGAAGATGCCAATTTCCGTGTTTCGGAATTATATGTGGCACTGGCTCGTGGTCAACGGAAGATTGATGACATTACCCTACCGGGTTCTGGGTCTATTTCGAAGCTTGCCGCTCAGGCACAGACGGGTGATCGTTATTACATTGAAATTAAAGGAGTTCAACGGAAAAATTTTAAAGGAGCTGTTGAGAGTATTCCATTTACCATGGCTAAAAATATTCCTTTGAATTAATATGAATTGTATGAAATTAGTTAATAAGAGTTTGTTGGTAGGGATATTTTCTGTTGTTTGTGTGAGTATTCATGCGCAGGAGAAACCATTGCCCCCAAATCAAAATTCGGTCCGTCCTATTGATGAGTCAAGTGTTCATTACAAGGCTCGTTTGTGGAGAAGAATGGATTTGAATGAGAAAATCAATCAGCCTTTTTTCTCTAAAAACAACGAGATTACGAAGTTTATCTTGGACTGGGTAAAAGCAGGTGTCTTGACTCCTTACAAAAACGATTCTTTGACGACCAAATTGACGTATGCGCAATTTGAGGAGAATTTAAAGATGGAGGAGCAATCTAACCAATCGGCCTTATCGGATGCAGAAAAAGCTGCAGGATTTGGTTCAGACGGTTCTGCTGCGCCCAAAGCAGGTACAGATGATGGTTGGGGTGGTACAGGTGCCAAGCCAGCAGGAGCGCCGGCTAAGGATGATTTTGATCAAAAACCAGCTTCCGTGGAAGATGCATTCTATTTTGCGAAAGATTTGTCGATTTTAGAGATACGCGAAGATGCCATCATTGACCGTCGTCGTTCTCGTTTATATTTTGACATACAGTCTATTAAAATTGTCATCCCTGCTTCGAAGACAAAGGCGGGTTTTGATAAAGAAGTGGCTACTTTCCGTTTCAAAGATTTGTACAAGTTGTTCCGTTCAAATCCGAACTGCATTTGGTATAATTCAGAAAACGAAATGCAACACAAGAACATGGCAGATGCCTTTGATTTACGGATGTTTCAAGCCCGTATCATCAAGAAGGGGAATGTAGAAGATAAATTATTGACCGATTTGTACGGTGGCGAAAAAGAAGGGCTGATGATGTCCCAGCTTTTGGAGTACAAATTGTTGGAAATGGAACATGATTTGTGGGAGAACTAATCCCGAAAATATTTTCAAAAGGAGCTTTTTGTAGCTCCTTTTTTTATGTCCTAGCACAGATAGGATAAATCGGATATAAAATTAGATAAGAGGGATGAAATACATTCCGAATCTTAATTTTTTACAAAAATGTGGGTTTATTATCTTGAATTAATTCCATTTTTTGCCGACTTAAATGTAAATTGCAAAGTAATTTGACTAAACATAATCTATGTCGTATCAACGCAAAACAAAAATTGTTGCCACAGTAGGCCCCGCTTCAGAATCGAGAGAAGCATTAATTCAATTAGCACAAGCAGGAGTAAATATATTTCGTTTGAATTTTTCTCATGGGACACATGAGGATCATTTAGCACGTTTACAAACCATTCGTTCAATTAGTGACGAATTGGGATTGAATTTAACTGTTTTGCAAGATTTGCAAGGCCCGAAAATTCGTACACAATTAGTGGAGAATAATGGGGTGCCTTTAGAGGCGGGTAAGCAGTTAATTTTTGCTATGGATGAGAATTTGTTGGGCACCTCTGAAAAGGTTGGGACAACTTATACGTCGATGTATCTTGATGTAAACGTAGGTGAGCGCATCTTAATGGATGACGGTAATCTTGAGGTAAAAGTACTTGCCGTAGATAAAGTGAAGAAGGAAGTTGTGACGGAGGTTGTTTATGGTGGAATCTTGAAGTCGAAGAAGGGGATTAACCTTCCTGGCACAAAGGTTTCATTGCCTTGTTTAACAGAGAAAGATACGGCTGATTTATATTTCGGTTTGGATCACGGTGTGGATTGGATCGCGCTTTCATTCGTGCGTAAAGCATCGGATATCTGGGATATTAAAGATAAAATCAAGGCGTACGGCAAAACAGCGAAAGTAATTGCCAAAATTGAAAAGCCCGAGGCGATCGATAATTTGGATGAAATCATTGAGGCGACCGATGCAATCATGGTGGCTCGTGGTGACTTAGGGGTGGAGATGGATGGAGCCGTTGTACCTTACTTGCAAAAAGTGATGGTTGAGAAGTGTACGGCAGCAGGCAAGCCTGTTATCGTAGCAACGCAAATGCTTGAGTCGATGATTACCAATCCAGTGCCTACGCGCGCAGAAACTTCTGACGTGGCGAATGCGGTACTACAAGGTGCATCGGCAACGATGTTATCTGGTGAGTCTGCATCGGGTGCTTATCCGATTAAAGCGGTTGAGACGATGGCGCATATTCATGAAGTTGTAGAACAACAACAAAATGCGATCGAAATTATCAAAGGGGATGAAGCCGCGATTTATTTCAAGAATCACGCTTTAGCCAACACGCCGAATGTGACCTTAACGGATCGTTTAATCTCGGGAGCTTGCCGTTTGGCACGTGACTCGAAAGCCAAAGCGATTCTTTGCATTACGAACTCAGGCCAGACAGCGTTCAAATTGTCTGCTCACCGTCCAAAAGCGGATTTGTATGTATTTACGAATAACAAGCAATTGATGTCTACCATGGGGCTTCTTTGGGGCGTTAAGGTATTCTATTACGATGCTGCTTCCGAAAGTGCTGAGAAAACTGTTCAAGGCATGGTCGATTTATTAAAATCAAAAGAGTTACTTTCAGTAGGGGATGTATTTGTTACGACCCTATCTATCCCTGCGCATACAACCAAGAAAACCAATACGGTTCAATTGGGTATCGTGGAATAAATTTCAGGGTTTATCCATGAAGAAAAAGAATCCTTATTTAACCAATCCGCTAATCGGTCTATACTCTGTATGGACCGGTTTTTGGTTTATTGGATGGTTTCTTGCCCTATATCCTTTCATGGTGATTTGCCTACAGCATAGGGATACCAAGCGCTATGCGCACCGATTAGTTCGTCTTTGGTCCCGACTGTTTTTTGCCTTTGGCTTTCTTCGTTTTGAAGTTGTATCGGAACAAAAACTGGATCCGAATCAGGTTTATGTATTTTGTGCGAATCACTTTTCCTATTTAGATATTCCGGCATTCGTTAAGATTTTGCCCAATTATTTTTCTTTCGTGGGGAAGAGTTCCATTAAAAAGGTTCCTTTGTTTGGGTATTTATATGCGCGGTTAAATATTTTGGTCGATCGTAGCGATCGGCATAGTCGGTCGGCAACCCTTGCCAAATCCATCCGTGCCCTTCAAGCGAAGCGTAGTATTATTATTTTCCCTGAAGGAGGAATTACCTCGAAGAATTTTCCGATTATGTCGGCACCCTTGAAAGACGGTGCCTTTGCAATGGCGATCCAGCAGCAGGTTCCGATTTTACCGGTTACCTTTTTGAATAATTTCCAACTGATGGATGATGACCATTTCGTGTTAAAACCCGGCCTCATTCGTGTTCGCATTCATGCGCCGGTAGAAACCCAAGGCTTAACTCAAGCGGATTTACCGGTTGTTCGAGAAAAGGTATATCAAATTATCCAACAACCCTTGTTGGATTACCACCGTGTCGATATGCCACTATAAGCACTTATGCGGACATTAGCTCTCATTATTTTTGTTTTCTTGTGTTTGTCGGCCTGTTCCACGACCGAACAAAACGCTGATTTACCGCGCCCCAAAGGATATAATCGAATCGAGTTACCTCCCGTCAAATATACGGCATTGGAATCCGGTCATCCCTACCAATTTGAAGTTTCGGCGTATGCCAAAGTAATCCCTGATACCGTTACGATTGGTAACAAGAAGGAAGTCTATAAGGCAGAGCCGCATTGGATTTATATCTATTACCCGCGTTGGGATGCATTTATTCAGATTACGTATAAGTCTTTGGGGGGTGATAAGAAGAAACTAAAGGCACTTATCAATGATGCCTTTGCGCTGGCCTACAAACATCAAGCCAAAGCTGCGGGAATTCATGATTATGTCATGACGACCACGGATGGCCGCAAGGCCGGATTAATTGAATTGAATGGGGAGGTGGCAACTTCTTTGCAGTTTTTTACCACGGACAGCACAAAGCACTTTATTCGTGGCGCCGTATATGTTAAAACGGCGACGAAAAATGACTCCTTGGCTCCGATTATTCATTTCATCAAGGGGGATGCATTACATTTAATTGAAACCCTTTCCTGGAAATAGGCTACTTGTTCCAGTCCTGAACTTTCCGTTTATTTGTAGCATCTATGGGGCAATCAACTGTACTTTTTGAATCTGAAGAATCAACTGTTTTCGTTGATGCCTTGTTGCCATTGCCTATACCGCGTTATTTTACCTACCGCGTTCCGCGTCAATGGTCAACGCTTGTCGAATCCGGGTTACGGATTGTGGTGCCCTTTGGCTCAACCAAAGTTCTCACGGCCGTTATTGTTGGCGTACATCACCAACCCCCTAAACAATACCAAGCCAAATATATCCTCGAAATACTCGACGAAAGTCCTTTGGTAACGGCCTCTCAGATTGCCTTATTTCAGTGGGTGGCCAATTATTACATGTGTTACCCTGGAGAGGTCTTTCAGGTCGCCTTGCCGGCTGGATTGAAAATATCGAGTCAGTCCAAGGTGCAGATTCATCCTGAATTTCAGGCATTCGAGGAATTGTCGGAAAAGGAAAGCGTAATTTTTCAAGCGATTCAAGAGAAAGGCGCATTGACTTATGACGAGGTTGCGCGTGTTGCGGAAGTGAAAAGCCCCTATCATCACATCAAATCCATGGTGGGGAAGGGGGCTATTTTGATTTTTGATGAATTAAAGGATCGATATACACCAAAAGTTCAACGTCGGATACGATTAGTAACTGCTCATACGAGCAAAGAGGCGTTGACTCATTTGATTGGTCAATTGGAATCTAAAACCAAACAGATCAGCATATTACTTTATTATTTGCAGTTTATTCCGGTGATGCGAGATCCTGATTCCAATGCTCGTGGATTAGAGAAATCGAGTTTTACGCAAGCTGGACTCTCTGAAAGTGCATTACAAACCTTGATTAAAAATGGGATTTTCGAATCCTTTGAGACCATCGTGTCGCGTTTTGGTTCGGATTCAGACGATTTTATACCTGCCTCTTTTGATTTAAATCAGGCACAGGAAAAGGCCTATCAATCGATTTTGGAGCAGTTTCAGGAAAAGGATACCGTTCTTTTGCATGGTATTACGGGCAGCGGGAAAACGGAAATTTACATCCGTCTGATTCAAGAGGCTTTGGCCAATGGGGATCAGGTATTGTATTTACTTCCTGAAATTGCTTTGACCACTCAGATTGTTGCCCGTTTAAAGAAGATTTTTGGAGAGCAGGTAGGAATCTATCATTCGAAGTTTTCAGATAATGAACGGGTCGAAGTTTGGAAATCCATCGTGGAAGGAAAGTATCCCTTTGTCGTAGGGGTTCGTTCTTCGGTTTTCCTGCCCTTTTCTCGCCTTGGGTTAATTATCGTCGATGAAGAGCACGAATCGTCCTTTAAACAGGTCGATCCGGCGCCGAGGTATCATGCGAGAGATGTGGCGATGGTGTTGGCGGGCCAACAAAAGGCAAAGGTCCTATTGGGTTCTGCAACCCCTTCCATCGAATCCTATTATCAGGCAAAGCAAGGCAAATACGGCTTGGTCAGTTTGATGGAGCGCTTTGGAAAGGCGCAACTGCCTCAATTGCATTTGATAGATACGAAATATGCCACCAAGATGAAGCAAATGAAAGGTGGTTTTTCGGTCGATCTGATCAGCATGTTGGACGAGAATTTCCAAAAAGGCAAGCAGAGTTTGTTGTTTCAAAACCGTCGGGGATATTCGCCTTACATTCAATGCCAGGACTGTGATTGGATTGCGGAATGCAATCAATGTGATGTGAGTTTGACCTATCATGCGAAGGACCAAGAATTACGCTGCCATTATTGTGGCTATCGGGAGGGTTTATTACGCCGTTGTGGGGCTTGTGGTGGGACCAACTTGAAAACAATGGGCTATGGAACCGAAAAGCTTGAGGAAGAATTACAATTGCTCATTCCCGATGCGCGAATCGGTCGGATGGATTTGGATACCACACGTTCCAAAACAGCATTCAATAGCCTACTGGCCGAGATTCAATCCGGCAATATCGACATTTTAGTAGGAACTCAAATGGTGGCCAAAGGCTTAGACTTTGAAGGTTTATCCACCGTGGCCATATTCGATGCCGATCGCATTATCAATTTCCCTGATTTTCGCGCGCATGAGCGGGCTTTCCAGTTGATCACCCAGGTAGCGGGTAGAGCAGGCAGAAGGGATGAACAAGGACAAGTTTATATTCAGACGAATCAGCCGACGCACCGGATATTCCAATTTATACAGCAGGCGGATTATGCAGCTTTGTATTCGGATGAAATTATTGAGCGGGAAGGGTATCACTATCCACCCTTTGTTCGATTGATTAAGCTTACACTTAGGCACATGGAATCCCAACAAGTGGAAAGGGCCGCTTTGGATTTGGGTGCGCAATTAAAAGCCAAATATGGGCACGGAAGAATATTAGGTCCAGAGCGTCCATTAATTGAACGCATCCGAAATCAATTTGTCATGGAAATCCTCATCAAACTCGAAAAGGGAGTTTCTCTTGCCCAGTTTAAAGTGGATTTGCGACTGTTGTTAGATGAATTACCCAGCAAGCCTGTATTCAAAGGCGTGCAAATTATTCCCGATGTGGATTGTCTTTAATATTTAACGACTACATCTTCGTATGGCACACGGAAGCGTTTACCCCAAACTCCTTCTTCCGTTCCTTGGCCAACTGCTACAATCATATTGATTTCAGCTCCGGAAGGTAGGTTTAAAGCCTTTTTGACTCTTACAGCATCAAATCCCTCCATCGGGCAAGTGTCGAAACCTTCAGCGGCGATGGAAAGCATGAATGTTTGAGCGGCTAGTGCACATGATTTGTGAACCATAACCCGTTGGTCTGCCATTCCACCAAATCGCATAAAGGGTTTGCGTAATCCCATAAAGAAACACATGCCTTTGCGGATGAGCGTGAAGATTCCAAAAATATCTTGTCGATAGAGCAACGGCATCAATTGACTGTAATATTGTAAACCTCGTTTTTCTAATTTCCCAGGTTCTTTTCCATTCAATCCCTCTTTGATTCGGTCTAGGTTCCATTGCGCACGCTTTTTCCATAGGTCTTGACGTGTGACAAAGACAACCAAGTGGGGAGGGTTTTTAGCAGCAGATTGGCCTAAACAAAGTTGGTGAAATTCAGCTCTTTTTTCCGGATTTTGGATCCAATGAAACTCCCACAATTGCATATTACTGCTATTGGGAGATAAAATCGCACGCTTCAAGCTACGTTCAATGACTCCATCCTCTACCGGAATATTTTCGTCGAAGCGACGATTAGATCGTCTTTTTTGAATGATTTGTTCAAAGTTGTCTGAAAGCATGCGTTCTATTTTTTTTCAAATATAGGTATTTATAATTCAGGAGGAATAAAAAAAGTCAGGACCGAAGTCCTGACTTTTCAACAACAAAATACAATCAGTAAATTAATACCCTGGATTTTGCTTTAAGGTAGGAGCACCTGCCTTTTGTGAATTTAGGATTTCATCATTTGGCAATGGGAAATATTCATTCCGTCCTGCTTTAAATGTTTTTCCAACTAAATATCCACGCTTGTTATAGGTTCTACCTGCTGCATCTGTTCCATTAACAGATTCTTCCTTCATATATTTATTTAGGTATGGTTCAGCGATACCCCAACGTACTAAGTCGAAGAAACGGTGACCTTCCATCGCGAACTCTAAACGACTCTCCATGCGAACGGCATTTTGTGCGTATGATTTTCCTTTGGCTGCAAATGTTCCTGCAGGATATGGATTAATGACATAATTCACTGATGCATCTTGTACCGAACCTGTTTTCGCACGATTACGAATTAAGTTGACATACTTTTCTGCTTCGTTTAAATTACCAAGTTCAACTTCGCATTCTGCCAACCACAAGATTACAGAAGACATTTTCAATAAACGGTAGTTATTATTCACTGCACGTCTACTTGTTGAGTGAGTTGAGCTTCCTTCATCAGCTAGGTAATACATCCATTTTTTACCGATGAATGGACCCGAATAATTTTGATTACGAATCCAAGAAAAACCTGGCATTTGACCCCAATCCAAGAAGTTTACGCCACGACGGCCAACTGTCCAATCCAAACGTGGATCTACAGGTACATCTTTCTTTAATGCGAATGCTTGATCAGATTTCAAACCTTGATCATTTGGTAAATCAACTGCATTGTATGTATCAGCTGTACCATCGGCTTTGTCTCCAATCATTGGTAAACCATCTGCATCTGTTTTAAACGCATTCACTAAATTGTGTGAAGGCAAATAAAATCCGCAACATCCACGACCTGGTGAGTTGGCTGAGTATGGCCAGTTCAAGTTATCGCCTGCGTTACCATTGTTACCTGTGGAACCATCATTTACGGAGAATTCAACTTCGAAAATAGATTCCGCGTTGTTATTCGTGATGTTACGGTAGTTGTCATGGTAGTTTGCTACTAACTTCTTGCCTGAGTTATTATAAACATCTAACAAAAGAGCTTTTGCTTCAGCCCATTTGGCTGGATTTTTTGCCGCTTGAAAAATCATTGCTTTCGCTAAATAGGTCTTAGCAGCCCATTTCGTCGCACGTCCTTTTTGCGCTTGAGTTGCAGGCAAGTTATCTGCCGCAAATTTAAAGTCCGCCTCAATGTTTGCCCAAATGTCTTTGTCATTCGGGATTTTTGTTGAGTTTGGATCATCACGCTTGTAGATCGTTTCATCTACATATGGAACCATGTTCCACATTTTCTTGCCTTCAAAATGGTAGTGACCACGTAAGAAGCGAGCCTCTGCAACAACTTGCGTTTTCTCAGCATCTGTCATGTCCTTTACATCCGGGCTTTTAGCCAATAAGATGGCCTCATTGGCACGAGCTACACCATCATAAGTGTGCTGCCATTTGCCAAGGAAGTAGGTATTATCTGATAACCAGTTGAACTGCTCGATGTACTCTTGCTCCGGCTGGTCACCAATATCCGTTCCTTTGACTGCATCACCTGATGTGATACCCCCAAAAACGTAGTTTGAAATCGTAGACTGACGTCCCGTATTTCCAGCACCAACTCCATCCAATAGGGAGTAGGCTCCAATTAATAAGGCGTTCACCCCATTCTTGTTACTTAATGACGTCAACGACGCTGCACCTTGCGGCTCAATCGCGAAGAAACTATCTGAACAAGAAAAGTTGACACCTACTGTCGCGACTAATGATGCGATTATGATTAACTTTTTCATTTTATATCTGATTTATTTTCAAATGATATCTCTAATTAAAATCCTACTCTTA
>JACCDQ010271491.1_pt1 | contig 10867 bp, 13 predicted proteins | sample 7446031 | NCBI WGS metagenome assembly JACCDQ01 (sample SAMN15323442, study PRJNA562643) | freshwater metagenome | isolation source: river surface water | place: USA:Blue River Watershed | collected 2017-08-17
ATCGAAGCCACGCCAGGCTACCTGGCCAGCGTGCGCGAAGACCTCGCGGCCTGAACCATGCACCAAATCGAGACCGGGCTGCGCAGCCCCGACAACAAGGACTGCGTCTTCCTCTGGCTCTACTGCCGGGACGGCAAGCCGTACGCGAAGTACCTCCCAGAGGGGGCTCCGCGCACGATGCCCATGGTCCTGACCATGCTGCGCTGGGACGGCATGTTCGGCACCATCGGTGGCAAGGTCGACGCCGGCGAATCGCTGCGCCAGGCGCTCTCGCGCGAAGTGTGCGAGGAGGCCGACTTCTGGCTGTCCAACAGCTGTGAGCCGGTGGCCCTGGGCACCTTCGTCGACGGCCCCTGGCACATCCACAGCTTCGCACTGGAGGTGTCGCATGCCGAACTGGTCGAGGCGCGCCTGAAGGCGACCGCCAACCAGAAGGACTCGGCCGAGTGTGCCGGCTTCTGCATCGTGCCGACGCAAGACTACGTGCCTGGCGCGGAGGTGGGCCCGCGCGGCCTCACCGCTTTCAGCCGCAACGCGTTCTGCTCGACCGCCCGGCTGGAGTTCGAGGCGCTACTGAAGCTGCTGGGCGCCTGAGCGTCAGCTCCCAAAGTTCTCGGCGTAGCGCTTATCGAACGCCACTTGCGCGGCGCGTCCCTCCAAGGGGAAGCTCGACACGCTGACCCTCTGGCCCATCATTTGTTGATAGAGGGCGTCATCGAAGAAATCAGCTCAGGAAGAATCCTGCTAGATTAACCAAAGATGAACAGATTTGGTAAATAGTTCCATCTCGCGCTTAAGCAACAACAAAGTTCATCAGATAAGAAACCACTATTGCTAGACTGACCCTGCACCACTAAATTGGTGTTCCGTCTACTTATATAAGGGGTTCTTGAATTGAAAAAGTTGTGCGTGGCTGCGATTCTCAGTGTATTTTTTGCAACTCCGGCCGCAGCCCAATGGGCTGACTCCGAACGCAACGTGGTCTACCTGGCCCTGGGCAAGACGCAGGGCCACAACTCGTATGCACTTGGGACCCGAGGAGCGAATTTTGGTGTCGAGATTGGGGTGCTGGCCGATAGCGAGTACGCCGAGGGCGACGTCCTCGACTATCCGGTGCCCCACAACAGCTACGTGAGCCTCGGCGAGAAGAAGATGGGCAACACCTACGGCATGGATGTTCTGGGCTACATCCCGCTCGGCACGGTGTTCTCGGCTGGCGTTGGGGCGGGGTTGTACTTCGGCGAGAAGCGCCAGCTGGCCCGCTCCACGGTGACGGGCTGGGTGTACACCGAAAGCAAGAAGACCACCCTCGCCGCGGCGGGTCAGTTTACGGTTCAAGCCCGGCTGGGGTCGGGCATGCTGGGCGTGAGCTTCCATTCGCTGCGCGGTACCCAGGTGACCCTGGGCCTCCAGTTCTAACCACATCGTCCACCTGACGGGCTGCCATCAGCCCGGGCCAGCCTATACCAAGTGTCACTACCTGGAGGACATGATGAAGGAATGGCTGGTCGAAATCCGTGTGAAAGATTGGATTCACGTGCCCGAGGGCATGAGTCGCACGGTGACCTACGAAGAGGTGTTGGCCGGCGAGGAGTACCACGCCCGCCACACCGCGTTTCAGCAGTTCGAGGACCGCTGCAAGTATGAGCCGGTGACCCGCCGAAAGATGGCAGACCGGAAGCTGACCCCTGCCGATTGCTGTGCTCCTGCCGCCGTGGTCATCGACTGAACTCTGCCCCAGCTTCGCGCTGGGGTTTCTCTTTGCGCCCGGAGATTGGCGAGGTGGCCCGTCCATCCGAGGGGGCATCCTGCCAAAATGACCTGATGCACGCGCTCGAACTCCTGGCCAAACGAACCTTGGCCTTCGCAGACCTGCGCCACGAGCGCACCACCCTCGCGGAGAGGGCCAGCCCGGAATTGCCGGAGCACCTTCGCGAACGACTCCCCTCCGCACAGGCCCATGCGGCCCAGCAGCTCGAGCAGGTGCGCCCCAAGCTGGACGCGGTGAAGCGCCAGATTGAACACGACCTGACCGCTGCGCTGAGCTCCAGGCGCAACTTCGAGGCGCGCTATGACGCCTTCCTCGCGGCCGCGGAGCAGGTCACCCGTCTGGTGGGGCCCAAGTCAGCCTGCCGACGGGGCTGCACGCACTGCTGCCACATCCCAGTCGCCGTCACCGAGGTCGAAGCTGAGGTCATTGCCAAGCGCATTGGCGTCAAGGCGCGTCACGAGGCGCCCATCTTGCCGCCTGGCGAGCGTGGTTACGGATACGACAAGCCCTGCCCGTTCCTGGCCAATGGCAGCTGCAGCATCTACGCGAACCGCCCGGTGACCTGCCGCCTGCACTTCAACATGGACCGGGATGACCTGCTGTGCCGGCTGCTGCCCGAGACCACCGTGCCGCTGCCCCTGGCGAACATGCGCACGCTGCAGGAGACCTACATGCGGCTGTGCGACGGCAGTCCGCTGGCCGACATCCGAGACCACTTTCCGCGCGGCAAGCACCGCTGAGCGCCGCCGGGCCGCGGATTAGGCCCCTGCGCTTTGGCCCGACAGATAGGCGTTGGTGTACTGCAGCTCCCCAGTCACTTCACCCCCGACCCAGGCAGGCAGCACCACCGGCGTCTCGATGTTCGGCAGCTCCACTTCCACCAGCGCCAGCCCGGTGTGCAGGCCGTGGAAGATGTCGACCTCGAACGTCAGGCCGTCGCCGGCGGGGAGCTCGTAGCGGGTCTTGTCGACCACCCGGGCGCCGCAGTGCCAGAGCATCTCGCGTGCATCGGCCAGCGGGATGGGGTACTCGAACTCGTCGCAGGCCCCGCGCTCGAGCGTCGGGCACTTGATGGTCAGGAACGCCGACTTGTCGTCGATGAGGCGAACCCGAGTCACGACCCGTCCGGCGCTGAGGTAGCCCTGCACGATGTGCTGGCCGGGGAGGCCCGTGACGACCGAGAGGTCCTTCAGCAGAAACTTGCGTTCGATTTCTTTGGCCATGGGTAGAACTTAGAAAGTTGATTTAGTATACCTTATAAAAAGCCATTCGCAAGCGGACGGCAGCCAAAGAAAAACCCGCGCAAGGCGGGCTGGTATGCTGGGTGGTGGGCTAGGCTACGCTCAGATTGGCTAGCCGGGTCTACTGGCTGCACTCTGAGCACCGAACCACCCATTGCAGCATTCGAGGAACGATGCGCGGCCTAGCACGACTCAGAGAACCAAGTCATCTGACTGGCGCTCGATGGCTGCCAGCACCCGATGAATCTCGACAGGCTGCGCAGAGTAGGCTTGCTGCACCGACAACAGCGCCCGGCACAGTTCCATGAGCGCCGTGCCTGGCCGAGCCACCCACTCTGACTCAAGCTTGGCCACCAAGCTCGTCAGTGCCGCCGACACCTCGACCGCCGAGGGCGCCGCAGACTTACCGAACTGCTCGACGTCACGGGAAAGCTCACGCAGGAGCTCAGGGGTTAAGCCCGCCTGACTCAAGCGTCCAAAAAAATGGTTGATTACGGCGAGAAAACGAGACAAGTCTGACATCAGAAGGCCGGTTGAGAACAAGTCGCCAGATGATAGCGACCTGTTCTCAACCGGCCTAGGAAATCAAGCAGATGATAGGCGCCGCGGCTTGACTCGCGGCGCCAAGCAACTCACTCCAGCACTTGGACAGGCGTGCCGACGGGGGCTGACGTCATGCTTCCTTGCCCCAGCTGGCCTGAGGTTCCAGTTCCACCGCAGCGAACAAGATTGTCTTGCTGACGTACACAGACAAAGCTGGAGCCGGCCGATACCTGAACCGGGGAGGTCACCCCAGCAATCGTAAACAGGCTTGCTGCAGTTGCACTGCCAGAAGTAGCCCAGCACTTGACGCCACCCGTGGTAACGGCGCAGGTGTAGTTGTTACCCAGCACAACTTGACTTGCGCCCGAGATTCCAGGAACTTCAACAATACCAGCAGACGAGGTCCAACAGAACACACGCCCATCGCTTGAAACAGCACAGGTGTAGGGCGTACTACCCGAGGTGGGGCTACCTGCGATGTCCACGATGTTCGCCAACCCCGGCACAGCCATAGGCGTGCTCGAATAGTTGGTGCCCCAGCACTTCACCGAACCATCAGCCAACAGCGCGCAAGAAGAAACTTGCGTAGTTGCCAGCTTAACCGCAACATCGCCTACAGCAAGACTAACCCGCGCTGCGGTCGGCCGGTCCGAAGTGGTGCCGTCCCCCAATCGGCTGGTTGACCCAGCAACACCCCAGCAGTACGCGCTACCCCCAGTCACGATGGCGCACGTGTGGCCCAAGCCCGCACTCAGTGCCACGACTTGCAACCCAGTCAACCCCTGCACAGGCGTGGGCGTCAAAGTAGAAAACGCAGCCCCGTTTCCAAGTTGTCCGTAGGTGTCGTTACCCCAGCAACTGACCGCCCCCGACACAATCGCGCAAGAATGCGACCCGCCGCTGGCTACCGCGGTGGCGCCTGAGACCAGGGAAGGGATGGCTGTGGGCAAGCTGCGGTTGATGAGCGTGCCATCCCCCAGCTGACCGGTGGAGTTGTAGCCCCAGCAGAGCACAGCACCCGCCGGCGTCACTGCGCAGGTCGAACTGGAGGCAGAAGAGAGCGTCAAGGCCTCGAAACCCACATCCCGAACCTGCACCGTGTACGTCTGCGCACCCGTCTTGGACTTGTAGGCCGCCGACACCTCGAACGAAGTTCCCGACGTCTTGACCGTCGGACTACCCGTCAGCAGCCCCGCCGCCGACAAGCTCAAGCCCGCAGGCAGCCCGGTCGCCGTGAGCTGGGCCTGGCTCAAGTCCAGGGCGGGGTCGCCGGTGACAAGGATGTGCTGGGCGAAGTCGTAGCTGTAAGCCCGACCAACCTTACCCGCAGGCAAAGTGGCCGACTGCAGCGAGACGTTGATGGGCGCCGCCGGCACCGCCGCCGCTGTTTTGCCCTTGATGGGCACCACGACGTAGAAGTCGGCCGCTTGAGAAGCGACCGCGCAAACGGAAAACGCTGCAGCCAAGACAAGCTTGGCGCCAAAAGCAGGATAGGAAGAACGTGTCATGCTGATTTGTTATATGAACTTGAGGTCGGATATGAGGTATAGCAATTGTTCTTGTAGTTGTTCGTCAATCGCCCATCTCAGCGCTCAACAACAGCTCAAGACGGGTCCGTATCCGTCCCAGCACTCACCGCCAATTCCAAGGCCCGAAGGCGGCTGAGTTTTTCACCCAGCTTGATTTCCAAGCCACGCGGCTCAGGCCGATACCAATCCTGCTCGTCGAGACCATCCGGAAAGTAGGCCTGCCCTGCAGAGAACGCCTCCGGCTCGTCGTGGGAGTAGCGATAGCCCCGCTTGTGGCCCTGGTCCTTCGCGAACTGGGTCGGCGCATTGCGCAGGTGCAGCGGCACGGGCCGTGACTTGTCTGCCTTCACGAAGGCCTTGGCTTCGTTCCAGGCGCGGTAAACCGCGTTGGACTTCGGCGCCAGCGCCAGGTAGGTGGTCGCTTGCGCCAGGGCACGCTCCCCTTCAGCCGGACCCAGGCGCTCGTAGGCCTCGGCGGCATTGAGCGCCAGCTGCAGCGCCCGCGGGTCCGCGTTGCCGATGTCCTCGCTGGCGATGACGATGAGTCGACGCGCGATGTACAAGGCATCCGCGCCACCATCGAGCATGCGAGCCAGCCAGTAGAGAGCCCCATTGACGCTCGAGCCCCGCACCGACTTCTGGAAGGCGGAGACCTGGTCGTAGAGCTCCCCCTCGCTGAACCGGCGGAACGTGTGCGGGATGATGGTGCGAACGAAGCCCTCATCGACCTCGGTCAGACCGGTGCCTTGGGAAGCCACCTGCAGCTGCTCCAGCAGGTTCAGGAAGCGACGTGCGTCGCCGTCGGCGTACTGCACCGTCAGGTTGAGCGCTTGGGCATCCAGGGTGACGCCGTCCATGCGCGGCACGGCTCGCTCGTAGAGCTTGGCCAGGTCGGCGTCCGTCAAGGCCTCGAGCTTGTAGACATGGGCCCGCGACAGAAGGGCACCGTTCACCGAGAACCCGGGGTCCTCGGTGGTTGCGCCCACCCAGGTCAGAAGGCCTGCCTCTACATGAGGCAGCAGCAGGTCCTGCTGGGCCTTGTTGAACCGGTGCACCTCGTCGATGAACAGGACCGTCTTCGTGCCCCGCATGTCCAGCAGCGTCTGGGCGCGCGCGACAGCATCACGCACTTCCCGGGTGCCGGCCATCACCGCCGAGAGACTCACGAAGTCGCAGTCGAGCATCTTCGCGCACAGGCGCGCGAGCGTGGTCTTGCCCACGCCAGGCGGCCCGAAGAGCAGGAACGAGTGCAGCCGCTTGGCTTCGAGCGCGAGGCGCAGCGGCTTCTTTGGCCCCACCAGGTGAGCCTGGCCGACCACTTCTTCCAGCGACGTCGGGCGCAGCAGCTCCGCCAACGGCTGGGTTGGCGCGGTGGTGAAGAGGTCCATCACGACTTAGGAAGCCGGCTGTCCAGGTGATGCAGCGTTCTAACCTGCACCTGAGTCAGTTTGCCGCCGGACGCCAAGCGCTTCTGGCATTCGTCCAGCAGCCGTTGGTCCATGGACAGCAGACTCTCGCGCTGGGCCTGCAGTCGACCCAGAGCCGCACGCTCCGCTTCCTGGGTAACGGGAGGCGTCGGCTTGACCTTGAGCACCGACGATGCCTTTCGCCCGAGGGGCCGCACCACCGCTTGCGCGAGCTGATGTACAGCCGCGCCCGTCGGTGCGTCGCCAGCCGAGGCCGCAGCGAGGGCCGACCAGGCCGCCTCATTGGCTGCAGCGAGGTCCCGCCGCGCTTCATTGAGCTGAGCGAACTTCTCCTGATACCGCTGCCGCGCCTTGATGATTTCGGCCACTTCGGACGCGAACAACCGGAACGCGCCCCGTTCCAGCACTGTCTGCTTGGCGGCCAGAAGACGCCGTCGGTCACCCACCGTCAACAGCCGAGGGTTGGCCAGGCACTGGCCTATCACGCGCGCCACATGCAGGTCGGCGTCCGCAACAGCAGCCACCTCACCGGTGAGCTGCACCACATAGGTCGCCACTGCCAGCACCTGACACACCCAGGCCAGCTGTTTCTCGGATACGCTGTATCCACTCTCCCGCACCGACCGGATTCCGGCAAGCTGGGCGCCCACCGCTTCAGGCAGATGGGCTTGCACCCCTGCCAAGGCCTCAAAGGCGCTTTCTGCCTGAGCCTGAATCTTCAATCGGTCCGGCATGCCGTCCAGCAGGGCTCGCTGCTTTTCCGACAGATGTCGACTCGTTGTCAGACTCTTCGTGCACCCCGCCAGAAAGTTGACATCGAAGTCGTTCAGATGAGCGCTCTGTTCCAGCGTCTGAATTGATGCGAGGTACTCGTCCACCTGCGCGCGACTCAGTGCCGCGGAGGGGTAGCGATAGTAGGTCTGGTACGCCATCGGCTTATCCCACTGCAACGCCAGCATCCCGCAGGATGCCCTTGCCTTCCTCGCTGTCGGCGAGCACCGGCTCCTCGTAGTAGCCGACGGACTCGATGCCCATCTGCACCTGGCCGCCGGGCACCACCTCCACGTACACCAGGTCCGAGTCGGTCACGCCCATCGTGCCCACGATGTGCTCGCGCACGTAGGGCATGTCCCAGGCCTTCATCTGTTTGGTGAGCGCGCCGGCGCCCAGGGTCGGGTGAGCTTCGGGCTTGAAGCCCGCGGCCAGCAGCAGGTCTTGCAGGGTCGGCATGTCGTTCTCAGTTGAAGTCGTAGCGCTCACGGAAGGGCGTCTCCACCTCATCCGCCCAGCGGTCATAGGCGTCGTCATCGCCGTGCAGCGCCGGGGCATACCGACCGAGGTCCAGCAGCCCATTAGGCGCGAAGGCTTCGACCATCAGCATGCCCAGCGCCGCGTTAGGGTGCGGGTCGCGGTAGTCGTTGAACTCCAGGTGCTGGGCGTCCGGGTCGTCCAGGTCCTCGGCCTCGAACTCGGCGTCGCAGCCGCGGAACGGTCCACAGATGGCGTCCAGCAGCGCCAGCGCCTGGTCATCCGCTCGCCGGCGCGGCAACACCAGGTGTGCCGCGAGGCCCATCGCCTTGCCGGCGCAGTGATTGCCCATCTCAGCCCCCTGGGTTCAGTAGTGCGTGGTGCGCGTCAGATGGAACTGCGCGTCACGGGCCACGTTTCGTTGCTGCCACAGCCAGAAGTCCACCGCCTCCACACCCACGTTGAACTGGATGGCCAGCGCCTGGCAGGCGTAGATGGTGGCCGCGCGAATCGCCCCCTCCACCTCGCCTCCCGCTTCGACCAGGCTGCCGCCGTCGATGACCCGAGCCACGTCATCTTGGTAGGTCAGCAGACCCAGGCCACGCAGCACCTTGGGCAGCTGGTAGTCGGCCGCGGCCGACACGTCCAGGCGCACGTTGCGGCCGCACTTCATGGCGCGCCACTCGGCCGCGATGAACATCAGCGTCAGCTGCGCCTTCTTCAGGTAGTCGTCGGCGTAGCTCTTGGGGAACAGCGCCGCCAGCAGCTGCGCATCGACCCAGCCCAGCTGGTCCTCGTTCTGCACGCGCGCCACCAGGAACGTCGCCGCGCTCAGCAGCCGCTCGACGGCGAGGACCTCCTGCAGCAGCTCAAGACGCGAGTCCGGCGACGGCATGGCGCCAAACACCCCCGAGAGGCCCTGGGCGGCGAGCTCGGCCTTCATGCCTTCCACCGCACAGGCGACCGCCTGCGAATCCGGTCCCTCCGCCGGGATGTGCCGGCACCAGCATTCGATGAACGCGGCCTGCATGGCCAAGGCGCCGGCCTTGCCGCCGTGCTCGTAGCGCACGAAACCACCCTGCGCGTTGATGTCCCAGAACTGGTAGTTCAGGGCGTCCATCGCAACCAGGAAGGCGCTGAACAGCAGCGGCCGGCCCGCCATCGGCGTGCCCGCCAGGACGTACCCCATGGCACCCACTTCCACCGGCGCAGACAGGTGGTCGATGGCCTCGTAGTTCACCGCCACCAGGCGGGGTTGGTAGTCCAGCGAGGCGCGCTGAAAGACGGGGTTGCTGATGGTCATGGTGACTTGCTCAGTGGGTTTCGACCAGGGCATAGAAGCCCCGCTCAGTGTTGTAGTGGAGGTAGACCGCGCCATGGTCACCGAAGCACTGCCGCTCCAGCCCACAGACGAAGTCTTGGTTGCGTTCATCGAACCAGCCCTGGCAAGGCCAGACCCAGCCACCCACCTGGATGTCGGTGGTGGCTGCGCGCGCGTTGTGGTCCTGCGCCCAGTCGGTGTAGGTCTCGCCGGTGTAGACCAGCTCCGGCAGCACCTGCTCGGTGGCATCCGGCGCCGTGAGGGCCACAGACCACTGCGCCGCCTCGGGCGCCTTGGTGTCCAGCCGAGGATGCCAGACGATGCTCTCCGCCGGCCGCGGGTCGAAGTGAGCCTCTGCCCGCCAGGCGCCCGCCAGGTCGATGATGACCCAGACGACACCCACCGTCGGCCATTCCGGCTTGCGCACCTCAGCGGGAATCTCCGCCAGGTTCAACTGCAACCAGAACGACTCGCCGTCACAGGGCGCCTGGTTCAGCGCCCACGGCATGCGGTTCCAGTGCTTGTGCTCGAAATCCGGAGCCACCGCCCAACGCGCCCCCACCGGGATGTCCGGCAGGCCCCAGGCCCGCGTGCTGCCTCGGGCAGCCTGGGTGCCACGGGCGTTGCGCAAGAAGGCCGCTGGCCGCATCTGCGCGCGCACCAGGTCTTCAGCCCAGTCAATGTCGTCGGGAAGAGGCTTCGTTTCCATGACTTGCAGTATACCACCAATCGTCATGTTAAGCAAAAAGCCCGGCGTATACCGGGCTTTACGCGATGATGGCGTCAGGCCATCACTTCACGCACGAAACCTTGTAGGGCACCGTCGGCGGCGAGTAGCTGGTCCAGTTCCCGGTGCCACTCATCGAGTCGGTGCGCCACACGTAGTAGTTGCCCGCGGAGTACAGCGTGGTGGTCCACATCCAGTTCCACTGGGTGTTGCCCCAGCCCGCAGCCAACAGCGCGGCGCGGTTGGTCGAGTTGTTGGCGATGAGGTTGGCTTCGGTGAGCGTCGGCAGCCGCCAGCCGCCACCCAGGGCGGTGAGGTTCTGGCAGTAGGTCGTCGCCGCCGAGTAGGTCACCGCCGTGTCGTAGTAGGCCCAGGTCAGCCCCGCGACCGACGCAAAGCCCGCCGGCAGCGAGCCCGAACCGGTCAGCGGCGTCAACGACAGGGCCGGTTGCGCCGAACTCACCAGTTGCAGCGACGCCGAGATGGCCGCCGCCGTCGTCGGCGCATAGGTCACCGTGACCGAGCACGAAGTGCCCGCGGGCAGAACACCCGGTGACGGCACCGTGCCGCAGGTGTTGGCCGTGATGGTGACGCCCGTGGTCTCCGTGCCCACAATGGCTGCCGCCACATCCGTGGCCTGCGCATTGCCCGTACTCGAGACCACGAACTGACGCGAAACGGACGAACCCACCGCCACCGTGCCGAAGTCCGTGCCCCCGGTGGCCGTGACCGTGACGTTCACGACCGGCGCCGTCACCTTGACGGCGTAAGCATGCGAACCGACCTTGGTCCGGTAGGTCGCACTCACCTCGAACGAAGACGAGCCCGCGGCAGTTGGCGTCCCACTCAGCACCCCAGTGCTCGCATCCAGGGATAGCCCCGTGGGCAGCGTGCCCGCCGTCACACCCCAGCTCACCCCCGCCCCCGTGAAGCTGGCGTCACCGGTGACCACCAGGCCCGGCTTGAAGTCGTAGCTGTAGGGCGTGCCCACCAAACCTCCCGGCACCGTCGCCGCGGACAGACTCACCGTGACCGAATTGGACACCGCCCGACCCTTGCC
>JACCDQ011357535.1_pt1 | contig 10866 bp, 10 predicted proteins | sample 7446031 | NCBI WGS metagenome assembly JACCDQ01 (sample SAMN15323442, study PRJNA562643) | freshwater metagenome | isolation source: river surface water | place: USA:Blue River Watershed | collected 2017-08-17
AAGTATCTCGAATCTCTGCACCTCGTAGAAGCAAACTTCGGGCAACTTGATCGTGATGTTGAACTCATGAAGATGATATGCAAGCTATCGCGAGAAACTGGCTATCCTCAATCGATCAACATCTATGGATTGAGTAAATCGCGTAAAGAAAACGTATACGCTATTGATTCACTCATTGCAGAGTATGGTTTATCAAACGATTTGAAGATCTCGGTGCAAGATCTCAACGAAGATGTGTTACGAAACATCAATCGAGTAGATGAACCTTGGCAGAAACAGTTCGACGAGTACGCAAAGATTCGCGATAAATATAACATACTCATTAAAGCAGAAATGATTCGGGGTCTTCCTGGAGTAACCCTTGATACGTATTACGAATCGATCAATGAAATCTGCAAACGCAATATCTACACTCAACGCTATCAGTGGCATCTATTACCAACTTCTCCTGCTGCTGATAAATCGTATATGCAAAAGTATAAGTTAGATGCTATTGATCTTCCATTCACTGTAATATCGAATGATACATATACAAACTCGAGTGAAGTGTACACTAAAGATGATAGACTGATTAACGATCAGAGATACTCAATTGCACCGAAGATCGTCGTCGGTACTTACTCTTACACGAGAGAAGACTATGCTGAGATGACTGTAATGGATTCTGTCGTGAATGTTATGGAAGTAGAGGGATACCTTGCTACGATAACGAAGTACCTCAATAGTGAGGGTGTATCATACGGTACATTCTACCGTAGATTCTATCAGACATTCAAGAATTCTAAGAATCTAGATTCTATCCAATTTTCAACCCTTAACGGGATTATACTACAGACTCTAGATAAAGTACAGGAAAAAGTGCAGCACCTAGACTTTGAATACTACGAACTCAAGGAACTTCCTTGGAAGATACGTGGTAGACTTCCGACGTTCCTTAACATCATGATCAACGTGAATCGCGATTCATTTTTCAACGCGATTCATCAATGGATTCTCGAAGAGTTCGGCTATTTTGAACGATTGTCCGATGTGATCAAATGGTCTAAGCATAACGTCAAATGGATTGACTACGAACCGAATGTAGGTCAAACGTTTGTTACAGAATACGATTGGACTGTAACAAATAGTGACAAAGGCGTGTATACTAACATGCCACTCGACACCACATATTCGATTAACAACACTGAGATCTCTTGGCATAAATACGATATGAAACAAAGAGTACTTCGTTATTTCATGCCACTTTGTTCTGCGCATGATAACAAGAAAACATTCAATCATATGAAGGTTACAAGATGCTAAAAAGAGTCATTCTTTTCATGAACATTGAAGTTGACGAGGTCAACACTATTCGCAACAACATGAATAACATGTTGAATGATGAGTTCGTGCAATACTGCACTGACGACGGTGTGGTATTTAACACGATATTGTCGAACGTCAAAAAGAAATATCCATCAATGTATGAAGCAGTCAAGAGTAAGTCATTTGAACATGTGGTATCATCTATTCAAACCCACGAAGAATTAGTCAATTTCTGTGAAGATGTTTTTGACAAAGTGAACGATATGGTTTACTATAGGTTCGAACAAAATGAATACGCCAGTTATGAACTACATGATCTGGTAATTCTTCCGACGGTACTATCAAATGATGAATTCAAAGGGGATTGCATAAAGATTGGCTGGGTAACTCCGATGGATGTGTCGCATTTAGTAGATCATGAAAACATGACTTCTCATACGGCAGAACGTTTTCAATTAGCCTACGCCGATTACCTGCGAAAGAATAAAGATCGATTTGATAAATTCTTCGATGGTGATTCAATAGAGACCGTGATGGAGTACATTAGATCAACATGAGAGATTGGATTTTTATGTGGGCTTCGAACAGATCGAGCCTATGGGACAACGTAACTAACAACATGAACTTAGCGTTGACTGAGTGGTTCGCTACGCCTGAACAGTATTTCCCTGCTAATATCCGTAGTGTGTCAGAAGCTCATTTAGATCGTGTGCCAAATAAAGAAGCTTTATCTGGTCAGATGCTAGATCAATTTGAAGCAGAGACTTTCAAATACGTCATTGAAGCATATGGTGATAAGCTTCGTATGAAAGAGAATCTTCGCATTCCGATCATGACTGATACTACTAATAGTAGAATAATTGATCTTGACGAAGTAGCTTTACATTTACAATTACGTAAATGGGTCGCGCTTGGTGTCGTGTTAAGCAACGTTGACATTAATGATAAAACTCTAATTGCGAAGTCTTTCTATTACACTCGAGATCCGAACACACTCAAGATCATTAACCTAAGTGGTGACAACCACCCGCACGAGCATGATCATCTTCCCGTTGTGACTTATGCTGTTTTCAAACAGACGAGTGATCCTTCGATTTATACAGTAACGGTGAATCCAAATCTTATCTCGATAAGTAACATTGAAACCGGTGTGTTTGGTTATAACCGTGTGACTACACTGAACACTTTTGAAGATGGGATAGATTCATTCTTCATAAAACCAAAGATCGTCGGAGCAAAAGTCATGAATGGTAACATAATTTTTGCAGAGAATGACTTTAGAATCGTTGAGTACGGCGAATCTGGTTTACATATCCGTACAGGCAAAGTTCCACAGTTTGGTCGTACTATAGACACTAACTATAACGTTGCAGAACACGAAGGTGAACTACGAGTGAGTATTAACCAGAATATCGGATACCTCTCGTTGACGTATGACATCGATGGATTGATAAATATCTACGATGACCGCTCTAAGGCGGGTAAACACAAAGTTGACTACCTAGTCATAAGAGGTTAAAGATGACCATAACTACTGATACGAGCGCAGCGTTTGTTGCTGGACCAGTTGTTGCTACTAAAGCAGCAGGAGATACTATCGATGCAGCTACATTTCGTCAAATGGTTGATACGTTAGATGCGCTGATTCAACATCAACATACATTCACCGATAATTATACATCAAACTGCCAATGCAATTGCAATAGAGGAAGCCTATAACAATGACCGATAATTATGTGAACGTGAGACGAGTTCTAAGTGAAGCTCAAAAGCAACGCTTAATGAACCACCATCCTTCGGTAATTGAAGAGAACGGCGAACTGACAACTACGGTCGAAGAGATTAACATCTCGGGCAAAGGTAAAAAGAACAACAAACTCGTTGCTGTTGCGTCAGATGAAACCGCAGTTCCATTTTCTGAAGCCGGTCATCTATTCAAAGACCTTGTGCAAGTAAACGCTATGTTGACGAATGCATGTAACCTTTCATGCTCGTATTGCTATGAACAACATAATAAAGACTTTGGTCGATTTACTAAAGAGTCTCTGAAAGGTGTTTACGACTGGTTGAATAAGAGTAATTACAACCAGAAGAAAGTGTTTCAATTCTTTGGCGGTGAACCACTAATTCATAAGCCTCTTATTAAAGACTTCATTGATACATACGATGAAGAACTACGGGCGAATTATCATAACTATCTCGGTACATACATCTCGATGTGTACAAATGGTTTGTTGTTGAACGATGAATTTGCTGAATTCTATTTCAGTAAACCATACACTCACATGATGATCAGTCTTGACACTTTCAACTCGACGATCGACCACCGTGAGATCACTCCTACTCAGATGAACAAACTGCGCGGTGTAATCAAAAAATGTATTGACACTGTCGACGATCCTATGCGTGTCGTAATTCGTGCAACTCTATCGGAAGAGACCTCACGTGACATGGGTAACTTCATCGATGAACTCTATGGACTAGGTATCCGCAACATGGTCGTTCATCCACTCGTGCTTGATTCGAAACATGGCTACATCTCATGGAAAGATGAGAACTGGTTATCAATGCGATCGAAGATCTTCAACGCTCTTGATAAGTACGACGATCTGTACATCAAGTTTTCGGAAGGTGTCGGTCAGAAGGAAGACAGTAACTGCATGGTCGGATCACACATGGTGGCGATCGATGCATCAGGTGACTTCTCAGGTTGTTACTTCTTCACTAACCAGAAGTCTAATGGTGCTGACATCGCCGTACTTGGAAACGTCCTGCAAGACAAAGTCTTCGTCGATCGATATAAAACGTTCCAAGGTGCGTACAAGGAAATGTTCGAGACAGAAGAGCAGTGCAAAACATGTGACTATCAGAATGCTTGCTATCAATGTCCTGCTGGAAACCTCGACACTGGGTCACGAATCTTCCGTCCGGACGACATGTGTCAGAAGATCGTCAAGTTGTATGTTGACTTCCAAACAGACGTTGCAAAAAAGATCTTCATGCGTCAGGTGAAGAAGCGTGCCGATCGTCTTGAGAAGATTGGACCAAAGGTTACTTCAGCTGAACTACTTTTCTTCAAAGACGTCTATGAAGGACATACACTTGATCGAAATATGTTTGATGTGTACCTAACAAAGCTTGAAGAACTCCCTACGCCTGAAGAAATCATGCAAGAATGGTTCGGTGTTAGTGACGTAAGAGCATTGTACAACACTCTTGCGAAATACCACTCATTCCCCGAGATCACATTTCATCCTGATTCCAACATCGTAAAGTGTTATTATATCCAATGCATCTCGACAATCATCTTCCGGCAGAACAACATCAACAAAACGAGTCTTGCGACTTTGCTGGAATAAAGGCAATAACGATATACCTAGGCGACTTCTGTAACTTCGATTGCGTCTATTGTGATCGAAGTTACATTCGCGATGAGATCGGTTCACAAAATCTATTGAAGCGCGATCATGACGAGATCATACAATTCATGACTCTCGCGAAAGATCATGCAAAGGAACTTAAAGCAATATCGTTCCACGGTGGTGAGCCGTTCCTTTACATCAAACGTATCGATCAGTTGATGGAAAAACTGAAACCACTCTTTGGTGATTCGGTTGAGTTCTACATCACGACGAACGGTTCATTAATTGCTGAGAACGAATGGTTCTTTCAGAAGTGGAATGGAATACACATCACCTTGAGTTATGACTTCAACTATCAAGAAGTCAATAGGGCACCTGTCGATTTGAAGAGTCTATCGCAAGTTCTTTATCGCAACAACTGCTATTTGATGTTCCAGTTCGTTGTTCCACCCGATGGCTTCAATGAAGATACCATCGCTGAAGTGATCCGATCTGCAAAACTCGCTCGATGTGATACGATAAACATCATCCCTCTTCGACATCATCGTGGTCGGCAAAAGTTCAAAGTTCTTATTGACGACATTGACCTTAAGTGGTATAGTATCAATTTGATGAGATTCATTCAAGCGCTGTACGTGCTTGGGATGAACGTGAACATTGATGGAAATTACGACAAGATCGATAAGCAATACCTCAACAATCATGGCAAGCTGATTCTGAGCCCGGACGGTTATCTCTATCCAGAATTCGACTACCTTGAGTACAAACGTACCGAATTCCGTGTTGGGAAATTGAAGAATGGAATTCACCTTGACCGTGTGAAGAGTGAAGAAGACTTCATTCGACCAAAGTGCCAAGCATGTCCTGCACGTGATCTATGTGGCCTGAAGTATCTTTATCGTATGTTCGATGAAGAACCAAAGGGCAATTGTGTCGAGTTCTATAAGACGATTAGTTTGATGGTATCACACCTTCACAAATTGAAACAGAAACCAACGTTGATGCATTGGATTGGTCATGAGTAGTTACGCAGGTGAAGACTTTCGAAAGTACAAAGATCACTCGACGTACTTCTTAACTGAAGACGCGCTTGCACCTTTGTCACATGACATCGCCTTTAGTCCGACTCGAAAGTATTACTGCAGCGCTAATTGCCAAGTGTGTTACATCAAAAAGAAGTTGATTCAGCACAAACCATTCTATGATCAAGCGATTCCTGACAAGATCACCGACGCTCAGACTAAGAATTGGTATGAGATCTTCAGTTACTTCTATGTTGTGCGAGTTGTTGATGATCTGAAGTATTTGAAGCAACATTATCCTCATGTGTATGATTGGTACCGCGAGCATGCTCATACGTTTGAATATGGTATGACCGATAATGCTATCATCACTCAACACGATAGCCTCATGGAATTGAACATGAAAGGATTGTCTGAAATCACACTTAGCGAAGAATTCATGAACAAAGTGAATTCGAATAAGAACTACAATCGAGTGATTGAGATTCTACAGGACTACGTAGATAAATACGCTCTCCACAAAGTGAAAATCATCAAGACGACTGAGAATGAATTTCAATACCATGCAACTGAATTAGTTGAGTGGCTTAAAGACAAAGATCTGATTCTATCGTTGCACAACGACTACAGAAATACATCAGAAGAATCCAGTGAAAAGGGTAACACCGACTTTGATTTGAATGGTATGTTTGACTATCAGAACACTCAAGTGCTATGCCACAATGATCGGACGTATCAGATCTATCGCGGGGCGCTGCATCTATATGGCGATAGATTCTTCTACAGCATCGATGATGCAACTGACATCAATTGGGAACCATTTCACACAATGGGCGACACATTTGACCACCACGTGTTTATAGTCGACATGTTGAATGGCAAACTCAAACTATACAAACAATTCGCTCGAGAACTCGCTTCGCTAAACGACGCAGCTGCACGTAAATTTACTGACTACTATATAAATACCATTGAACGGTTTGTAGTGAACGACGATTTTAACTTCATCCCAAAGACGATGCTGAACACCGAATCAGTTTTTTATTCTAAGCTAGCATCTCTTGGATATATGAACACTGAAGTCGGATTGTATTATGCTGGAAGCAAGCCACAACCGATAGTACAATTTAAGTAGGTCAATCATGGCAACAGCAACAAGAACTTCTGGTGTGGCAATCGCAACCTCACTTAGAACAACTTACACAACTCCTCTATTAGCAGAAATACAAGTTGGATCGTTGGTAAAAGCTAGTCATATGACTGCCATTGGTAATTTCATCAATGAAATGCAAATGCACGCTCACTCGTTTGTAGATTATGTGAAAATCGATGAATACGGAAACACTGGTAGCACCTCATCAGTTAATAGAAATTTTTCTCCTGCGCCTGCAGCATCTACTGCAATTACACCTCCTACACCTGCAGTCGGAAGTGCTATCACTGCAGCGGTGACAAATGTTTTAGTCAATGGTGTAAATGGCGTAAGATCTCACACTCATACATTCAGCGATGAAAATGGTGCTTAATGACTTCTAAATTTGAACTGGCTTCTGGCCAAATCATTCATTATGATTCTCACACAAATACACTATACGATTCAGAAGGTGTGCAATTAAGTTTGCCACCTTCGAATGATTTAGAATGGTATGAAGTCGAAGAAAAGAATCATGGCGTCACACATAAAGTGAACAATCCAATTGCGATTCGAATTCTTCTCGGGCATGCGTGTAATTACAACTGCACGTATTGCATGCAGAAAGATATTGGTAACCCAAACGAACGTCCTCAGTCTATATACACTGAGACTTTCATTGCCAACATTCAACGTAATCTCAATCTCGAAAGACTACATCGAATTGAACTTTGGGGTGGCGAACCTTTCCTCTATTGGAAAGATATGGTTGAACTTATGAAGTTCTTTGACTCACCTGATCGTGAGTTCTTCATCTCAACAAATGGTTCTCCTTTTGTCCAAAAGCACGTTGAGTTCTTTCGTTCATTGAAAGCGAGAGTCCTTATAAGTCTATCACACGACGCGGTCGGTCAAGAAAAACTGCGCGGTGAAGATGTACTGAAGAAACCTAAAAAAGTCGAAATCATCAAACAACTTCTTGATCTTCCAAATGTTGGTCTAGGCTTCTCTAGTGTAGTGAGTAGTGAAAACTGCGATCTATATGCAATCAATGAGTACTTTCGAGACTTCTGTGATGCGAATCAAATCGATCGTGATAGAATAAAGATCACATTCATTCCAGCAAAGAATTATGATGTTCACGACACCGGAGAAGCTTCGGCCAATTACATCCTTCGTGGTGAACAGCTAAAAGAATTTGCTTCCCATTTATTCGACTTCACTACACAAAGCCTGAATGATCGTGTGAACTTCCTAAAGAATAACATCATCTATTCAGAAGAAGGCATCGTAGAGTATGCGAAGTTCCTTACGAGGTCAACACCTATCACGACAAAATCGGGATGTGGTGCAGACTCAAACGACATCTTATCGGTTGACATTCAAGGCAACGTTCGTTTATGTCCACATACCGATGGAAGCTTCATCGCTGGAAAGCTAGAAGATGTGACCAAGATTGAGATCAAGGGTATGGACATTCTTCGAAAGAAGACTCATTGTATGAAGTGCCCAGTAAAAAGACTCTGCAGATCATCATGCCCGATCAAATTTCCTGATCATGTCTTTTACTCAAACTGCGCATTAGAAAAAGTATGGTGGGGAAATATTCAAACCCATGCGATGCAACTATTGTTCGGCCAACCAGTAAAAGCGTCATTTTAACGTTTCTTATAAATAGCCATAGAACTCAAGGAGAATTGTTATGGCTATTAAAGCAAATCTAGTCATCGATCAAGGAAACGACTTTGCAGCTGGCATTGACCTAGTTGACGCCGACGGCGCAGTGTATAACCTAACTGGTTATACGGCTGCCGCTCAGATGCGAAAAAACTATGCGTCGTCAAGCGCTACTTCTTTTGGTGCTTCTCACAATAGTAATGGCGGCAAAATCACTTTAACACTTTCCCATACAGTGACTGAAACCCTAGAACCGGGTCGTTATTTGTATGATGTCGAGATCACATCAGTAGGCGGTGTTAAAACAAGAGTCGTTGAAGGAATCGTAACAGTAACTCCTGGCATTACAAGAGTGTAACATGACAACCATTAAAGCCACTGTAACACAAAATGGCAATACGTTGGCTAAGGTCACTCCTCAGCAAAATATTCTAGTCACTAATTATCAAGTAAGTGCGGGCAGTATTACTCTCGATGATCTAATTGATGTGCAAGTCGGCAATCTACAAGATGGGGCCTTGTTAACTTACGATGCAACAACTCAAACTTGGAAGGCTCTAAGTGTTATAGAGAATCCGAACACAGAAGTTAATGGAGGCTTCTTCTAATGTCAATTATTCGTGTTAAAAGATCAGGATCCTCTGGTTCACCTTCTGCTCTTGCACAAGGCGAAATGGCCTATTCGTTCCTAGGTGGAACACAATCGAATGGCGGTGATCGTCTTTACATCGGCACAGGCACTGAAACGGGCGGCGTAGCAGCAAACATTGAAGTGATCGGTGGTAAATACTTTACTACGATGCTCGATCATGTTGCTGGTACACTGACTGCTTCTTCAGCTCTTATCGTTGATGCTAATAGTAAACTTGACAACTTTAATGTTGACAACATCAACATCAATGGTAACTCTATTTCTACGACTGATGTCAATGGAAATATCATTCTTGATCCAAATGGAACAGGAAGTGTTAGTGTCAGTTCTGCAAAAATCATCGATGTTGCTGCTCCTACAGCAAACACCGATGCAGCAAACAAACTATACGTAGATGAAAGATTCGCTGGTAATGCCGTAGCGATTAGAATTGCTGCAGATGTAGGAACTACTGATGTTGTTAACACCAATGATCTAGTTACATTCACTGGTGACACTGGTATCACGACGACTGTTGGCAATGGTTCTATAACTATTGATCTTGACGATACCGCCGTAACGCCAGGTTCCTATGGAAATACTACTTCGATCGCAACGTTTACTGTTGATCAGCAGGGTCGTCTTATCGCAGCAGGAACTGCGACGATTGCTACGAGCTTGGCTATCGCAGGTGACACTGGAACTGACACTGTATCTCTTCTTACTGATACACTCACATTTGCGGGTGGAACAGGTCTTACTTCAGTTGTCAGTAACAACAACGTGTTGGTCAACCTTGACGACACAGCTGTAACGACCGGTTCTTACGGTAGCACTACAGCGGTATCAACCTTTACAGTTGATCAGCAGGGTCGTCTTACCGCAGCAGGATCGACTTCGATCTCTATCCCTTCGACACAGGTCTCGGACTTTGTTGAAGCAGCTCAAGATGCTATTGCTACTGCTTTCACAAATGGAACACAGAGCGGCATCACCGTTACATACAACGATGTAAGCAATTCGTTCAGTCTAAATGTAAACGATCCGACAATCACTTTGAGTGGAGACGTTAACGGTTCGGCGACAATGACCGACCTCGGCAATGTCACTATCTCTACGACCATTCAGCCAAACTCTGTAGCCCTTGGAACTGATACGACTGGTAACTATGTGGCAGGTGTAACCCAAGGTACTGGTGTCACTATCACGGGTACCGCAGGCGAAGGTTGGTCACCAACGATTGCGATCGGACAAGATGTTGCGACTACTGCAAACGTAGTATTCAATAAAGTTGAGACTACGAATGGTCTTATCGTAGGTGGGGACCTTGTTGTTAATGGTAACACTGTAACGGTCAACGTTACAAACCTTGCCGTTGAAGACAACATGATCTATCTTAACAACGGAAGTACTACCGCAAATCCGGATATTGGTATCGCTGGTAACTACAACGATGGAACTTATGCTCACACTGGTTTCTTCCGCGATGCGACTGACGGTGTGTGGAAAGTATTCCACGGATATACGTTAGAGCCAGACGCATCAGCGTTTATCAACACCGCCGACCCATCTTTTACACTTTCAAATATTCAAGCTTCAACATTCATTGGTGCACTGAGCGGTAACGCAACCACTGCTACTACTTTAGCAACTGCTCGTACAATCAACGGCGTAAGCTTCAACGGCAGCGCAAACATAACCATCACTGCAAATACACCGAATAGCTTGACGTTCAAT
>JACCDQ011686036.1_pt1 | contig 10865 bp, 9 predicted proteins | sample 7446031 | NCBI WGS metagenome assembly JACCDQ01 (sample SAMN15323442, study PRJNA562643) | freshwater metagenome | isolation source: river surface water | place: USA:Blue River Watershed | collected 2017-08-17
AGACCATTTTTTGGTCGCATCAGTGTGGCTGATGGCTTGGTAGCCAGCGTCGAACACGCCAGTGATAGCGATAGAAGATTGTGCAAATGCACCAGTAGCTGCCAATGCTGCGATAGCAACGAGGGTTATTGCCCTCGCAAGAGTCAGGGCTAAGCCAAGTCCCTACAGACGATGAAGAAAATTTTTAGCATCTGACAGTTCATAACTCTCATAAGTTATGAACTATGAACCCCCTTCATCTACGTCTTGAGACTCCCCTATGCTGATTCAACCCTGCGCCAACGAAGATTTCTTCTTCATACCCAAAGCACGTAACTCACCGATCAAGCAAAGTTTTTCTAAGGTTCAGGGACTGCCTGACAAGTTGAAAATCTTCAGAATCGCGGGCAGCAAATATTGGCAAGTTCGACTTTTTAATCATGGCAAGTACATTGCTCAAAGTTTGAAGACAACGGAGAAGCAAGAGGCCGAGTTGTTCGCTCAGCACTTCTACTCAAGTTTGAAGCATCGTGGCGTGGTTGCTGAATCAGATCGCGAACAAACGCCGCATTCACGCGCTGCTCAGTTCGATAACCAAAACCTTCTGCATGATTTGATGCAAGAAGTGTTGGCCATGGAGAGCGAGCGACTCAGTCGCGATGAGATCACACACGGGTCTTACCTGATGACCAAGGGGCGACTGGAGGGGCTGGTGTTTCAGTTTTTGAAGGCACAGCCGCTGGCCCAAATCAACACTGAAACGATGGAGAAATTCGTCAGTTTCTTGACGGCACAAAACTTGGCGCCGCCGACGATCGTGGGTTATTTGGCCTTGATGCGAAAGTTGCTGAAATTGCTGTTGCGCAAACAGGTGATTGCTCAGTTGCCTTTGTTTCCTAAGGTCAAGTCACCCCCGAATTCGAGGGGTGCTTTCACGGTGACGGAATACCGAGCGATCTTGAAAAAATCAAAAGCCTTGGCTGGGCAAACGTTCACAGACTGGGGCGAGGGCAAGCGGGCGTGGATCAGAAAGAAATACCAATCCATGTCGCATGACATGAACGCACTCATTCGTTTCATGGTCTATACGTTTTTACGTCCAGGCGATATCCGCCAGTTGAAGCACAAACATGTGGAGGTGGTTCGAGGCGCTTTCAATTACTTGCGTCTCACGCTCCCTGAGGTCAAGCGGCATAAAGCCCCCGTCGTCAGTTTGCCTGCCGCAGTGGGGATTTACGATCGACTGTTGCAACAGCAGTTGCGCAAGGGATACGGGCAACCAGAAGACTATGTGTTTTTCCCAGAGGAGAAAAATCGCCGATTGATCTTGGATGTCATTGGCTGGCAATTCAATTGGATTTTGAACGCGCTGGGCATCAAACAAGGTCCACATGGGGTGAGCCGCTCGCTCTACAGCCTTCGGCACACGTCCATCACGTTTCGCTTGATTTATGGCGGCAACATTGATTTGCTCACGCTGGCCAGAAACGCCCGAACATCGGTCGAGATGATCGAGAAGTTTTACGCCAGCACCTTGTCGGCCGAAATGAACATTGCCTTGCTACACGGCAAGCGTCATTGAAAAGACCGAATCCGCTCCACATGCGCCAACAGCGAGCGCATCGCGACAGGCCACAAGCGTGGGGGCACATCGTCGTAGGCGAGTTTCACCCAATCGTCAATGCTGCCGTGTGGCAGCTTTTGCATCACACCCAAAATCTTGGCCTCGCGTTTGAGGCGGTGGTTTTTCAGGTGTGTGATGCAAGCGCGTGCATCGTGGGGCTCATCCCACAGGTTGCCCAGCACATGGCCGTGGGCGGGCAGGATGAATTCAATGCGGTCTTGCGCGCAGGCGTCCAGCAGGGTGTCGAGCGAGTTCAGGTAGTCGGCCATGTTGCCGTCGGGTGGGTCGATCACGGTGGTGCTGCCGTTGAGCACATGGTCGCCGCTGAACAGCAGGCCGTCTTCTTCCAGCACCAAGCACAGGTGGTTGGCCGCATGGCCGGGGGTGTGGATCACGCGCAGGGTGTGCGTGGTGCCCTGGCCTTGCAAGACCAGCAGTTCACCGTCGCTCAGCGCGCGCTCGGGCGAGAAGTGGCTGTTCGCACGCGCTGTGGGCAGCGATGGCAAACCCAGCACGGGTGGCCGATGCCCATGTTGCGCGCACAAGGCTTGCAGCGGGGCGGCACCGGGCGAATGGTCGGGGTGCGAATGGGTGCACACGATGTAGCGGATGTTGCCACCCGCCGCACGCCACAAGCGGTCTAAGTGTTCGTGGTCCGCAGGGCCTGGATCGATGGCGGCAAAGCCAGTGTCTGGGTCGCCCACCAAGTAGCTGTTGGTGCCAGGGCCTGTCATCACGCCTGGGTTGGGGGCGGTGAGGCGTTGCACGTTTTTCAGCAGCAGCACGGGTTGATCAGTGATCCAGTCGAGGTGGTGCACGATTTGCCCGTCGGGGCAGGTGAGGGCGAGTTCGCCAAAGGGCGGCTCGTGCTCCATGTAGCGCACCTCTTCGCCGCCCAGCCACGCGGCACGCGGACAGCTGGTGAACCAAGGTTGCTCACCTGCGCAGGCGGCCATCACGCTGTCGACGGTGGCGTAGCTTTGCAAACGTTCGAGGGTGCGGATGGTTGGGTAGATGATGAAGAAATTGCCTTCGGCATGACGGCTCAAGGCGTCTGCGGGGCGTACCCACACGGGTTCGAATTGTTCTTTTTCGTCGGCCACCGGTGTTTGCGCATCGGGCATGCGCGCGACCAAAAAGGGCACGTCAAAGCGGCGAGGCAGATCGCGGTCGGTGATCCAGTGGGCCAGCACAAACACTTCGTCCGCGGCCAAGGTCAAGCCGCGTGCATGGCATTGCGCGGCAAACACATCGGCGTTGGCTTTGCGGTCCAGTGCGGCAATGTCGGCACTGCTGGCCATTTGGCCATTGGCATGTCGGGCCAACAAAATGCCGAGTTCTTCAAAGCTCTCGCGGATGGCCGCAATGGCTTGCGTCAGGTGCAAGTCGCTTTGGGTGACGCGGCGCTTGGCGTGTGGGTGTGCGGCACGGTCTGCGGCATCGATGCCCCCGCCAGGAAACACATAGGCGCCGGGTGCAAAGCTGGCCGTCATCGAACGGCGTGTCATCAACACTTCAAGGCCTTGCGGGCCATCGCGCACGAGCAAGACCGTGGCAGCAGATAAAAGACGCGCGGGCTCGCGCTGTGCGTGGAGGAGTTGGGTAGAGCGGACCATGCAGACATTATGAAGAGCTCGCCTCTGCGTGTTTACCCGATGCGTAAAAGCCGCAAGCTTTGGGGGCGGGCTTTGGCCAACAATTCTGCCCTAGACAAACATTTTCTGGAGAACGTCCACCATGCAACGTCGCACATTCAAAGCCGCGCTCGTCAGTACTTTGGCACTGGCTGCATTCAGCGTGCCGTCTTTGGCGCTGGCACAGGCTTGGCCCACCAAGCAGCCCATCAAACTGGTGGCGGTGTTTCCGCCCGGTGGTTCGGTGGACCAAGTGGCGCGCATCATTGCGCAGCCTTTGTCGCAGCAATTGGGCCAAACCGTGATTGTGGAAAACCGAGGCGGTGCCTCCGGCACGATTGGCACGGCTGCGGTGGTGCAAGCCCCGGCCGATGGCTACACCTTTGCGGTGGTATTTGACACCTTTGGCGTCAACCCCAGCCTCACCGCCAGCATGCCGTTTGACAGCAAAAAAGACCTGGTCCCGTTGGTCTTGGTCGGCACCTCGCCCATGGTGTTGGCGACGAATGTCAACTCGGAATACAAAACATTTGCCGATGTGATTGCTGCCGCCAAAGCGAAGAAGAACGTCAGCTTTGGCACCATTGGCAACGGCAGCTTGGGCCACTTGGCCATGGCCTTGCTGGGCAAGAACGCGGGGGCTGACTGGACGCATGTGCCCTACAAAGGCGGCGGCCCGTTGATGAGTGACGCCGTCGCAGGCCACGTGCCTTTGTCCATTGGCTCGGTGTTTGTCACCAAGCCTCACATCGACAGCGGCCGCATGCGCCCTCTGGCGGTGACCACCAGCAAACGCGCAGCCGATTTGCCCAACGTGCCCACCATTGCTGAAAACGGTTATCCCGGATTTGAAGCGCCTGCGTGGTGGGCGTTGTTGGCATCGTCTAAAACGCCACCCGAGATCGTCAAGCGCATGAACGAAGAACTCAACAAAGTGTTGAAGAACCCTGAAGTTGCCAAAAAGCTGGATGCGCAAGGCATTGATGTGACCGGTGGCAGCCCAGAGCAAGCCCGTGTGTTCATCGAGAAGCAGATGACCGTCTGGGCCAAGGTGGTCAAAGACAACGACATCAAGGCCGATTGATCTCGGCCCGGATGTCGTTGGTTCAGCGCTGCGGTTCGCCTTCGGGCGTGATCTGCAGCGCCACCAAGAAGCGCGCCACCATGTTGTAGGTGGCAATGGCCGTGGTCAGCTCCACCAACTCGGTGGTGGTGAAGCGGGCTTTCAAGGCGGCAAACACGGCGTCTTCCACTTGGACGTCACGCGTCATTTGTGCCGCGTACTGCACCACCAAACGGTCGACGTCTCCCAGGCCGGCATCGGTCACGGGTTGGCGTGCATCGCCTTGCACCACGCGGTTCAAAGCATCAAGCTCGGCTTGCGTGCCGCCGGCCGTCAAAAAGTCAGGCGCGTGGTGGTGGTATTCGTAGTGGGCGCCTGTCAGCAGCGCCACGGTGCAAAAGCCCAGCTCGCACAAGCGGCGGCTGGTGGGCAAACCGGTGCGCACGTTTTTCAGATACACGTTCCAACCGCGTGCGACGGGTTCGCTCCACAGCAAGGCACGGTCGAGGTTGATGAGCTCGCCGCCGCGACGCGCCAAGATGGCGTCGACCAAGTCATGGGGCTGAGGTTTTTGTTCGGGCGTCCAGGCAGGAATGCGCATAAGGTGTTCTCGTGTGCGTTGGGTGAAAAGTAGGGCGCGAGCATAAACCGTCCGTGTCTGTGGGCATGACCACTGAGCGACATCGGGCTCGCCGATAATCACAGCATGCGAATTCGCTTTACCAAAATGCAGGGTGCTGGCAATGACTTCGTGGTCTTGGACGAGACCCGCGAACGCCTCCACCTCACCACTGCCCACTACCGCTACTTGGCCGACCGTCACTTCGGTGTCGGTGCCGATCAAATCTTGACCGTGCGTCCCGCACCGCAGCCCGATGTGGACTTTGAATACGTCATCCACAACGCCGACGGCGGCGAGGTGGAGCAGTGCGGCAACGGCTCACGTTGCTTTGTGCGTTTTGTGCGCGAGCAAGGCCTGACTGACAAAACCACGGTGCGTGTCAAAGTGCACGGCGGTGTGATCACGCTGCAAGAAATGCCCGATGGCCAAGTGACCGTCGACATGGGTGCCCCCCTGTTCGATTTGCCCCAAGTTCCTTTTGCAGCTCACCACGCACGCGCCTTGGACGCCAAGGGGCAGCCCACCGATGCCGCCCATGCCCATGCGTGGCAATTGGCGCTCAGCAATGGCGACGCCGTGAACGTGGGCGTGGTGTCTATGGGCAATCCGCATGCGGTGCAAGTCGTGGCCGATGTCGACACAGCGCCTGTGCGCGAGCAAGGCCCTTTGATTGAACACCACGCGGCTTTTCCCAAGCGTGTCAACGCGGGCTTCATGCAAGTGATGAATCGCGGTGCGGTGCGCTTGCGCGTGTTTGAGCGTGGCTCGGGCGAAACCTTGGCCTGCGGCACCGGCGCATGTGCGGCGGTGGTCACGGGCATCCGTTGGGGCTTGCTCGACCCCCGTGTGACTGTGCAAACGCACGGCGGCGAACTCACCATTGAATGGCAGGGCGGCGACAGCCATGTGCGCATGACCGGCCCTGCAACCACCGTGTTTCACGGCGAAATCAACATCCCAGAGAACTTATGAACAACGCAGCCATGAACCCCATCACCGAAGACGACATTGCCAATTTTTTGGTGAACACGCCTGATTTTTTTGAGCGTCATGCGGAGCTGTTGGCGGCAGTGAAGTTGACCAGCCCTCACGGCCAGCGTGCCGTGAGTCTGCAAGAGCGTCAGGCTGAAATGCTGCGCGAGAAAATCAGAGCACTCGAAATGCGCACCATGGATATGATGCGCCACGGCACCGAAAACGAGGTGCTCATTGAACGCATGCAACGCTGGGTCAAAACCTTGTTGATGACCACCAACGCTCGTGATTTGCCCCACACCATCGCCGACCACATCCAGCACGATTTCATGGTGCCGCAAGTGGCCATCCGCGTGTGGGACGTGAACGAATCTTTCAAAGTGGAACCCTTCGCTGTGGGCGTGATTGATGCGATCAAAGAATTTGCCACCACCTTGACCACCCCCTACGTGGGCGTCAACAACGCCTTTGACGCTGTGCAGTGGTTGCCCGAGCCGGATGCGGCGCAATCGGTGGCATTCATTGCTTTGCGTGCGACGCGCGTGGAAGACACGACCCAAACGGCAGTGGCGCAACCGGTCATCGGGTTGCTGGTGTTGGCATCGCCCGATGCACAGCGCTACCACGAAGGCATGGGCACCGCGTTCTTAGAGCGTTTGGGTGATTTGGCCAGCGCGGCCTTGTCGCACCTGCGCTGAGTCACCGCATGGATTGGGTCGCCCGCTACCTCGACCACGTCCGCTATGAAAAGCGCTTGGCCGAACGCACGCTGGCGCTTTACACCTTAGACCTCGAAAAGCTCAGTGCCTATGCCCAAGACGCGGGCGTCGCCCTTGATGCAGTGCAAACCGCGCATGTACGTCGTTGGGTTGCACAGATGCACAGCGGTGGCCGCAGTGGCCGCGGCATTGCGCTCATCCTCTCGGGATGGCGTGGCTTTTATGTCTGGATGGGGCGTGAAGGCTTGGTCGCCAGCAATCCCGTGCAGGACGTGCGCGCGCCCAAAGCGCCCAAACCTTTGCCCAAAGCCTTGAGCGTGGACGACGCGGTGCAATTGGCCGAATTCTCTGCCGCCCCAGACGCCACCGATCCTTGGCTGGAGTGCCGCGATGCCGCCATGGTGGAGCTGTTGTACGGCTGTGGTTTGCGCGTGGGTGAATTGGTGGGACTGGATGTGCAAGCCAGTGCGTCGGCCAAGGGCTGGATCGATGTCGAGGGATGCGAGGCCCACGTGCTGGGCAAGGGCAGCAAGCGCCGCAGCGTGCCCGTGGGCAGCAAGGCCATCGATGCGTTGCGGGCTTGGCACATGGTGCGTGCCGAAGGTTTGAATGCCGCCACCGCGCACCAAACGGCCTTGTTCATTGGTCAGCATGGCACGCGTTTGACCGCGCAGGCGATTTGGCAACGCTTGCGTCAACGCAGCGCCAAAGCGGGCTTGTCTGCCCCTGTGCATCCGCACATGTTGCGGCATTCATTTGCGAGCCATCTGCTGCAGTCCAGCAGCGATTTGCGGGCGGTGCAAGAGTTGTTGGGGCACGCCAACATCAGCACCACGCAGGTGTACACGCGGTTGGATTTCCAGCACTTGGCCAAGGCCTACGATTCGGCGCATCCAAGGGCGCGCAAGAAGTGAGGCCGCGACCCTCAAAACGGCGACAATCGGAGCGATGAAAACGATTCGACTCAAAGACGGCAAAGAGCGTTCCGCCTTGCGCAGCCACCCCTGGATTTTTGACAGTGCCATCGCCAAAGGCGGCGCCGATGCCGGCGAGACTGTGCGAGTGGAAAGCCACAGCGGCAGCTTCCTCGGCTGGGCCTCTTTCAGCCCGACCTCCAAAATTCGTGCCCGCATTTGGAGCTTTGACGAAAGCCAGCGCATTGACGCCGAGTTCTTCAAGTTGTCGATCCAACGCGCCATCGCAGCGCGCAGCCGTTTCGACATCCAAAGCAATGGCGTGCGTTTGGTCCACGGTGAGTCCGATGGTTTGCCCGGCTTGATCGTTGACCGTTACGACGACACCTTGGTGGCGCAGTTCTTGTCCAGCGGCACTGAGCGTTGGAAGAACGACATCGCCGACGCCTTGCTCGCGCAAACGGGCTTGACCAAACTCTACGAACGCTCGGACTCAGGCGTGCGCGGCTTGGAAGGCCTGCAGCCTGTCACGGGCTGGTTGCGAGGCGAGGGGCCGACGGCCATCGTCTTGCGTGAGCACGATTGGCAGTTGTCGCTCGACATTGCCGAAGGCCACAAAACGGGCTTCTACCTTGACCAGCGCGACAGCCGTAAAAAATTTGCCGACTACGCCAAGCGCTTGCAGTTCCAGCGCGTGCTCAATTGCTATTGCTACACCGGTGGCTTCACCGTGGCCGCTCTGGCGGGGGGTGCCGCCCATGTGACGTCGATCGATTCGTCAGGTCCCGCCATTGAACGTGCCCGTGCCAATGTGGCCTTGAACGGCTTTGACGCCTCGCGCACCACCATGATGGACGCCGATGTGAATGGCTCGCTGCGCCAGTTCCACAAAGAAGGCAAGACCTTTGATGCCATCGTGCTCGATCCGCCGAAGTTCGCCCCCTCGGCGGCCCACGCAGACCGTGCGGCACGGGCTTACAAAGACATCAACCGTTTGGCGTTCAAAATTTTGGAGCCGGGTGGCGTGTTGTTCACCTACAGCTGTTCGGGCGGTATTGGGGCAGAGTTGTTCCACAAAATCGTCGCCTCCGCAGGCACCGATGCGCATGTGGACGGCTACATCAGCGAACGCATGCAGGGCGCGCCAGATCACCCCATGACCCTGACCTTCCCCGAGGGCGAATACCTCAAAGGCTTGGTGGTGATGAAGGCGGCTCGCTTGGTTGAAAAGCCCGAAAGCGCCACAATCTCTGCTGAATAAGTTCATTTTTACAAGGCTTTCCCTTCATGTTGATCCCCGCCACCATCGTGACCGGCTTTTTAGGTTCGGGCAAAACCACCTTGCTTAAGCGCGTGTTGACCGAGGCCCATGGCCAAAAAATCGCGATCATTGAAAACGAATTTGGCGAAGAAAACATCGACAACGACATCTTGGTGTCGGACACCAACGAGCAAATCATCCAGATGAACAACGGGTGCGTGTGCTGCACCATCCGTGAAGACTTGCGCACCACGCTGCAACTGTTGGCGGCCAAAAAGCGCAAAGGCTTGTTGGACTTTGAGCGCGTGGTGATCGAGACCACCGGTTTGGCCGACCCCGGCCCTGTGGCGCAGACCTTCTTCATGGACGACGAAATCGCCGAGAGCTTTTTGCTCGATTCCATCTTGACCTTGGTGGACGCCAAGCACGCTGCACAGCAGCTCAATGACCGCCAAGAAGCGCGCCGCCAAGTGGGGTTTGCGGACCAAATTTTCATCAGCAAATCTGACTTGGTCTCGCCTGCTGAGCTGGACGCGCTGCAACACCGCTTGAAGCACATGAACCCACGTGCGCCGCAAAAAGTGGTGCATTTCGGTGAAGTCTCCTTGTCCCAAGTGTTTGACCTGCGTGGCTTCAACCTCAACGCCAAGCTCGACATCGACCCCGATTTCTTGACCGATGACGACCACCATCACCACGATGGCGAGCACTGCGACCATCCCTCGCACAAGCATGACCACGATCATGGCCATGACCACGCCCATTGCGACCATGACCACGTGCATGACGAACATTGCAACCACGGCCACCATCACCACCATGACGATGATGTGAAGAGCTTTGTCTTCAAATCCGCGCGCAAGTTCGATCCCGCCAAGCTGGAAGACTTCTTGGGCGCCATCGTCAACATCTATGGCCCCAAGATGCTGCGCTACAAGGGCGTGCTGAACATGAAGGGCACCGACAAGAAGGTGATCTTCCAAGGCGTGCATCAGCTCATGGGCAGCGATTTAGGCCCCGATTGGGCCGAAGGCGAAGAGCGCATCAGCAAAATGGTGTTCATCGGCATCGACTTACCCAAAGACATCTTGGTGCAAGGCCTAGAGCAGTCTTTAGTGTGAGGAAATGACGGCGGCTGGGATTGTCTACAAGCCGCCAATTCTTTGTGGCTACAATCCCGCGCGCCAGACCAAAGCCGTGACGTGCCAGCTCTTTGAATGCGTCACAAGGTATAAACCAGGTCTATTGACATCAACTTGATGACAGTGATCTGGTCGATATTTCTTCGCACACCTTCGTGCGGCGATGGCCTGTTAGGAGACAAACCGTGAACGCCAAAGCCCGTCAATCCGCTTCTAAGAAGCCAGCTCCCGCCAAAAAAGCAGGAAAAACTGGTGCAACGCCCAAAGCGGTTGCGAAAAAAGTCGTGAAAAAACCTGTCGCGACCAAAGCCCCAGCCAAGGCTGTCAAGCCGGTTGCTAAAAAAGCAGCGCCCGTCAAGGCCGTTGTGAAAAAAGCAGCCGTCAAGAAGCCTGTGGCTAAAAAAGCGGCGGCTAAGCCCGTGGCAAAGAAGGTTCCGGTCAAAAAAGCAGTGGTGGTCAAAGCCCCCGTTAAAAAAGCTGTCAAAGCAGCCGCTAAACCTGTCGCCAAAGCACCCGTCAAAACTGCTGTGAAGGCCCCGGCCAAAGCGGCAGTCAAGGCGGTCGCGAAAAAGCCAGTCAAAGCGCCTGTTAAACCTGTCGCTAAAAAAGCAGCAGCTAAGCCTGTGGTGGCTAAAAAAGCAGCGGCCGCTAAGCCAACGCCAGCCAAAGCAGCCAAGCCCGCAGCAAAACCCACCACCAAACCTGTGGTGAAAGCAGCGCCAGAGGCCAAGCCCGCCAAACCAGCGAAGCCTGCCAAAGTTGCGAAAGCCCCCAAGGCTGCCGCAGTGGCCAAGCCGGTCGTGCCAGCGCCTGTGGTGCATGTGACGCCCATCATTCCTGGTTACACCCCTGTGGTGCACAAGAAAAACTCCAGAGCAGCCAAGATGGCCGCTTTGGTTCCACCCCCGCCAGCTCAAGTGGTTGCGTCCAAC
>JACCDQ010065792.1_pt1 | contig 10862 bp, 8 predicted proteins | sample 7446031 | NCBI WGS metagenome assembly JACCDQ01 (sample SAMN15323442, study PRJNA562643) | freshwater metagenome | isolation source: river surface water | place: USA:Blue River Watershed | collected 2017-08-17
AAGAGCAGCAGAATCAGTCGGTGATCCTTCTGCTTTCCATGCTAATAACAACTTAGCACTAGTTACTTTTTCTGTAGCTTGCTTACCGGCCCAATCAGCACCTTTAGCTACTGCTCCTGCTACTTTACCAGCACCGGCTTTGAGTTTGTCCATAAAGCCTGCTTCGGTAATTACACGATTGAATACCATATAGACTTGTCCTTCACTAAGCGGACGTTGTTGGATATAATAACTTTCTTTTGCAGGTTGAGCTGCTGGATCGGCTACTGGCTTACCTTGTTTGTCGTATCCAGCTGCTCCGGTAGCTGCTCCCTGTGCTGCTGCTGTTAGTCCTGCAAACAAATCATTTAATTTTCTAATTGGTTCACCAGGATCCTCAGTGCCCATAGCTTGATACGTTGCTTTTGTGATCTGGCTTGCAAAGTCTTGTGCCTGTCCAAATGCTTCTCTAGCACCGTCAAAGTTTCCAGCATTCCATTGTTGTACTGCACCTTTCCACATTTGATTGAACTGGCCTAACTGTTCTTTAGTTCCTACAATATGTGCGTCGCGGAATATGTTTGGCAGTCCGTTACCAATGTTTTCTTGATAAAACTGCGTAAATCCATGAATTGGCATAGGATTGAAATACTCGTAGGCGCTGGCAATCATTTTGCCAACTGCTTCCATAGATTTGCCTGCTAGCCAACCAACTGCTGCTGCTTTCAAACCTTTACCAATAGCTGTTGAAAGTTTTTCGCCTTTTAATAATTCTTGTGCGCCTTTTAATACTTGACCAGCAATGGCACCTCCAACTGGTCCACCTGCTAGGGAAGCAATAGCAGTGAGTATACCAATAACTGCTGCCGATTTACCTGGATTTGCTTTAACCCATTCACCTAGTCCAGCTGTTTGTTTAGCTAAGTCTGGAAACTTTTCAGCTACTTTAGCTTTCAAATCTTCAAATTTTTGATCAAATGCTTTAACTGGTGCTGTGTCTTGTAATTTAGCGCCTAGTTTATTAATAATATCATTGGCTTTTTTAGCAACATCTACTCCAGCGCCGGCCAATGTACGATTCTGTCCACCTTCTATGCTTTGTTTTTCAATTGCTCCGAATATCTGTTTAACTTGATCGGCAGTAAGTGATGCTTCAATTAAAGGAATGAAATCGTTGTAAATGCTTTCTACAACTGTTCGTTGTTCAAGTGTTAGCCCATCACACGATTCTCTAAGAATATTCCTAGAGCTGTTCATATATTGTTCGATAAGCAGTGTGTTATCTGATAAAGTAGTTAAACGCATTATAATCCATCGATGTATTAGTTATTTATTTAAAAAAAGAGCTAAAGCTCTTTTGCGTTTTCGCTTACGCTCAACGCACTTTTCTTCTTTAGACAATGTTTAAGTTGTAGGTTATAGTTAACTGCGAAGCAGTTTTAATATTATCTAGATTGTTCAGTCACACTTAGCCCGTTGCCGGGCTAAAAAAATGAACATTATCTGAGTTGCACAATGTCACCTAGCGTTAAAGCATTACAGTGGCGGTCATCCGGTACCACGAGCTTCGTCTTTATTATGACGGCGGAATACAAACATACGCTAACATATTTGTATTCGTAGGGTTTTTCTCCCTTCTTTTTGCCTTTTATATTCTTTTCAAACAGCAAAATCGCAGGGCTTAGGTAGCGATCGACATCCAAGTGGGTAGTTGCTGAGTACTCTTTACGGCGAGAGATTTACGTCCCAGTGACCCGAGGTCCTGTTTTCGTGTACGCTTGATATTAGCCAGCGTAAGCCATTAACCGTTTAACTTGCCTTTTATATGGGAACCGTGAACTCTAACTTGAATATGCCCGTTGTAATAGTCGTCTGATTCTAATACATGCCTTGAGAATTGCTCTCTTGCCTCTATATACGAACATTCGGCCTTAGATTTGCAGTAATATAGTATTTCTCTGCTGAAGTTTTCTTTGCCTATGAGTTCAACGTCTTTGGATAGTTCTGGACTTGAGCCATAATAGGTTTGCCAATCTGACTCGATAGTGCCTCTAATTTTCTTTTTTTTCTTGGTGCCGTTTTTAAGTTTAACTGTTTTATAAGTTGTTTTCTTAAATTTTGCTAGTTTTTTGCCTATGTATTTGCGTCCAGTAACTTTATTGGTGATGATGTACACGAAGCCCGCACAGTCTTCTGGTAGTTCTTCTACAATCTGATCTTTGTAAGTCCATGTCATCCATTGTTAGTTACCTTCTTAGGGCGACCAACCATGCCTTTTCTGGCTGCTTTTCTTGCCTCTCGTTTGTCTTGTATCTCTACTCGCCTTTTGCTTGCCTCGTTGCGTATCTCTGATAGCCAATATCGTGCCTTAATGCCTGCTTCGTCTGAGCCTTTGTATTCGAAACGTTCCTGCCACTTAAAGTATTCTTGGAACGCTTCGATCATTTTATCATGTGATTCTGTACTCATTCAACAATTTCAATATCGTTGCTGTAGCTTGTAAACCCGTTTTCTTTAATAACCTTTAGCACATGATTAACACGATTTGTTAAATCATCTCGGTGGCTAATTAGGAAAACGTTCTTATTTCGTTCTCTAGTCATGCGTTTTAACACAGCAATACTAGTTTCTACGCCGCTAGCATCCATCCCAGAGTCTACTAATTCGTCGATAAACAGTAAATTAATAGGGTGGTATAGGTTTTCCCATACATCACGGAACGCCCAGCTTAGGCTTAAAATGAGTCTATTTCGTTCGCCTCTGCTGAGGTTATCGAAGTCTAAGTCCTGTCCTAGTTGTGTAATAATCACAGTTAAATCGTTCTGAAATTCTACAATGTGCGGCAACCCGATCTTATCAAGATAGTAGGTTAACCGTTGATTTAAGAACGCTAGGTTCTGATCAATAATGCGTTTTCGAACAAAACTATCCTTGTTTGTTAATAGTTTATGTAAGAATTCCTGATGATCCTTGAGCTTAGTTAACGTATTAACAGACTCCCAGTCGATTTCCTGCACAGCAGTTTTCTTGAGTTCGTCGATTTGTTCAAGATACGGATTAGTTTCGGCATCTTTGATAGCTAAGTCACGTTCTAACCCAGCAACAGTATTCTTATGATTTAATGCTTCTTCTAAACTGTCGTAATGTACTTCTGGGCTTGTACCTAATTCGCCTAATAACGATACAGCTTCGGAAAGAGCAGCAAGCTCTTCGGCATATTCGTCTATGGCCTGTTTGCTATCGGATACTTGTTTCTTTTTTGTCTCAAGCATAGCTTCATGTTTAGTATCGTGGATGTCTTGTCCACAGCTATGACACTTGTGATCGACTAAGCTAGCAAGTTCTTTTTCTAGTTTTTCTAAAACACGTTGTTCTTTTTCGAGAGTAGATGTTTGTTTAGCAACTAGTGAAGTTAAACTATCGAGTTCTTTTTTGTTTTTGTTCCATTCTACTAAAGCACGTTGATTAGTAATCTCTTGATCGATGTCGACATGGCTTAGATAGTCAATGCTTTTTAATAAATCTTCAATTGATTTTTCTTTTTGCTCGTCCCACATACGCTGTTTGCGTTCTAATGCTTCAATGCTTTGTTGAATACGATCATTAGATGCTTTAACAGTTTCAATACGAGTATTTTCTGTTGAAATGGAGTCTTTAGTAAGTTTAATTTGTTCTTTTAAGCGTTCGGCTTTTTCAGAAAGCTGTGTAATACCGAGAAGTTGTTCGATAATAACTCGTTGGTCACCTGCTTTCATGCTTAAGAACGGTTCGGTGTAAGTGTTAAGAGCTACAAGATGTTTAAACATTTCATGACTCATGCCAAACACATCTTCGATAGACTTTTGTGTTTCTCGGCTATCACCTTGACTTTCGTCTAAGTCTTTAAGTTCTTGTTCTTGACCGTTGATGCTAAACTTGAGCAGATTAGGTTTACGTCCTCGCTCGATGTGATATTCAACACCGTTCTTTTCAAACGTAACTGTAACAAGCATTCCTTTAGAATTAATCTTGTTAATTAAGTTATCACGTTTAATATTAGTTAGGGCTTGTCCGTAAATACCGTAACTAAGCCCGTTAATGATAGTAGTTTTACCTGTACCGTTACGAGCACCGGAGTCGTCACCGCCTAGATCTAAGTTTTCACCTAGTACAAGTGTTAGCTGACCTTTGTCAAAGTCAATTGCTTGGGTTTGATTACCCACGCTCATAAAATTACGGACTGTTAGGTTTTTAATTTTAATCATAGTTCTTGATAGATTCCTAATAGCATGCCTTTGTCAAAAGAATCGCTGTCAATAGCATTAATTTGATTGATAACAATAGTATCAACACTTTCAAAATTAATGTCAATAGGAGTAGCAGAACTCTCTACTTCGACTTTTTCTGGAATTAACTGAAGCTCTCGCAGATCATACTGCGGCATAAATGTTTCTTTGATAAAGTTTGCTTCTTCAAAGCTAATAGGCAAGTCGATAGTAACACGACAATGCATTTTAGGCTTAAGAAGTTTTTCTGGATTGTCGATAATTTGACTTAGCTTATAAACACGATACACTGGTTGACCCGGCCAGCTGCGGAATTCCGGATCACCGTCCCAGTCTAACAGCATCATTCCGCGATCATCGTCGCTAGCGTCTGCGTAGTTGTGAGGGAAAGCATTACCAATGTAATAGATCTTACCTCGTTTTTGTCTCTTATGAAAGTGTCCTGTAAACACATAGTCTTGATGTGCGAAGTGATCGCTTTGTAACTGACCGTGGTCTGGCATCTGTACCATAGCATTCATGTAGAATGATGGTAATTCTAAGTGACCGAAGATGTATTTGCTTTTGATATTAGGAATATTCTTCCATTCGTCACCTACTAGCCAGGGCATAATAGTTACATTGCCTTCGTTTAGTGTTTCTTTAATAGGAACGATGTTAGGAAATAGTCGCATAAACTCAACTGAGTTAATCTCACGTTTGTCTTTATAGAACAAGTCGTGATTTCCTAGAATAAAATACACTTTCTCAAACGATTTACTTAGACGCTCTAGGTTAGACACAGTATAGTTCATAGTACTAACGTCGGTAGTTGAACGATTGTGATGCCAGTCGCCTAGAAAGATGCAGGTTTCTGCACCTTCTGCTTTTGCGGTTTCGCAGAACCACGTAACAAATTCTTCACAGTCAATGTTATGTGTTCTGCTACCGCTTTTAAGTCCAAAGTGAATGTCTGTAAAACAAGCTGCTTTCTTAAATAGATTCATATGACTAGTTTATAGTAATTTCTTTTAAAGGTCAATCCCAATCGTCGCCGGAACTAATAGTTACAGGAGCAGTATTAGCACCAGATCCTCCGCTGTTCTGTCGAGTCCAACTTGGATTCATCCCGTTCATTTCAAGGATATCGTCTCTGATGTTTTGGTTACGTTTTTCGATGTTAATAATTCGGACAAAGGAGTTAGTAACGGCAGCAGTATAATAAGCAAAAGGATTATCAGATTTACTTTCGTCGAATTGAAGACCAATTTGAGTAAGCTGAAGTATTGCTTGACCGCGCATTTCGTCGTTGTAAGTATATCCACGAACGTTTCCTCTAGTAGCATAGCGTTCACAAAGTTTAATAAACATACGAGCTAGGTTGTTAGTCATTTGCCCGTGGTCTTTTGAAAACTTACCAGTCTTAATTCCGCCTTGCCAATGACTCTTACCAACGCAAATTAATGCATCGGTATCATCGAATTTCCAATGTTGGTACGGAGGAAAGTTTACTTTCTCGTGACTATCGGCAGTATTCTTTAAAGTCTTTTTGCGACCAGGTGCTAATGGAATATGCTCAAATGTCATAACACGAAATACTAAATCGTGCTTGTCGATTTTCTTATAATCTATTTCAAATTCTTTAGCAGGAATCTTTTTTCCTGCTGCGGCCATCGCCGCTTCGTGAGCAATTTTGCTTAACCTTGCGGCTCTATTGCGTTTGGCTTCTGCTATAGTTCTAATATTAATTTTTTCTAAATTAGGAACAATTAAGTCGTAGTCACTGTACTCAGCTTTAGTGAAACTTGAATATGTGTTTTTGCTTAAATGTATTTCTTTTAGCAGATCCTTATTTGTTAAGTATTTTATCTTAGGTACGGTTGTTGTCATTAGTTTAGAGTCTCCCACTAACTATAATAATAGCATATTTTTTTAGTAATAAATAGAGTTATACGCAAGGAATTTACTCAAAATGTCAAGATCGATCAATCCTTTAGCACAATTAGTTGCTTCTGCTTCAGAATCGATAGCAAAAGCTACAAATGAAGCACAGGCATCGTTGCCGCAAGTTGGAGATGCTGTATCTAAATTAAATTTAGACTCAAAAATATCCCAACTTAGCGGAGGACTTAACAGCGGACTAAACGGTCTTACTGGCGGCATAACAAACTTAACCTCTGGCGCTAACGGATTGATGGCTAATGCGTCATCTGCTGTTTCTGGGCTAGGAGGTAGTATCGGTACAGCCCTAGGAGGAATCGGTAATGTTGCTTCGAGTATTCCAGGAGTCGGTGCGATTGCAGGAAATGTTTCAGGAGCAATTTCAGGCGGATTGAGTACTTTACAATCTGTTGCCGGTTCGACTAGTAACATAACTGCTGATATCTCCGGTTCTCTAAATAAACTAACCGGCGGCAATCTTGCTGGTGGCTTACAAGGCGTAGCAGGAGCAATTTCATCTGCTGCTGGTATGCTTAATAATATTTTGAGTTTAAAACGTGGTGCTAATTTGCCGGCCGGTGGTGAGTTATTTATGAAACAAGGTACTGCGATCAAACTAAGTCCGGGAGCCAAAAATGACTGGCGTGTTAGAATTAATTGCCAATGGAATATTTTTAATAGTCCGTTGTTTAAGATGTTAGAAAATACAGGCGGTGTTGTTTGGCCATATAATCCAAACATTACTGTTTCAACAAAAGCAGAGTATTCAACAATCTCTCCTGTACATAGTAACTATAATTCTTATGGTTATAAAAATAGTGTTGTTGATGATATTCAAATTAGTGGCGAGTTTACTTGTGAAACAGAAACAGATGCTGCTTACTGGATTGCTACAACTACTTTCTTTAAAACAGCAACAAAAATGTTTTTCGGTCAAGGAGATCTTGCCGGTAACCCACCGTTGATTTGTAACTTAACAGGATACGGGTCGAGTATATTTGACAAAGTTCCTGTAATTATTAAGTCATTCTCTGTAGATTTAAAAGAGGATGTTAACTATGTGCGTTGTAATACATTTGGAACTAACACATGGGTACCGATGGTTAGCACAATTACAGTTACCGTGGCACCAGTATACAACAGACGTAGACTAAGAAAGTTCAGCCTAGAAGATTACTCAAGAGGCAAACCGTCAGACAGCGTAGGATATATCTAATATGGCAACTTATACACAATCTAGTCCTTGGGCATTAACTCCGCAGAATAATTTGTATCTCGAACTTCTAGAGATTCGTCCAGTTCCGGCAGAACCAGATGACTTTTTATACACTATTGAAAGCCAATATACAAATCGTCCTGATTTGCTAGCCTACGATTTATACGGTAATCCTAAATTATGGTGGGTATTTGTACAACGTAACATGAGTACAATTAAAGATCCAATTTACGACTTTCAACCTGGGACAAAAATTTTTATTCCAAAGAAATCAAACCTAGAAAAGTTTTTAGGAATTTAAGATGTCTATTTTCAGAGATATAGGACAAGCAGTTACAAATATATCTAGACCGGACGGCGGCTCTTTATTAGCATCGGCTACTGGATCTTTGTTACCTCAAGGAGCAGCAACAAGAATAACAGGATTGCTTGCATCGCCAGCTGCTGACAAAATTAAAAACGGTGTGTCATCTACTTTAAAAGGTGCTTCAGATCTTTCTAAAGGCGGAACAAATTTAATTAATGTTATTCCTAATCCTTTAGAAAAATTTGCTTCATATGCTCCTATGTGGACATTTGCTTGTTTAGAAAAAAATCAATTTAACAATCCTTCTACATACAGAAATTCCCCTAAAGAATTAAAACATGTAGTGTTTGCTTCAGGCGGAAGATTTAATGATCAGCGTGCGGCAACCGCTCACGGTGCTCCTGAGTATTATGTAAACAATTTTGTAATGCAAACTGCTATTGCTGCTACAGGCAAGACTGGAAACAGTAACGCATTTAAATTTACATGGGATATTATAGAACCTCATAGCATGGGGTTACTGTTACAAAGTATGCAAAATGCTGCTATTAAAGCAGGGTATACAAACTATCTTAACAACGCACCGTTTGTACTTAGACTAGATTTTATGGGCTACGACGAGGAAGGTCGAATAATGACTTCTGTTAAGCCTAAGTTCTGGACAGTAACAATGACTAAGGTTACGTTCTCAGTTAATGAAAACGGCAGTGTTTATAAATGCGAAGCAGTCCCTGCTAATCATAAAGGTTTTTCTGATTCTGTTAACACAGCATTCTCTGATGTTAAACTTATTTGTTCTCAATCGGGCCCAGACGCAGGAACTGTAAAAGATCTCTTAACCACAGGCGAAAACAGCCTTTGTAAGTATCTTAACGACATCGAAGAGAAGATGCTTAAAGAACAAAAGATAAGTGTTAAAGACATTTATGTTATTGAGTTTCCGGAGAAATCTGATGAATTTATAAACGCTGCCGAAATTCCAGGAGTCACACGACGAGCTACAACTGATCCTAAAGGAACTACTGATAAGCTAACTATTGCTGGAAGTGGAAATGTAGCAGTTTCAACAGAGTTTGGCAAAAATGAAATAGGGCAATCGGATTTTGGATTTGATAGATCATCGGGCGGTGCGTTTCCTTTCGCAAGATACGGAGATCGAGTAGATGAAAAAACTGGAGTTGTTAACAGAAACCAGATGTCAATCGATCCTAAGAGAAGAACGTTTCAATTCACACAAGCTCAAAGGTTAACGTCTATTATCAATCAAGTAATATTAAGTTCAACTTATGCTAAGAAAGCCATAGATCCTAAAAACTTAGTTAACGGGTTTATTAAATGGTGGAGAATTGATGTACAGATACAACTTCTAGACATGGATGTAGAAGTTGGCGACTATGCTTTAAAGTTTATCTATAGAATAGTGCCATTCTTAGTACATCACTCTATATTCTCTCCGCCCACATCGCAACCTATTGGATATAAAGAATTAGAAAAACAAATTGTTAAGCAATACAACTATATCTACACAGGACAAAACGTCGATGTGCTAAAGTTTGATATTCAAATTGATAATTTATTTTACACAGGATCGTCGTCTTCCGCCGCCGGAAAAAACTCTCGTGTTGCTAACCAAGACCAGAAAGGTGTTGCTCCACAACCTGGAAAAACAGTTACAACTACATTAGGCTCAGCGCCAGCAGCACAGTTGGCAACTCTTGGTAGAGCAAGAGTTAAAAAAGATCCTGCGTTATTAACAAAACCTAAGGGCGGTAACACTGATAAAACTACAGAACAGGTTATTGCTGAAGAATTTCACAAGGCATTTACTAGTGCCGGAAGTGGAGATTTAGTAAAAGTTAATTTAGAAATTTTAGGTGATCCTTACTGGATGGTTGATAGCGGAATTTCTAATTACTTTGCTAGACAAAGTGCAACAAGTAGATTGTTGACAGATGATGGAACAATGAACTACGAAGGTGGCGATGTATTCATTTACATAACATTTAGAACTCCAGCAGACATTGACGAAACAACAGGTTTATATCAATGGCCAACTGCAGGTAAAGAAAGTCCTTTTAGTGGAATTTATCGTGTTACTCAATGTGAGAATTCATTCAACGACGGGCTGTTTAAACAAAAGCTAACATGTATTAGACAAGTTGGTCAAAGCCAAGACTTCCAGGATAAGAATCCTAATGTTATTGCTAATCTTAAAAATGACAAGACAAAAGCAATGGCGGTTACTGTCGGTGGAGAAGAAAAACCTAAATCCGACCCAACACAAGAAAGTAAACCAGCGTCAGAAATTTCTCAGGCTAAACTTACACAAAGTCAATTAGCCTGGTTAGGCGGAGCAGACCCTAACGATCCATTTATTAGAGCAAGAATGCCTAAGCCATTACCGAGCGAAACTAATCCAACAGGAGGCCAATAATGGCATATGAAAAAAGAACGCCGGTATCGTCGAGCGAAAAAGCAACCTCGATCGGCGCTGGCCCATTTCTAGCAAGAATTGTTAGCCACTTAGATCCTACCTTTATGGGATCGTTAGAAGTTACATTATTAAAAGAACAAGGTAACGCAGTAGGCGACGATAATCAAACTTATGTTGTAAGAAGCATAATGCCATTCTTTGGCTATACTGCCTTTGAGTACATGGGGCAAAACAATTCTTCAATAACGAAAGATAAAGTTAATGGTTCAAAAACATTAGAAGCATTTAACGACACGCAAAAGTCTTATGGTATGTGGTTTGTCCCACCAGATGTAGGTGTAAACGTCTTAGTATTTTTTGTCGACGGAGATCCATCACAAGGTTTTTGGTTTGGATGTGTTCCAGCAAGATTCTCTAACAACATGGTTCCAGGAATTGCTGGGTCAACTGAAGTTGATTTAGACGAAGCCGACAAACGTAAGTTTAATACAAAAATGCCTTTACCGGTCGCTGAAATTAATAAGCGAGTAAACGCAAAAACATCAAACATTGATCCTGAAAAAATTAAAAAAGCACTTCACCCTATTGCTGAAGTATTTTTAGAACAAGGCTTAGTTGAAGACGATGTTCGAGGTGTTATAGACTCATCGGCAAGAAGAGAAGCACCTAGTATGGTATTTGGTATTAGCACACCTGGTCCATTAGATAGACGTGACGGAGCAAAAAAAGCATTAGTTGGAA
>JACCDQ011061986.1_pt1 | contig 10860 bp, 14 predicted proteins | sample 7446031 | NCBI WGS metagenome assembly JACCDQ01 (sample SAMN15323442, study PRJNA562643) | freshwater metagenome | isolation source: river surface water | place: USA:Blue River Watershed | collected 2017-08-17
AGTTGTACTCGACGCGGTTGATCCAGGTGCCGGAGTCGGATCCGTCATTGGTGATTGTCACCTTCTCCACGTATCCGTCGCCGTCAGTCTCGCCGGCTTGGATGGAAACGGTGGCGCCCACATTCGGACGGGCATTGTCCGCCTTGGTGCCCTGGGTCTCGCTGGCGAAGTCGCCTCGAGAGCCGTCGGCCAGGGCGTACTGCGTGTGGTCATCGTCGCCGAGACCACTCAGGTTGCCGTGATCCGCCTCGAGAACCGCACCCAGGTTGACGAACGAGCCGTCGCCCTTGGTGAATACGAGTTCGCCCTCGCCGTTGATCTGCGCCGCGACGAAGGTGCCGTCGAGGAGCTCATCGATCTTGTCCTTGTCATAGACAATGACGCTTGCCACGCGGTTCTCCCTTCTAGTCGCCGATCTCGAACTCGTTGTTGCCGAGGTCGATGATCGTGTCCCGAGTGATCATGTACAGACCCGAGTCCAGGAGCTCGATCGAGTCCGGCGGACCGTTCACCGTGAAGGTGCCGTCGCCGTTGTCGATGACCTCGAACTCGTAGTTCTCGACGAAGAGCTCCGCGATCTCGACCGGCATGGGCAGCCGGGGAGCGTGCGTCTCGTCTCCGTAGAGAATATCCTCGAGCGCGGTGACGCCGGCCTCGGAGGCCTCCGTCGTGTCGATCACGAGGTGTGAGCTGGGCGCCATGCCGGGGAACGGAATGGGGCGCGTCTTCAGACCCCAGCTGAGGATCATCGCCTCGGGGTCTTCGCTCACGGTGTTGTAGCTGCGCTGCGACGGAGCCGCGAGCGCGTTGTAGATGATGTGGATCTTGTAGCCGAAGTCCTCGCCCTCGGCACTATTTCCGACCTTGGTCCGGTACGTGAGACCGAACTCCTTGCGCCGCTGCTGCTGGACGAACACGCCCGGCAGGAACGGCCGTGAGCCGTCGCACTCGTCGAACTGCTGAGGGCTCATGAAGGCGTTGATCGTCGCCTCGAACTCCTCGCGCATCGGCCGGTTGAGGTACTTGACGCCGTCCATGTAGTACGGCTTGGCGTCGCCACCGGACGGAGCTTCGTCGACAGAGACGAGACCGTTCCAGGGCACGCCGGTACCCTCATCGACGTACAGAACGCCTCGGTCGACGCCCAGCTCGAATTTCTTCTCGCTTGGTTCGGACCAAACGACTCTCGTCATCTATCTTCCGCCTCTCATCCGGAAGTTGCAGCAGCTTGCGCTCGACGCTGTTGGTTGATGCGACGCTGCTGCGCTGCGGCTTCCCGCTTGGACATCTTCTTGGCCGGCTGGTTGTTGTGGTTGACCACCTTGATCAGGTTGATCAGCCGATTCAAATGCCAGTACTGACACTCGAATGGGATGTTCAAGGTGACCATCCAGCCGTAGATGATCTCCGACGTGATCGTCTGTCGCCCTGGGGTCTTCGGTCCGTTCTCATGAATCGTCGTGGCCGACTGTTTCGACATCACGTATTCATTGACTTGGTTCACGTTCTCTTCGGTGAGGCGCGACCAGATCTCCGGCGGGACATCCGGAGTCAACGTCATGGCTTGCACGTACCAGAGCGCCTGCTCATTGGTGCGTTCGTCCTTAGCCAGGAACGGAACTTCGAAGTGTGACTCCCATTTTGACAGGGAGACAAGAGAGTGCTCGAGCTGAAGAGTAAAGTAGTCCGCGGTGAACTCTTCTTTCTCTTCATCGTAGCGCTCTTCAGACATTTGAACTTTAAGCTCGAGCACTCTCTTGTCTACCCTTCAGATCACGGCTCGTAGGTGTACAGCCACTGGTCGACGTGCGGCTCCACGAACCGGTAGCCCGGGATCGTGTTGGCCTTGACCACCGTGTTCTCGGCGATCACGACGCTGCCGGTCCGGACCACGTTGTTGATCCGGTACTGGACGCCGGTGACGACCGGGATGGTGATGGTGTTGGTTTCCTGGTCGAAGGCCGGCGTCGTCGGCGTCGCCTCGACCAGGGTGCCCTCGAACAGCGCGGCCACGTCCTGCGGGAGCGGCAGCTCCGGGTCGGTCGAGACGGTGCCGTACAGGATGGCCTCGAAGTCCGCCAGCGTGCCCGGGTCGACCTTCGTCGAGTCGATGACCAGGGTCGCCGTGTTCTTCAGGTTGGGGCCGGCGTAGATCGGGGTCGTCGAGACCTCCCACGACAGCGTCATCGCCTCGGGCGAGTCGTTGATCGTGGTGTAGGCCTTCTCGGACGGGGCCGCCTTCGCGCCGTAGACCAGGTGGATCTTGTAGCCGGCGTCCTCGTTGAGGTCGTTGCCGATCTTGGTCCGGTAGGAGAAGCCGAAGGCCTTCCGGGACTGCTGGCCGGCGGTGACGCCGGGCGAGAGCTCGATCGAGCCGTCGCACTGGTCGAACTCGGGCGGCGACATGAACGCCTCGATGGTCCCGTTGAACTCCTCCGCGGACTGGAGGGCCACGTAGACCTGGTTGTCGGCGTACTGCTTGTTGACCTCGGCGCCCTCGGGCGACTCGGTGACCGACACGAGGCCGTTCCAGCCGTAGCCGTTCTCGTACGCGCCGAGCTCGTTCGGGATGTAGAGAACACCACGGTCGACACCGGTCTCGTAGACCTTCTCGCCCGTCGCGTCCCACTGGATCTGCGTCACTATCTCTCCTCAGAAATAGATCGTGAACACGTCGTGGTTCAGATTGTTGGCCACGAAGTGTCGGTTGAAGAGACACTCCGGGAGGGGAACGATCTGAGACAGAATCAGGGAGTCCGGACTCCTGTCGATGACCGTGAGTTGGTACCGCTGCTTGTAGCGGTACGGGAGGTTGCCTGCGAAGTCGGTACTCGCAGCATCGCGTTGGTACACGATGCACGGGTATTCCATCTTCACGTTGGCCGGCGGCTGGAAATATACGTGCTCGGTGATCTCCTCGAGCCGGGCCTGGAGCTGCTTACGCCGCTCGGGGTCCATTGTATACACCTCCCAGCCGCAGCAAGAGGCGGGGTCGCTCCAGCGTCACCTCAATGACCTTCCAGAGCGACCCCTCCACCTCGACGAATCGGATGGCGTGAAAATGTTCGTAGGCGTAACCGTCCGCGACGATTTCGACCGAGTTACCAAGCGTCAGATCGTCGTTGACTCTCGCTTGCTCGGACATACGGACGGAGTTCCGAATCACGTCACCAAAATATGTTCGTTCGGTGATGACGTCCTCGAAGACTCCGTCCGTTTCGATCGACTCGCCGTAGCCGACCTTGCCGCAGAACCTAGCCATCCGCTAGATCAGGCAGCCGGCCGCTTGTAGGTCCACGGGCCGTCGGCGACCGTGTCCTTGAAGTAGTAGCCGGAAGCCGGGATGGCGTGGATCACGACGGACTCGCCCGGGTCGAGCGCGTCCATGGCACCGGCCGAGATCGTGACGTTCTCCTCGTCCTTGTAGACCACGCCGGTCTTCGACGGGATGGTCACGACGCCGGTGGAGGCGACGAACGTCGGCTTCGGCACCTGCGCCACCAGCACGGCGGTCGAGACGACCTTCTTGATGATCAGCGCGCTCTTCAGCTTCTTGAGCGCGCCGCTCAGCCGGGTCTCGATCAGGTACTTGTACTGGTTGTAGTCGATGTCGAAGTCGTCGAACAGGGTGAGCTCGCCGCCCTTGTTCGTGCCGACGATGTAGTCGGTCAGGTTCACGATGATGCCGATGAGGTCCGCGTACGCCGCGTCCTCCATGACCTCGACCGTGACGATCGCCGACACCCGGAGCTCCGCCGCCAGGTCGTCGACCGTGCGGAAGTAGCGACGCTCCTCGCCGTCCCGCAGGAGCAGCATCTCGGCCAGGTGGACCTCGGTGGTGTAGAACACCGGGGAGCCCGAGCCCTTGTAGTGGCGCCGGCCACGGATGATCGCCTCGATGACCTCCATGTAGTTGGAGTTGGCGTCGTCGATGTTGACGTTGATCGTCGTGGCGTACAGCTCGTGGTCGTTCAGGATCGAACGGATGCCGTCACCCGAGGTGTTGCCGGCCGGGTCGAGGACCTTGTCCTCGTCGTCGATCGCACGACCGTCGCCGACCAGGATGCAGCGAGCCAGCTCCTCCTTGATCATCATGTCCATCTCGGCCTTCATCCAGGCCACGACGTCGAAGTCGGTGATGTCGATGATGTTGTCGCGGTCGAGCTTCTGCTTCTTGTAGATCGTGGTCGGGCCGGTCGTCCGCGACAGGACGGGGAACCACTCCTCCTTCTTGTACTCGCCGGTGATGTAGCCCTTGGCGCGGGCCTCGTCCTGCGTGATGTCCGCGTTCATCGTGCGGATCTTCGCGAACGGGGTCTTGCTGGTCGCCGCGAGCACGCCGGTGACCCACTCCATCCGGCGGGCGTTCCACTCCGGCCGGTTGTCGAGGAGCTTGGCCTCCGGGAAGAGCTCCCCGATGTTCTCGATGCCGTGCTGGAGGGCGTACTCCTTCATCACCGCCTTGAAGGTGTTGCCCGGCTTCGCCGCGTCCGCGAGGATGGTGGTCATCGCGTCGTGGGTCAGCGTGTGCCCGGCCTCGGCGGTGCCGCCGGCCGTGCCGTTCTTCTCGAAGACGTTGCGAGTCACTTCGCCGGTCCCTTCTTCCTTGTGCTTGAGGTCGCCCTCGTTGTCGGTGTCCTCGTCACCGTCGCCGGCATCCGAGTGCTCGGCGCTGGTGGCCTTGGCGACCGCAGCGTCGATCAGAACGTGAACCAAGTCCTTCTGGTCCTCGTTCAGGGTCTTGTAGACGTCGCCGACCGAAGCCTTGGCGTCGGCGTGCTCGACGATCTCGTCCTTCTCACCGGCGCCCAGGATGAAGTCCAGACCGGTGTGGATGACCGCCTCGTCGTCCATGAACTCGTAGGAGCCGTCGCTGTGCGCGAGCCGAACGAAGTCGATGCTGGCGCCCGGGTTGGCGCCGGCCAGGACGAGGCTGACCTCGCGGATCGTGCCGTGCAGAACCTGCTTGGCCTTCTCCAGGAGCCCGTTGGCGAAGATGGACATCTTGGTGATGTCCTTGTGCTGGACGGCGATCTTGGCCTTCTTGCCGGCCGGCGACTCGTTCAGGTAGCCGTAGCCGTAGACGCCGTCGGGGCGGGCCTCGAGAACCATGTGGCCGAGGACGTTGTCGATGTCCTTGTGACCGTGCTGGTAGACGAGCGGGACCTGCATCCCGTTCATGTGCTTGAAGGCCTCGGGCGTGATCGTCCGGCCATCGCTGCACTTGAGATTCGCCTTGGTCACGTAACCACTGAAGTCAGGTTCCATTTTGACGATCTCCTCTCTGCGGTAGCTGCGGTTGCCGGACTCCGGCGGAGACTGGCTGCTTCTTGGGTCCTTCGATCTCGAGTTGCTTGCGCCCCTCGAGTTCGGGCTTGCTGTATTGGGACAGGTTGTGGATCTGCGGTCGATCCGGGGTCGGCATGTTGCTGTTGATCAGCTTGTCGGCCTTCGGATCCTTGGACGGCTTGACGCCGATGGCTTGACGCAGCTCGTTGGACGAAAGGATCTCGTTCCGGGCGAACTTGTCGGCGATCTCGGCCAACTTCTCCATCGGGACCAGCTTGAACGGATCCCGGAAGGACATGATCCACTGTTTCTGGGTCCGACCGGTCTTCGTCAGGAAGGTTCGACGCATTGCTTCGACGATCGCGTTGACGATGGGCTCAATCGTCCGGTTGTAGTAGTTCAGCATGACGTTCTCTTCCGCCGTGCCGTTCATAACTTCCGGTGTGAGCCCCAGCTGCGTGTACAGCATGTTCGTCAGGTACTCGACCTGCTTCAGCAGGTTGTTCTCGGCCGGCCGGTTCAGCTGAGTGATCTTCTCCGTGCCATCCGTGTACGCGATGCCGTACTTGCCCTTGGCGAGCTGGTCCTCGATGTCGGTTCGACGCTGAAGAGCCTGCTGCCGGCGAGCTTCCGACTTGATCACGTACGGAAGCTGAATGATGAGGTCGAGTTTGCCGGACGCTGCCAGTTCGTCGGCCGAGTCCAGAAGGTTGAGCTTCCGGATCAGTCGCTGAAGAGTCGAGTTCGGCTCGTTCATCACCGAGTACAGCGGATTCTCGACGATCGCGACGTACTTCTTCTCGAGCGTGATCTCCTCGCGCCGGCCAGTCTCCTCGTTGTAGAGCATGACTCGCACGTGCTGAGGGTGCCAGGCCACGATCTCGCCGACTCGCATCGTCTTGATGTCGTAGCTGTCGGACCAGCCAGGGTTGATGCTTGTCACGACCGGGACAATCGCAGCGACACCCTTGTCGAAGAGCGTCATCACGATGTCTTGCCGGAACGCTCGAGCAGCCTGGTCGATGTTCGCTTCCAACGTCAGGCAGTTGTTGAGGCCGCTGTCGATGTCTTCCGAATATCGGTTCTGGTCGTCGAGCCGAACGTGTCGGATGTCGATTGCCGACGCGTCGATGGCCAGTCGCGTGTAAAGCGAGGACAGGATCGATCGCTCGTTCGAGAGATTGAGCCTGACGCGGTCCGGCCGTGTTCCGTAGCTCATCCCCACGTCGTACGAACGCAGACGAGTCTCAAGAGACATGTCCAAGAACGCATTCCACGCATGAGACAAGCGATCTTTGAATCTGGGCACGGGTCACCCCCTTCCTATGCTAGTGAGATCAGTCACTCGAACGCCTCCTTGTTCGCCTTGTACGCGACGTAGGCATCCATCATGGCCGAAACGTTGTCGATCTTCTCGTCCTGCCGACGCTTCCACAGCTTTCGGTTACCGTTGGTGTCCTCGAGCGTGATGGCGTTACCCATAGCGAATTGCATCAAGAGCTGATCGAAGATCAACTGTCGCTCTTCGCTGAAGATCTTGAGTTCACCTAGCGGAACCGACTCGGTCTTGGCGCCCTGGATGACCTTCTCGATGCCGTAGGGTCCGTTCTCCTGCTCCCAGCGAGTAACGAACTCTTTAGCGTTGTAGGGGTCGAAGCCCAGGCACCTGACATCGTACTCAGACTGCGTGGTGAACTGCTCGAGGTCCTCGTAGACCTCCATCATGTCCAAGACGGATCCCGGCATGATGTGGAGGCTACCTTCTTTGATGAATTCGTCGTACTTCCGCCGCATTGCTGCCGGCAGCTTCATCAAAGTCAGCTCGGTGATGTAGCTGCGCGTCTTGACACCAAAGCCTCTCCGCAACGGGAAGAGGAAGGTGAACGCACAGAAGTCATCACCCTGGGAAAGGTCGGCGCCGAGAGCGCACGGCATTCTCCAGAACTCACGTTTGCGGTGAGGGAGCGTCTCCTCGTAGGTGAAGAAGTACGTGAACCCCTCCATGGGGATTCCAAAGCGCTTGGCGAGAATATCGTTCCTCGCCGCCGGCGCCTTCTCGGCTCGTTCGACGTCCAACTGGTACGTCTCGTAGGTGACGGTCTTCCCGATGTTGGGATTGGCCTTGGGCCACATCGCCGGGTTGCCGACTTCCTCGACGTCGTCCAGTTTGTAGTGCCAGATGCTGACGTGAGGCGCGATGAACTCGCCCTTGAGAATGTCAGCCAGTTCCATTTTGATGGTATCGCCGGAACCGTTACGAACCGTGCCCTCGGAACTGATGGCGATGATCACGAAGTCGTCAAGCTTGGACGCTCCCTGCTCGACAGCACCAATCACATCTTCGCGAACGTCGCCCGACAACCATTCGTCGATCGTGGACACCTTGGGTCGAAGACCCTGAAGCTTGTCGATCGACATGGGGCGGACTTCGAGCAGTGAACCTGTCAGGAAGTTCTCGATCCCCTTCTTGGTGGAGACCAGCTTCTGCCTGAGGAACCGCGAGCCCGTCGTGTTCTGCAACGAGCCTTCGGTGAGGAACTGGAACAGCGGTCCACGCGCGCGCGTGATGGCCGTCCGGAACGGAGCCATGACCTCGTCAGCCTGCATCATGGTCGGCGCCATGGTGATCTGTCGCGTGGTTGTCGTGTCCACGTTGAGGAAGTAGCTCTGGATGCACTCAGCATACATCGATTTGGCTGCACCTCGAGCGACGATCAAGTATTGCTTGGTGATGAGCCGCTTCTTGATCGTCTTCATGACGTACCGGCCGCCTTGCGGGCCCGGCTCGTACACCTGACGGTCGATGAAGTAGTACCACCCGAAGATCTGTTCTGCCCAGAGCTTGAACGACGGCAATAGATGCATGTCCGTGCCGTCAGTCAGCGTGAGTTCGTTCTCGCAGTAGAGGATGAAGCCCTCAACTGCGTCGATGTCGTAGTAGATGTTCGGATTGGCGATGAGCTCATCGATCCGGTTCATCTCCATAGCAATTTCCCGGTTAACCGGGATCTCACCATCGAGTACCTGCTCACGGAATTCCCCGTAGTAGCGAGGTACTGCCGTGTTCGACAAACCCATCGCCAATCCTCCCTTCACCTTCGAGCCAGCAAGCCGGCGATCTGCTTAGCGGCCTCCTGAGCGGCCGCCTTCTTGAGTTCGTTCTTCCCGACATCGACCAGAAGGTCCTTGACGAACCGCCCGACAGCGGCTTTCTTGGACACCTTGGCCTGGGCGGCCTTGAAGTTCTGCTCGAGGTTGATGCGCTCCGTCATGGTGCGGAGCTCTTCGTTGCTCAGCGAGTCGATCCCGCTGGTTCGGGCCTTCTTCCGAGCCGCACGAGCACGTTCGGAATCCGACGAGGACTCGGGCAGATCCCGGACGTTTCCGCCACTGGGATTGGTGCGCCGAACACCCCATCGCATTCCGAGAATGCCGTACTGCTTCAGGACCGCCTCTAGATCTCGTCCGGGTCCGGTGGCGGTGACGGTTCTGTCCACGAATCTCCTTCCCGGACGACGTTGAGGCGCCACTCGAGCTGCGTCTTCTGCTTCTCGATGGCCTCGAGGTGGAACGAGGTCTTCGGCGGATCGAAGAGTTGACGAACGCACAAATATACGTACGTCGGAACGGCGTTCAGACGGGGATCCCCGCCAGTGAAGTCCGCCCACTCAGGACCGTCGTCCTCGATGAAGAATCCCTGTTCGGGACCGATGCCCAGCTGGTGGAGGGTCGCGAAGACGCCGTTGATGAAGGAAATGATCTCCTCATCGAAGGCGGTGTACTCCTCCGCGACCCCCAGGGCTTTCTTCGTGCCCGTGAGAATGCTGGTGATCATCGGACCGCTCCCTCCGGACTAGAAGCGTCCGGTGTTCAGCCGGCGCTGGAGAGCGACGACCACGTTGGACCGACCCTTGTCGATGATCGTGTCGACCGGGCTGCCCAGGTACCGCTGGAGGTTGCCGACGGTCTTGTGACCGCGGCCGTCCTGAGCGATCTCGGAGCCGTCGCCGTTGACGACCTGCCGGTGGTCGACCGTCTGCTGGAGCCGGCGCTGCACAGCCTCGACCAGGGCCGACTTCGGCCGGCTGATCTCGCCGTCGACCGGAGTACCCATGATCTTCTGCCAGCGACCGATCGTCTGCGGACCGAGGATGCCGTCGACGGCGAGCTGTCCATCCTTGAGGACGAACTTCGGCTTCGCCGGCTTCGTCTCCTTGACCGGGGCCTGGTAGTCGCCGGCGAAGAACAGCGCGTGGTTGTGGTCGTAGTGGTTGGCGGTCGGGTCGCCCCGGTCCTCCATCTTGCGACGCACACCGGGCTGGCTCACCGTGGAGGTGATGTGCTGCTCCCAGATCACGTGCTGGAGACGCAGGCGCTTGCGGTTGGCCCACAGGTAGTTGCGGACCCAGTCGCCGGCGGCCTCGTTCTTGACCATGATGTCCAGGGCCCGGCCGGTCTTGTGCTCGGCCGAGGTGCCGTAGCCCCAGAACATGTACAGGTCGTGCCCGGCGGCCTTGCCGGCCTCGAACACCTCCGTGGCGATGGACTTGGTCGCGGCCTTGACGTTGCCGAGTCGCCCGAGGGCGGTCTTCGCGGCGGTCACTTGGCGACCTCCTTCGCGTTCTGCTCCTCGGCGTCGTAGTCGGCCTTCGACTCGTCGACCTCGAACCCCACCTCGGGGTCGAAGCCGTCAGTCTCGGGGTCCGACGGCACCGGGGCAGTCTTCTCTTCTGCCATTTTGACGTTACTCCTCTCTCACCAGAGCTTGGTGTCGCCGGGCGTCCGCTCGACGAGTAGACCGCGCATTGTCTGCTCGGTTCCGTAGTGAATTGCGTTGTGGGTGTTCATCGAACAAGCGATCAAGAACTCTGGGTCCAGGATCGCAGGGTCGCCATCGACGATCTCGTCAACAGTCATCGGATTCATGTGATGAATGTAGACTCGATCGAACAAGTCGAAACCCTCGACGCCCAAGTCACAAGCGGAGTCTCGAACGATGATGTGTTCGCGGATCAACTTCCACTCGCGAGAGCGATAGAAGCCTTGGTTGATGTACCGATCGAACCCAAAGGTCGGGTCACCAACGTAACCGCCGAGGCGGAGGTATCGGTAGCGCTCTTCGATCGTTTCGAGGCGCCGAAGTTCGCTATAAGTCTTCTTCATCGTCGCTCTGCAAGGGTGCCTGGCCAGAGTACGTACGCATAGCATTCAAGGCCCTCGTGTAGAGTTCCTCGGTACGCTTAGCGGACTCTGCATTCTCGATCTTGACTCGAGTAAGTTCGTTCTCGTGCGTGAGACGCATCTGTTCGAGCTTTTCGCGGGTCGAGCCCAGCTTCAGAAAATGCGTGATGACCTGAGCGGACGCTGTTCCGTCCCGAATCTGCTTCTCAGCCAGCTCGTAGGCGTCTGAGATCAGCTGATTCTCGCGACCCTCAGGAGTTGTTGCAGGTCTTCGCCGAGGTTTGCTGTCATCAGGTTTACTTTGCCGACGAATGGCCATACTTCATTCTCCTTTCCGGATCGTTCAGGGGTAGAAACATTGGGCTAAAAACCCCGCCGGGGAAATTTTCA
>JACCDQ011600797.1_pt1 | contig 10860 bp, 10 predicted proteins | sample 7446031 | NCBI WGS metagenome assembly JACCDQ01 (sample SAMN15323442, study PRJNA562643) | freshwater metagenome | isolation source: river surface water | place: USA:Blue River Watershed | collected 2017-08-17
CCGGTAAAGTTGGATCAGGAGAAACAAATGGGTTGTTGTTATTGTCAATGTGGCTCTTACGATTTCGGAAATTTCCAACCGTAATGACTTTATCGGAACATGCCCATGAAGAAACAATTGTTTGCAAGGAATCAGGCATGTGGTAATTTACAATTGCTGGCATCACAACCGAAGAAGGAATGCTTGTAACCAAATTGTTCAATCCCATCCACGTTCCACTCCATAAATCGTATTTTCCGCTGCCTTTGGTCTCAAAGCGGTACAAGTAATTAGTTGAATCGACATTGCTGTAATACGCTTCTAAATGATAGTTGCCATTGACGATTTCCGTGTAAATTTCAATCGTTGCAATGCGGTTTCCATTGGCATTGTATATGGTGTCGAAAATTGGAACATTGATCGAAGATTGAGCAGGGTGGAAGCTCGTTCTCCCCCTAAATCCGTATGCAGGACCTGGCTTGTCTGCTCCAAACGCGAAATCAAACGTTGCATCACTTTGATCCGACCATAAGTCAAAATAAATGTGATTGGCACCAAAAGCGGCACTTGCTGAACTGTTGTTTTGTAACCAAACGAATGAGGTATCACTGTCAACTGTTCCTGTTACGTGGTATTTTCCTTGACTTCCAGAATTTCCTGCAGCACAAACAACAATTCGTCCTTCCTTCGCTGTTAATAAGGAATCAATGTATTCACCAGCAGGATCCAAGCCGTCATGACTTCCTAAATAAGATCCTAAACTCAAGTTGACAACAGCTGGTAATCCGAGTGTATCAGCAACTTTAAAAATGTAATCACACGCATCAGCAATGGATAAAGTCCAGTTCGTAAGGTTGAAATTTGTTTCTACAATGATGATTTTAGCATCTGGAGCAACGCCTGTATTCGATCCGTTTGCATTTCCATTTCCAGTTCCCATTCCAGCAACAGTTGAACCATGAGCTGTCGATTCTTCTGTACTCGTACATGTTCCATTGTTGATAGCTGCTGAATCCCAAACAACTCCATAATTATACGGTTGAGGAACAGTTCCTCCAGTGTTAGTTGAATGATCCCAATAACGAAGCACACGTGTATTTCCATTAGCATCTTGAAAATCAGGGTGATTCCAATCAATTCCTTGATCCACAAAACCAACAATGACATCTTTTCCAGTATATGAACTGCTCAAACCTCCAAGACCATTGTGTACTTGAACAACATTGTGTTTTACCAAAGCACTATCCGCCAAAGCAACAGGTGGCGCATATTCAAAGTAATAATTGCTCAATTCGCGACTTTTTGTCTTTGCGTCAATCCAACTTGCTGTGGTGGAAATAAACAACCAATTCGCCGTTTGGTATTTAATGGTAATGCGCTCTTTGTTTAACAATTCTTTTGTTTGAGCATCATTCGGTACACAAAACGTCGTGATGTCATTGGGTGCTTTGTCCAAATAAGCCTGAAAGCCAAATTTGTGATGTTGAGAAAAGGAATTCGTTGATAGAAAAAGAAACGCTAGAATCCCAGTGAGCAGTGACAAGTTAGTTCGAACCATTTGTAAGCAATTTTTACCTTAAGACGTAAATATAAACCGAATGGTTAAAAAATCAGCATGGTTTAAAAGATAATTTCTACTTTTCGGTTAATTATTAGACAATTATTAAGTTCACATCACTATGAAAAAAAGAATCATTCAACTTAGTTTATCCATTTTTGCTTTTGGAATAACGAATTTACTTTATGGCCAAGCTCCTGACAAAGACGTGCTAAATTGGTACAATGGTAAAGCAGGTATGGAAACTGAAGCGGCATACAAACTTTTGAAAAAGAGAAAATCAAATTCAGTTGTAGTTGCTGTTATTGATTCTGGAATCGACATTGAGCACAAAGATTTGGAAGGAAAAATCTGGGTGAACAGCGATGAAATTCCAAACAATGGAGTGGATGATGATAAAAATGGTTACATCGATGACGTTCACGGATGGAATTTCCTAGGAAACGCAAAAGGTGAGAATGTCAACGAGGCGTGTTTGGAGAAAACACGTATTTTAAGAGATTTAGCGAAAAAGTTCGACGGAATTGACGTTGAAACATTGTCAGCTTCAGAAAAAGAAGAATACGCTTTGTATGAAAAAGTGAAAGCCGAAGTTCAAGCTGAATACACAAATTATTCAGGTTATTTGGAGCAAATTGATATGATTACAATGATGATCGATCAAGTTCCAATGATGGTGGGAACAACAATCGGTAAAACTGATTACACCTTGAAGGATTTGGAAAAATGGAATCCTACAGAAGAGCAAATGATTCAATTGAAAGATTTTGCCATTGCTATTTTGAAAGGTGAAGTGACCAAAGAAATCATGGCGGAACAAAAAACGCAAATTGAACAAATGGTTAACTATAACTTAAACGTTGAATTTGATGACCGTGCGTTGATTGGTGATAATCCTCACGATTTTACAGATAAAAATTACGGAAACAATAACGTTGAAGGTCCAGAAGCATTGCATGGAACACACGTTGGTGGTATCATCGGTGCAATTCGTGGAAATGGTTTAGGTGGTGACGGCGTTGCTGACAATGTGAAATTGATGGTTTTACGCGCTGTTCCAAATGGAGATGAGCAAGATAAAGACATCGCTTTGGCAATTCGTTACGCAGTTGACAATGGTGCGCAAGTGATCAATATGTCGTTCGGTAAAGCGTATTCTGTTCACCAAAAAGAAGTGTTCGAAGCATTCAAATATGCAGATTCAAAAGGAGTATTGTTGGTACACGCTGCTGGTAATGACAACGCAAACATCGATACAGATCCAAATTTCCCAACGTCATTGTACAGTTTCCAAACTAAACCCTTGGATATGTTCTTGACAATTGGAGCGTCTACACGTATGACAAAAGAAAAATTGGCAGCTTCATTCTCTAATTACGGACAAACACGAGTAGATGTATTTGCACCAGGACATGACATTTACAACTCTGTACCACAAAGTGATTATGCAAAATTGAACGGAACATCAATGGCTGCTCCAATGGTTGCTGGTGTTGCAGCGTTGTTACAAGGTTATTTCCCTACGTTGACGATGAAAGAGATCAAAGAAATCATGTTGAAATCAGCAAAATCGTACAAAGGAACGCAACAATTGAAACCAGGTTCTTCAACTGAGAAAGTTGATTTTTCAACACTTTCAGTTACAGGTGGAGTTGTTAACGTAAAGAATGCAGTAAAAATGTGTATGGCTCTTGAGAAATCAAAAGCAGGTACAAAATAAAATTTCTAAAAATTGAGAAGGCTATTCGATTATCGGGTAGCCTTTTTTAATTCTAAAAACACCGATATGAAATATATACTCTTACTCGTAACGTCCTTCTTAATTTCAACAACGAATGCGCAAGAACTTGATTCGTTGATCAACAATTGGCACAAAGCCGCTGCAGAAGCAGATTACAATGCTTTCTTCGGATTGATGGATAAATCCTTTGTGTATTTGGGTACAGCGCCAGGTGAGCGTTGGGACAAAGAAGCTTTTTCAGCATTCGCAAAACCGTATTTCGACAAGGGTAGAGCGTGGGATTTCAAACCGTCGAATCGCGTTTGGATGTTTTCAGAAAACAAGAAAATGGCGTGGTTCGATGAAGATTTGGACACGTGGATGCGCGGTTGTCGCGGTAGCGGAATCATGGTGAAAAAGAAAGGCGAATGGAAATTGGTTTATTACAATTTGACTGTTTTAATTGAAAATGAAAAAGTGCAATCGTTCATCAAATTGCGTGATGAGCCACTTGAACCAAAGAAATAAAAAGTGCAAACTAAAAAGAGCGACTAGATCATCTAATCGCTCTTTTCTATTTTAATATCCTACAAAACGAATTTTCACCAAGCAGAACGAAGTAATTCGAAGTGAAAATACGTTGAAGAATTAATTGTTTCCTTTTGCGTGATCAGCAAGGAACTGCGCCAAACCAATATCAGTCAACGGATGTTTTGCCAATGCTTTAATTGCGCTCAATGGTCCAGTCATCACATCAGAACCAATTTCAGCACAGTTAATAATGTGCATTGGGTGACGAACTGAAGCCGCTAAGATTTGTGTATCGAACATGTAGTTATCGTAAATCAAACGAATTTGAGCAATTAAATCCAAACCATTTGTTGAAACATCATCCAAACGTCCTAAGAACGGAGAAATGTAGGTTGCACCTGCTTTCGCAGCTAACAAGGCTTGTCCAGCAGAGAAAATCAAGGTACAATTTGTTTTAATTCCTTTTCCTGAGAAGTATTTAATTGCTTTAATTCCTTCTGGAATCATTGGGATTTTCACGACGATGTTTTTGTGCAAAGCAGCCAATTTTTCACCTTCACGCACCATTCCTTCGAAATCAGTTGAAATCACCTCTGCACTTACAGGTCCGTCAACAATGTTACAAATTGCAACATAGTGATTGATAATGTTTTCTTCACCTGTGATGCCTTCTTTTGCCATTAACGATGGGTTAGTGGTAACTCCATCCAAAATTCCAAGGTCATTTGCTTCCTTGATATCGTTTAAATTCGCTGTGTCAATGAAAAATTTCATAAAATCCGTTTTTTTGACAAAAATAAAGCATTGAAACGGTTAAGTAAGAAAAGGAAGCAGAGTAGTTTTTACGATTTATTCACAATTATGAAACCTATTTTGATTGCAGTGACATTTTTCTGTGAGAAAAGACTTTTTCAGTCGCACCATTTGTAATTGTTTAAACAAGAATACTAATGGATAAATTTAAAAGTAATTTTGTCCAAAAGTCAATAAGTTGCTATCTGGATCTAATATAGAAAACTCTTTTTGACCCCACGGTTTTAGTTCTAGCTTTCCATTTGGATGTATTGAAATGTTCGAGTTTATTAGATGTTGGTAAAGCTCATCAATATCATTTGTTCTGATATAAACTTGACCGTAGTTTTCTTTCGGATTTAGGCTGCTGAATTCGAAAAAGTGAAGTTGTATTTTGTCCTTCTTCAACATTAAGTAACCATCAAATTCAGAATCCCCAAACACTTCAAAATTTAATTGATTTATGTAGAAATCCTTCGTAATAGTTTTGTTACGCATGGGCAACTTTGGATGTACTTCTATTAACATACTTCATTTATCTAATTATTTGTAAATCAATATGAATTGGAGTCAATTGCAGTGGGCAATTCAGGTGATGATCATTTAACCAAATTCTTGGACAAAAAAAGAGGGGTAAGCTACTCATATCGCACCGCTCAACTTCTTACCTTTGCTACGTTCCCGTCCTGGAGGAGTCAGAAGGAGCTGGTCGTACAAGACTTACCCCGCCGCAAAGTTAATGAGAATTCTGAATTGTCAAGCAATCTTTGAAAAAAATCACTTTTTGAGCAAAAAAAAACGGCTCAATGAACTTGAACCGTATTTATATCCTTGAAGTGAAACGTCTTATAAATGCAAGAAACTTTTCTTCGCCAATAATTCGTCTTCTGATTCTCTGTAATTCGGATCGTCAACACAACAGTCAACCGGACAAACAGCAGCACATTGTGGCTCGTCGTGGAATCCAACACACTCCGTACACTTGTCGTGTGCAATGTAATACACGTCCATATCAACTGGTTCGAACGATTTATCTGCTAAGATTTCTTCACCGTCCAAAGTTGTAATTATTCCTTTAAGCGTAGTTCCGTCTGAATATTTCCACTCAGCACCACCTTCATATATTGCGTTATTCGGACATTCTGGCTCGCAAGCTCCACAGTTAATGCATTCGTCCGTAATCATTATTGCCATGACTCAAAAATTTTGGTTTGCAAATATAGCAACGCTTGACGAATTGTTTTGTTCATTTTGTACAAAAAAATTGAAATATTTATCTTCAATCGAATGTTTGAAGGTAATTTTGCAGCGTGAAACAGGAAGAAATTATAAAAGCATTTGCTCAATTGGGCAAGTTAATGGTTGCCTTAGGTGAAGGAGCAGAGTGGAATGGTTACGAATCGGGGGTGACCGAAGAGGAATACTTAACGCTGAAAGGTGTTATTGGCCGACAATTCTTTTACAACGGGTGGTTCACGAAGGGAAATGTGCAACAAGCGCTTTTGGCTCTTGGAAGTCAATTAACAGAAGAACAATTAACCGTTTGGGTTTCTCGCTACAATTATTCTACGAATCCGAAAAAAGTGGCGCTGATCATGGCAGGAAATATTCCGTTGGTTGGATTTCATGATTTTCTGTGCGCGGTCATTTCTGGAAACTATGCTGTTTGTAAACTGAGTTCGGACGACAAAACCTTATTGCCAGCGCTCGGACATCATTTGATCCAATTTTTACCGGAATTGAAAAACCGAATGGAATTTACAACGGGAAGAATAGGTGAGGTGGACGCTGTAATCGCAACAGGTTCAGATAATTCCTTGAAGTACTTTGAACAATATTTTGGGAAATATCCACACATTTTCAGAAGAAACAGAACGTCGATTGCTGTTATTACGGGTGAAGAAACAGCTGAAGATTTCCATGAATTGGGTAATGATATCTTTAACTATTATGGTTTGGGATGTCGCAATGTTTCACATTTATTGATTCCACGTGGATTTAACTTGAACCGTTTCTTTGAAGGAATCATTCAGCATGGCGACGTGGTCAATCACAACAAATACGCGAATAATTACGATTACAACAAAGCGGTATTTTTATTGAACCAACAGGAATTACTCGATAACAATTTTGTATTACTGAAAGAATCAACTGATTTGTTTAGTCCACTGGCAATTGTACATTATCAGTATTATGACAAGCCAGAAGAGGTTGAAGCGTATCTGTCAAAACACAAAGATCAACTTCAAGCGATTGTCGGAAAAAACTTTATTCCATTTGGAAACGCGCAATGTCCGATGTTGGATGATTATGCGGATGGAGTAGATACGATGGCATTTCTTCAAACCTTGAATTGAATAAATTAACTTTTCAGTTTTTCCAACAATTGGTAAGCATCCAAAATCTTCTGAAAACGTTCGTTAGCCAATTTGATTTGCTCAGGTGATTCATTCATGAACTTATCAGGATGATGGACCATTGCTAATTTACGGTAAGCAGCTTTGATTTCTGCAAACGTTGCTGATGAAGTTAATCCGAGTACTTGATAGGCTAATTCTGTTCGCGCCGAATTGTTCAAGGTTGTAGAACTTTGCTCCGATTCACGTTTGTTTTTGCGTTCATTGTATTCAGCTTCTGTTTCAAATGAATATTGCGCTAGAATTGATGTTAAATCTTGATCAGATAAACCTAGCAAAGTCGCCAATTCATTCATTAACGCTTCTTCCTGTTGCGTGTAAACACCATCAACAACCGCAATTCCAGCAAGAAAATAAAGAACTTGTGAACGTTTTGCAGGATCTTTTAAATGTTTCTTTAACCAGAATGAAATGGTTTTAAGTTGAATTGGATGTTTAAAGCTATATTCGAGTGATTCTGAAAAATCATACGTTTCCTTTGGGAAATGTTGTTGGAAATAGCTTGTTAGGAATTTCAATTTCTTGGCACGGTTGGTACGGTCTTTCTGCATGATGAGAGCCGCTAGACAGATGTAAGCTTCCAATAAATTGTCTCGATTAAATTTAAAACTATCCGGAAATATTCCTTTTTGCCATAGTTTATCGTTGTTACGACTACGATAGACTAACGCATAAATGAGTGCTATGAACATTGGACCGAAAAAAAACAATGCGACTTGCCAGTCTGGTGTATTGCTAATTGCTCCCCAATTTCTGCTATATATAAGAATGTACATTCACTTTAATTTTAAACGAAGTTAGATAATAAATAAAAAACGGCAGTCCGTAAACCGCCGTTTGAAGCTAAACTAGAAAATCAAGCTATGAACTTGTCTGTTTTAATAATGGTGCTTTGTATTTAAGTAACATTTTTTAAGCGTGTATTTTTCGTTAACAATTTTAGAACGACTGTTAAATCAATCAAAGCTACCATTCGCACTTTAGTGCGGGAATTACCTAGTTTTTCGTATAAGTTTGATTGAACCAATAAAAAGGAAAAGTGTATCAATCATTGTCGACAATCAATTGAGTAAGTACACAAAGTATCAATCTTTTAAAACTATGTATTATGATTCTGATTTTAAGTATTATCGTTTTAGTTGCCATCGTATCGCTTTACGATTATTTTTCTTCTAAAAGTTGGCAACGCGAAACTTCAGCCGTTCGCAACAATGTCGTTTTTGAAAAACGCAACAAAGAATACGGCGCTTATGTCATTCGCCGTGATTATGACAAAACACTTTTAATTATTATGGGCTCTATGCTTTTTGGTATGGGAGGTGTTTCTGCAGCTTACAGTTCATTCAGTTCTTCTGCACCTGAAGAAGTAGCAGTTATTAAACACAACGATGCAACGCAAGTTGAAGTTGAACTCGACCTCACTAAAAAAGACGATATTAAAAAAGAGGAAGAGAAAAAAGAAGAAGTAGTGGAGGATCAACCAGAATCTCAAGAAAAAACAGTTCAAAACATCGAACCAGTTGTTAAAAACGAGCCTGTTGAAACAAAAGTGTTGACACAAGAAGAATTAGATGCCTTAAAAACTGGTGCTGAGAACAAAGAGAAAATTGGCGATGGTTTGACAACAACTAAAAAAGTGGACGACAAGAAAGATGGAGAAGGTGAGGGGGGAACAACAACACCAATGGAATTCCCTCCTGTTGAAGCACATTATGTTGGTGGTCAACCTAAAATGGCTGGATTTATTCAAGGAGAATTGGAATATCCAACCATTGCACAAGTGGAAAACATCCAAGGAGTGTGTTACTTGAAATTCATTGTCAATGCGGATGGAACAATCAGTTCAGTGAAAGTGTTGCGAGGAATCCCAGGCTGTCCTGAATGTGACAAAGAAGCGATTCGCGTATTGAAAGCGATGCCACCATGGGTTCCTGCTGAGTCGGGCGGTAAAAAAGTACCATCGTATTTCAATTTGTCAATCAATTTTGCACTTGATTAATGAAATTTTAATAAGAAATTAATAATTTAATAACACAAGAAATAGGTTGGAAATGTGTTCGTTTTAACAGATAAAATGCTAAAACGAACACATTAAATAAAAAGGCTAACAATTAAATAAAAACGTCATGTGTATTTGTGGTACTATTGAAAGTTTTTTGTTATGTTTGGCACCTAAATCGTAAAATAAAGGATAAAATAAAATTTAGAATTATGAGCAACAATCAAAAAACATCGGGTGGTTTTTCATCTTTAATGGCGGCAATCGCTATTGTTATTGCATTGGTAATTGGTGTACTTATTTACAAATTAGTATTTGGTAACCCAGCAAACTTCGTTAACGGTCTTAAAGATGCTAAGGCAAACTTACCGTATTGGGAAAACGAACCAGTAGAAGAAGGCGTTGGTCACATTTTTGGTTTGATCCACAAAGGAGGATTCATCGTACCAATTCTTGTAGCGATTAACATCATCATTATTACTTTCTCTGTTGAGCGTTTCATTACATTAACAAGAGCGAAAGGAAAAGGAAGCATCGATAAATTCATTTCTAAAGTAAAAGGTTTATTAGAAACGAAAGAAGTTGCTACTGCAATTGAAGAGTGTGATGCACAAAGAGGTTCATTGGCAAACGTTGTTCGTGCAGGTTTGGAGAAATATTCTCACGTTGCTGAAGATAATTCAATGGACAAAGAGCAAAAAATTGAATCATTGAAAAAAGAGTTAGAAGAAGCTACAGCATTAGAATTGCCAATGTTGTCTAAAAACTTGGTTGTACTTTCAACTTGTGCTTCTATCGCAACATTAGTTGGTTTGATTGGAACGGTATTAGGGATGATTTCTTCGTTCGCTGCGATGTCATCTGGTACTCCTGACCCAGCTAAACTTTCTGCAGGTATCTCTGAGGCCTTGATCAACACGGCATTCGGTATTACAGGTTCAACTATTGCGATCGTTATGTACAACTTCTTCTCTACGAAAGTTGATACAATGACTTACAGCATTGATGAGGCAGCATTTACAATCGTTCAAGATTTCTCTGCTTCAAACAAATAATTAAGAAGAAAAAGTAACTAATTAAATTGAAGGGAAATGCCTAAAATTAAAATGCCCAAAAGCAGCCCGTCCATAGACATGACTCCTATGGTGGATTTGGCTTTCTTGCTTGTTACTTTCTTCATGCTTGCTGCAAGTATTCGTCCTAGTGATCCAGTTGATGTTGACATTCCAACAAGTATCAGTGACATGGCTATTCCAGCTAATGTTGTGCTTGTAACTGTTGATGCTGGTGGTCGTGTTTTCTTTAAAATGTCTGATCCAGAAGCAAAAAGAGAATTGATCAACAGTATGATGGGGAAATACAAATCGCTTAAATTAACTGAGAAACAAGTCGAAGAATTTACATTGATGGAAACGTTCGGTTGTACTGTAGGTGAGTTACCTCAATACATTGATTTAAGTACAGACGAAAGACGTCAGTTTAATACTTCAGGAATTCCATATTTAGATTCTACTAAAAATCAATTGAAAGATTGGATTGATTTTGGAAACCGTGCAGCAGTAAACTCAGGAAGAACAGCATATGAAGTAGCACAAATGGACGGATTAAATCCAGATCCAAAAGATTATGTGCCAAAGTTTATTCTACGTGTTGATAGTAAAACATTGTACGCGAATGCACAAAAGGTAATCGATGTTTTCAGAGACTTAGAATTGAATAACTTGAATTTTATAACTTCTTTGGAGATGGCTCCATTGTAATACAGAAGAACTATGGCAGAAATAGCAGAAGGCGGCGGCGGTGGCGGCCACGATAAAGGAAAGAAAAGAGCCAAGAAGAGTTCTACGAAAGTAGACATGACTCC
>JACCDQ010067558.1_pt1 | contig 10859 bp, 7 predicted proteins | sample 7446031 | NCBI WGS metagenome assembly JACCDQ01 (sample SAMN15323442, study PRJNA562643) | freshwater metagenome | isolation source: river surface water | place: USA:Blue River Watershed | collected 2017-08-17
GAACCTGCTTGGAGTTCAGTGCCAGCCGCTTCAATTTTGGCGACCAAAGCAGGTGTCTTCAGCGCTTTGGTGAGGGCTGCGTTGATCGCATCGACCACTGGTTTGGGCGTGGCCAAGGGCGTGTACATCGCATACCAAGTGGTGTATTCAAAACCAGGCAAAGCAGTGCCAACGAGGGGGAATGATTTGGTGGCGTTTGATTTGCTAGGCGCCGTAGCAGCCAACACCTTGACCAGGCCTTTGTCGGCCAAACCCTGCAGCGAAGGCAGGCTGCTGAACATGGCGCTGACTTCGCCCGAAATCAAATCGTTGACAGCGCCTGCACTGCCTTTGTAGGGCACATGAATGACATCAGTTTTCGAAAGTGCCTTGAACATCTCCATGCCCAAATGTGCCGTGCCACCTGTGCCAGCCGATGCAAAGCTGACTTTGCCTGGGTTAGCGCGTGCATAGTCGATCAGCTCAGGCACATTTTTGACGGGCAGTTTGGCCGATACCACCAACACGTGAGGACCTGTGGAAATGGTGGACACGGGCTTGAGCTTGGCCACCAAATCTGCGCCGCCTTTTTTGCTCAGCATGGGTTGCAAAACCATGTTGCCAAACGCAGCCAACAACAAGGTGTGACCATCGGGTTCAGCGCGGGCCACCACGCCTAAAGCGGGCACACCCATGCCGCCACCTTGGTTTTCAATGGTAACGGGTTGCTTTAAGTCGGCAGAAAGGACCAAGGCCAGTTCGCGTGCCACCACATCGGCCGGGCCGCCCGCTGCGTAGGGCACCATCAACTTGACGGGTTTAGAGGGCCAAGGTGCCGCATTGTTTTGTGCGAATGCCATTGGAAAGCTCATGGCCAGGGCCATAGCGAAGGTGATCTTGTTGAGTTTTCTTTTCAGCATCAGTGTCTCCAGGGAATTAGGGTTGGTAGCCGAACGATTGAATCAAGGCTTTGGCTTTGTCAGTCTTTAAAAACGCCAGCAATTCTTTGGCCGCAGGATTGTTCTCACCCGCGCTTAACAACACGGCGTCTTGCTGAATAGGGGCATGCAAATGGCTAGGTACCCGCCAACCTGAACCTTGCAGCAATTTGCCATCTGCATAGACCTGCGACAGCGCCACAAACCCCAGTTGTGCATTTTCAGTGCTCACAAATTGATAGGTTTGGGCAATGTTGTCACCTTGAACCAGCTTGGGTTGAAGCTGTTGAAGCAAGCCCAATTTTTGGAGGGTTTCAAGCGCAGCTGCACCGTAGGGGGCAAGCTTAGGATTGGCCATGGCTAGGCGCTGAAATTTTCCTGATTTCAGAACATCTGCTTTTTCATCAACGAAGCCAGGCTGTTTGCTCCACAAAATTAATTGGCCGGTGGCGTAAGTGAAGCGGGTACCTTTGACAGCAAAGCCTTCTTTTTCCAACTTAAGTGGTGTTTCATCATCGGCAGACAAAAACACATGAAAGGGGCCGCCGTTTTTGATTTGCGCATAAAACCCGCCCGTTGAGCCAAAAGCCAATACCAGCTTGTGCCCCGTGTCTTTCTCAAACAAGGGCGCTAATTTCTGCATGGGCGCCGTGAAGTTGGACGCAACCGCCACAGTGACCTCGCCCGCATGGGCTGTGGCCAGGCACATCATCAAGGCGCAAAAAAACTGTAAATGGCGAAACATGGATGCCTCTATTTTTATGGGTCATCTTATCAGCGCCCAGCTTTTGGCATAATTCAGCCCATGCAAAACCTTCGCAATGCCAAATTCATCACCCGCCTCATGCTGGTGTGGTTTGCTTTGTTCTTGGGTTCTGCCATTGCTTCCTCCATTGTTAATCCCGGCAATTTGCAGATGGTGTGTTCGGTGGGCGGAAGTATGAAGTTGGTGGATTCCTCCGATGGCAGTGAAGACCTCAACTTGAAGGCCAATTTAGATTGTCCTTTGTGTGCCTCTGTCACGGCCCCGCCACCTGCCAACACGGTTCACTTATTAAAACCATCTCCTCTGGCGCATGCCCTGCAACCTTTGAAGGCTGCACATATTGCGTCTGTCACATCGCCGCCCCTCCCTTCGCGCGGCCCGCCTGTTTCTCTCTGATCCCAAGTCGTTAAGCCTGTGCTTTGCACAAGCTTCTTTTTGCTGAAGCAAAACTTATTCTGTTTGCTTTGGCTGGCTTAGTCAGGAGAATTTTGTGAAATTTAAGTCGTGTTTTCATTACTCGCCCATCGTGTTGGCTTTGATGGGTCTTTTTTCTAGTCAAGTATCGTTTGCGCAATCGGATACTGTGGTGGTTTCAGGTTCACGTGCCGAGACCAAGTTGTCTGAAACCCCTGTTTCTATTGGTTCTGTTAACCGCAATCAGTGGGATGAAGACAAAGTTAAATCGGTGGGTGAGATCATCAACCGTATTCCGGGCGTCTTCTGGAATGACTTGGGCAATGAACAGCACAGCATGTCCATTCGCCAACCCATCAGCACCAACGCGGTGTACCAATACTTAGAAGATGGTATTCCCATTCGGCCTTTGGGTGTGTTCAACCACAACAGCCTCAATGAAACCAATATGAATGGTTCGAGTGCCGTTGAAGTGGTGAAGGGCGCTGCATCTTCTTTGTACGGTAGCAACGCAGTGGGTGGTGCGGTTAACTTCTTGACACAAAAACCTTCACGCAATGCAACGGGATACTTTGGATTTCGTCAAGACAACACCGATGGTTTCTATCGATTTGACACCGGTGCCAGCAACAGTTGGGGCGACTTAGGCTTGCGTTTCTCGCACTACACATCAGAGCGTGATCACAACAACTGGCAACAGTACAGTGGTGGCAAAAAAGACTCGTTCACTTTGCGGGGCGATTACGAACTCAGTGCCAACAGCTGGCTGCGCGCTTCTTTGGTTCATACCAACTTGGAAGCCGACATGACCGGCAGTCTGTTCGAAAATGACTACCGCACCAACCCCAGTAAGAGCATCAACACCTTCACTTGGCGAAAAGACAAAACCACTCGCGCCACTGTGGCTTGGGAAGGTGAAACAACGCGCAAGGGTGTGACCACCGTGACATTCTTTGCGCGCAATAACGACCACGGTCAATTGCCAGCCTACACCATCAGCGGATGCGCAGGTACCACCTGCCGTGGCACCATCAACAACAACCATGTTGAATCATTGGGCTTGGATGTCAAGCATGTTCAAGGATTAGATGTGTTGAATGCCCGATTGGTTTCTGGCATCTATATTGACAGAAGTCAAAACGACTATGTGTCTGACAATTTAAAAGTCACACGTGATGCTGTGTCTGGCGTCTATCAGTCGTATGTACTGAATAACATTGCCAGTCCTTCAGGTGTTAGAAATTACGGTGCGGGCATTTCAAACGATGCACTTTTTGCCCAGCTAGAGTTCACCCCCGCCAAAGACTTTAGGTTCGTGGCGGGTGGTCGTTATGACACCATCACCTATGATTTTGTGAATCATCTGGTCCCTAGCGCCAACTTTGGTGCACCCAATGAAACACGCAAGTTCTCGCGTGTCAGTCCTAAACTAGGCGCCACTTACGCCTTGTCCAATACGCAAAGTTTGTATGCCAATTTGAGTCAAGGCTTTACACCGCCAGAGGTCAGTCAACTCTATGGCAAAACAGCCATTCCTGATTTGAAACCCTCGGTTTACAACAACCAAGAAATGGGTTGGCGCGCACTGTTGGCCAACAGCATTCGTCTGGACTCTGCCCTGTATCAATTGGAAGGCAAAGACACCATCGTGTCCTACACCTCTGAGGTAGGTGACAGTTACAACAAGAACGCTGGCAATACGCGCAGTCGCGGTGTTGAGTTGTCTCTCTCTCAACAACTGGCAGCGTGGGATTGGCGTTTGGGCGCAACCTGGGCGAAGCATGAGTTTGTGAATTATTTGGTCAGTGCCAAAGTGGGCGCTGTTGAAGATTACTCAGGCAAGGTCATGCCGCAGGCCCCAGCTCACACGGTGAATGCGCAAGTGGGCTGGAAAGTCACGCCTGATTCGCGCGTTGCCTTGGGCATGGTGAAGCAAGGTGCATATTGGATGAACAACCTCAATACTGTTCGTTATGAAGGACATACCTTGTTTAATTTGACAGCCAGCCACAAGTTGCAAGGTGGTCTGGAAGTGTGGGGTCAGGTACGCAATTTGACGGATGAGCGTTATTCAGACAGCGCATCCAGCTCTTACAAAAGCGGTACCTTCACACCCAATACGCAAAACACTTACTCGCCAGGCGCACCTCGCAGTGTGATGGTGGGTATGACCAAGACCTTCATCTAAGCTAACTTAATAGTTCTTATGTCCACCCTCATTGCCCCTCTTAAAGCACGTCGCAGAAGTTTGTTGTGGCGATTGCATTTTTGGTCAGCCCTGATAGCCAGCCCCTTTGTTTTGGTGGCTTGCTTAACTGGCTTGCTCTATGTGTTTACACCGCAAATTGAGCGCGCCTTGCACGGCCACTTAGACTCGGTAGTGCCACAAGCAGAGGCGCGTCCGCTAGACGAAGCCGTTGCTGCGGCACAAAACGTGGTGCCTCAAGATTGGGTATTGCATTCTGTCATTCCAGCCTTTGAAGCTGACGACAGTGTGCGAGTGGCGTTTACCGCACCCATGCAAGACAAGGCAAAGAGCGGTGGTCATTCAGGACATGGCGGTGCTGCTTCTAAGTCAGACGGTAAGCCGCAGTTTTTAAGGCCTAACTTTGGCATTCCAGCTCGAGCCATGGTGGTTTATGTCAATCCCTACAACGCAGAAGTGCTGGGGCAATTGAAAGAATCAGATCGATTTGCCACTTGGGCCCGCAAGTTGCACTCCAGTTTGCAACAAGGCGACAGCTGGCGCTGGATGATTGAACTGGCTGCCAGCTGGACCATGGTGATGTTGGTCACTGGCGTTTATTTGTGGTGGCCGGTGGCTGGTCAGTCGGGCTTGCCGCAGAAGAATGCCAAGGGGCGTATTGCGTGGCGCCAGTGGCATGCCTTCATGGGGGTGGCGCTAGGCTTGATCAGCTTTGTCATCATCACGACAGGCCTGACCTGGAGCCAGAACGCAGGCAGTCAAATTAAGTGGGCCCGAGACGCAACAGGTCAAACACCGCCTCGCATTCCTGCTCAGTTCAAATCAACGATCAGTGCAGGTGCTCAGCCCTTGACATGGGAGCAGGCTGTGAAGGCCATTCGTCAGCAAGCACCAGAAGTGGCCATGATGGTCATGTCCCCTAAAGGCCCCGAAGGTTTTTGGCGTGCCAATCAAATGGACAGAGGTGACCCTACCAAACGCTTTGACTTGTTACTCGATGCCTACTCTGGCGAAAAGCTGTTTTACAGCGGATGGGCAGAGCAAACGGCATTTGGCAAAGCTACAGCCATTGGTATTCCTTTTCACCGAGGTGAATTTGGTCTTTGGAATCAAGTGCTGTTGTTTGTGTTTGGCGCAGGTATTTTGTTCTCATTGGTATCGGGCTGGGTGATGTTCTTCAAGCGCCGCCAAGCTTCGTCGGCTTTCTTGCCAGCTTTGTTGCCGGGCGCTTGGCGCAGTGTCAGTCCTTGGGCTGTTTTGGGCGGGGCCTTTATGTTGGTGGCCATGCCCGTTTTGGCCCTGTCTGCGGTACCCTTAGCCATGTTAGAAGCTTGGCTTGGATGGCGCCGCAGCAGAGCTTCAGGCGTGCCGACTTGAATTGACAGCGCCATTCAGTCGCACTCAGAATATTCATTCAATTTTTCAAGGTTACTTTATGTTGCAACTCAAATCGATTACTTTGTTGATGTCCGCTGTATTTTCCGTTTCTGCATTTGCGCAAACAGTGGCGGTCTCCGATCCATGGATTCGTGCCACCGTGACGGGCCAAAAAGCCACAGGTGCCTTCATGAAAATCACTTCCAAAGAAGGCGCCAAGCTCACAGGCGTCAGCAGCCCTGCAGCAGGCGTTGCCGAAATCCACGAAATGAAAATGGAAAAAGACGTGATGAAAATGGCGGCAATTGTCAGCTTGAATGTGCCTGCGGGTGGCGCGGTAGAACTCAAGCCTGGCAGTTATCACGTCATGTTGATGGACCTCAAGGCACCGTTGGCCGATAAATCGACCGTGCCCTTAACCCTCACGTTTGAAAACGCCAAGGGTGTGAAGTCGAAGGTCGATTTGCAAGTGCCTGTGAAGGCCATGAACGCCATGAATACTCAGTCTGAGCACAAGCATTCAGATCACAAGCATTGATCACTTAACAGGCCTTGGAGGTTCCTTCATGAGTTCATCACACGTGGGGCGCATCGAACTGCCCAATGGCCGCAGCTTCAGTCGCATGGTGTACGGCGCCATGCGACTGACGCAAGCTCAAATCAATTCTGTCGACCACACCTTGGCATGCATCGATGCCTGCCTGGCGCAGGGTATCACCACCTTTGACCACGCCGACATTTATGGTGGCTACCAATGTGAAGCCTTGTTTGGCAAAGCCCTTAAGGCGCGTCCCAGCCTGAAGGACCGCATTGAAATTGTCACCAAGACCGACATTATGCTGTTGTCAGACCAATGGCCTGACACTCGCGTGAAGCACTACAACACCACCCCGCAGCACGTGGCAGCCAGTGTCGACAAGTCTTTGTCGCTCTTGGGTGTGGATGTGATCGATCTTTTGTTGATTCACCGCCCTGATCCGCTGATGGATGCACAGGCCCTGGGCGCTTGCTTGGATGGCTTGATTGAAAGTGGCAAATTGCGGGGTGCTGGCGTGTCCAACTTCATGCCTTGGGATATTGACTTGCTGCAGTCGTGCATGAAACACAAACTGCAAACAAACCAAATTGAATTGAGTTTGTTGCATACAGCGCCCTTTGTGAATGGCCAGTTGTCTCATGCGCAGCAGCATCGCATGCCCATCATGGCGTGGTCCCCATTCGGGGGCGGCAGGCTTCACTCAGAGGCAAAGTCGCCGGGTACTGCTGCGGCTAGGTTGGCGCCTCAATTGGCCAAACTGGCGCATGCCGCAGGGACATATGAAAGCGCTGTGGCATTGGCTTGGCTGATGCATCATCCAGTGAAGGTGATGCCGGTGATGGGCAGTGTCGATGTGTCACGCATTCAGAAATTTGCCGATGCCGAGAAAGTACCGATGGACCGACAAACTTGGTTTGAGCTGTACGAATTGGCCAATGGGTGTGAAGTGCCATAAGCATAAAAAAAAGCCGTTGAGATCAACGGCTTTTTTCGAGAACGTACTAGACGATCTTAGAAGGTGAACGTACCACGCAGGTAGTAAGCGCGACCGTAAGGTGATGCATAACGAGAATCCCAGCCACCAGACTGGAAGAGGTCAGCTTGGTTGGTGAAGGGTGGTTCAACATTGGCAATGTTGCGAATACCAGCCACCACAGTCATGCGTTTGGAAACTGTGTAGCTACCATAGACATCAGCAGTGGTGTATGCGCCAACCGTATTGCTAGGATCGAAGTCAGCATAACCCGACTTGTGGTGAACAGCCAAACCAGCAGCGTACTGATCTTTGCTCCAGTTCACTGACAGGTTGTGCTGCCAGCGGAAGATGGGGCCAGAACCGATGTAAACGCCAACGTTTTGTTTGAACGGGCCACCCGCATAGTCTTGGTAGCTGTACTTGCTGATCATGGTGCTCTGCAAGCTGGTGTCGATCTGACCGAAGTCATAACGAACACGGTGCTGCACACCAAAGTCAATACCACGTGTGTTGAGCGAACCTAAGTTTTGCAAGCGCTGGTCCACATAGCCGCAACGTGGGCCTGGGCAGTTGCTAGTGATGGACAGCAAGTTACCAGGTTGCGCGTAGTTGAAGTACTGCGAGAACTGGGCATAGTTGCTGAACAACGTAGACTGAGGAATGCTGCTGATTTGATTGGTCAAATCGATCTGCCAGAAGTCAACACTGGTGGTGAGGTTCTTGGCGGGTTCCAGCACAAAGCCCAACGTGAAGTTGGTGGCTTTCTCAGGCTTGAGCGCGGTGTTGCCACCATTCAAGACTTGGAACTGAGATTCGCAGTTGGCACCTTGAGACGCGCCTGCAATGGGGGTGCCATTGGGGCAGTTGATCGGGTTGTTGAAGTTACCCGCTGTGTTGGTGTACGACTGTGAACCGTAGAGTTCATACAAAGACGGTGCACGGAAGCCTGTCGATGCAGAGCCACGAACCAACATGGTGGTGGAGGGCTGGAAGCGGAATGACAGCTTGGGGTTGGTGGTGCTGCCAAAGTCACTGTAGTGGTCTTGGCGCAATGAGCCAGTCACTTCCAGGTTCTTTTTAACAGGCACGTTCAACTCGGCATACACCGCTTCAATGTTGCGCTTGCCCTTGGCTTCAAAGCTAGGATCTAAGCCTGTAGAAGCGCTGACCAATGCGGCGAATTCTGAGTTGGCACGAGAGACAAAATCTTCCTTGCGCAATTCAGCACCCACCGCAATTTGCACAGGACGACCAGCGCCCATCCAGTCGCTCAGCTCGCGGCTGGCACTGGCTTTAGCGGTGGTGACTTTGCCAACGGCAGTTTGGAGCATGCCATTCAAGGCTGCTTGTTGAAGCAAGGCTGTGCCAGCTGCAGTTTGCGCGCCAAAGGGGTTGATCACGCCCTCAAGCAAACCTTCACCGATCATGTCGCCGTTGCCATAGCCGCCAATGAGGTTTTGGTCAACTTGGTTGCGGTTGAAAGACAGCTTGGCGGAATAGTCCCAGCCATTGCTGTTGCCATCGGCCGTGAACATGATGCGGTTTTGTGTGTTGTCGTTACGCTGTGTGCGTGAGCCGTTGGGGAAGTCACGCCAGAAGACGTAAGCAAAACCTGGCTGAACATTCACAGGGTTTGCAAATGCAGCGGATGGGCTGAATGCTGGAGCACCTGCAGTGCCGTCATCGAATGTGGGGTCAATGTTGCTTGTTGGGAAGAACGGATTGGCTTGGCCATTAGGCATTCTTGGATTCATCAAGTAGCCACCGTAAGGCACAGGTGCAATGCGGGTGGTCACTGAGTTTTTGGCGCCAAAGGCTTCGAAGCCTAAGTCAAGGCCACTGTTCACACGCACTGTACCTTTGAACATGCCAGAGGCAGTTTCAGATTTGGGTGAGAAGTCAACAAAGTTGGGGGTCACAATTTTGCACTGTGTCCCTCTAGAAATGAGGGCGGTGCCGGTACAGCCTGGTGCTGAAGGGTTCCAGAGTTGGCTGAAGTCTTGTGTGTAGTTGCCGGGGTCGGTGCTGTTGGACAGGCCACCCACAATGCGCTTGTTGTAAGTGCGCTGGTCGCCAGCGATGGCTTCTTCATTGCGAGCACCCACAAAGCCAAAGATGTTGTAGCCATCTTCGCCGAGGTTGCCTTTGCCAAAGCCAATGTTGGCTGTTTTGACCTTGCCGCCACCCAATTGGGGCTTGTCAAAACCGATGGAGGCTGTGCCGCCAGTGAAATTGCGTTTGGTGATGAAGTTGATCACGCCGCCAATGGCGTCTGTGCCGTACAGGGAAGACGCACCATCGCGCAACACTTCAACACGGTCAATGGCCGCAAAGGGGATCATGTTGAGGTCGGGGGCTGAACCATCGACCGCATTGTTAGAAATGCGCTCGCCGTTGAGCAAGACCAATGTTTTGTTGGCGCCAATGCCACGCATGTTGGCAAAAGTGGCGCCGCCTGAACCGCTACCAATGGCTTGCGCTGCATTGAGGTTGGTTTGCACGGCACTGAGGGTTTGCATGATCTGCTCAACAGAGCTGATACCTTGGCGCTTCAGGTCGTCAATTTTGATGACTGTGACGGGGACAGAAGTCTCTGAGTCAAGGCGCTTGATGGCCGAACCGGTGATCACGATGCGCTCGACGCCTGCATCAGCGCTTTGGGCTGAAGAGACGCCTGGCGCGGCGATGAAGGCCACGGCAGACAGGGTGGAAAGGACTGCGCTGCTAAGCGGCGACAGTCGGAAAGATGGGGACCTTTTCATAGGACTTCTCCAAGGGTTAATACGGAAAACAAATTATGTAACTTTTATGAAACCAGACGCCTGCCGTACAAATTTCTTTACAAAGTTTCCCCTAAAAGCAACTTTTTATGAAAATAAGATAGAAATTTAAGAAATTAGTAAGCTAATTCAGAAATGAAAAAAGCCCCGTTAGGGGCTTTTCATTGTTGACTTGGCGGAAGCGGTGAGATTCGAACTCACGGACCCTTTCGAGCCGCCGGTTTTCAAGACCGGTGCAATCGACCACTCTGCCACACTTCCTGCGGGGGGAATTGTAACCTCGTTCTAAGGCCAAAAAAGGGCTGTCGAGGGCAGGCCGAGAAAATTAATGTTGATCTGACCCCAATTAAACCAGCATGCCTTGGGTTTCGATGTAGGCGATGACGTCGGCCAGGCCGGTTTGGGTTTTGAGGTTGGTCATGACGAAGGGTTTGAGGCCTTTGGCGGTGGTACGCATGCGGGTGGTGTCGGCGTGCATCACGTCGAGGTCGGCGCCCACGTAGGGGGCCAGGTCGGTTTTGTTGATGACGAAGAGGTCGCTTTTGGTAATGCCGGGGCCGCCTTTGCGGGGGATTTTTTCGCCGGCGGCCACATCGATCACGTAGATGGTGAGGTCGGACAGTTCGGGGCTGAAGGTGGCGGCCAAGTTGTCGCCGCCGCTTTCTACAAACACTACGTCGGCGTTGGGAAACTTTTCCAACATGCGGTCGATGGCTTCTAGGTTGATGGAGGCGTCTTCTCTAATGGCGGTGTGCGGACAGCCGCCGGTTTCAACGCCCATGATGCGATCGGCATCCAGCGCGCCACTGACGGTGAGCAAGCGTTGGTCTTCTTTGGTGTAGATGTCGTTGGTGATGGCCACCAAGTCCCATTTTTGGCGCATGC
>JACCDQ010689836.1_pt1 | contig 10857 bp, 11 predicted proteins | sample 7446031 | NCBI WGS metagenome assembly JACCDQ01 (sample SAMN15323442, study PRJNA562643) | freshwater metagenome | isolation source: river surface water | place: USA:Blue River Watershed | collected 2017-08-17
AAGCAGTGGCAGCAAAAGATGATATTATAGCTGTGAAGATAAAAAGTACAAGGATGTTATTGGCCTATGGATTTTTAAGAAAAATATTTGAGGTGTTTGAAAAATATAAAACACCAATTGATATGATTACAACTTCTGAAGTTGCCGTATCTGTAACCATAGATAATGATATGCATCTTGATGAAATCATTGCGGAATTGAGCAATATAGCATCTGTAGAAATTGAAAGAGGACAAACCATTGTTTCCATCGTAGGAAATGAAATTGCCAAGACTGAATCTATACTGAAAAAATTATTCAATGCCATTGATGAGGTTCCTGTGACAATGGTGAGCTACGGAGGAAGTGCACATAATATTAGTTTGTTATTACCTAGTGACTATAAGACAAAGACATTACAATTAATCAACAAAGGGCTATTCAATTTATAAATAGCCCTTTGTAGGTTTAAAATTTTGCTCCAACTGAAATAAAGAAGGTCCGACCATCTGCAGGTAAAGCACCTGGTCCAGGATATCCTCCTGCACGTCTAGTGAAATACCTTTCATCGGACAAATTATTGATGCCTGCTTTTAAGTTTAAATTTTTAGAAAATTTATAAGATGCAGTGATGTCTGTAACAGTGTATGCAGGGATGATACCAGTGTTGCCATTTGCAGATACTGCAAGGGTATTATTAGCGTCACTAAAAGCCGAACCAACATGACTTAATTGAGTGGTGAATAGAAAACTTTTATAGCCAAAACTTATACCCGCTCTAACAATATCTTGCGGTGCATTTTCTACTTTTTTACCTTTTGTATTTGCGTCCTTATGGTCACCACTATACCTTGCATCTGTGTATGCATAGGAGCTAAATAAAATTAAATCCGTGTACCTGCTATTCGTAAAAGCTCTTATTGGATTCAATTCAATATAAGTTTCCAATCCTTTGCTTGTACTTGCGCCTACATTGGTTATGAGTCGATAGTTGGCACCTGATGGAGTGATGGTGCCAACACGATTATTGTATTGTAAATAAAATCCACTCACATCAAATTGTATGTAATTTTTTACTTTCCCTCTATATCCAATATCCAAGTTATAACCTTTAGCATCTTTTAAATCTGGGTCAACAATATCAGTAGTTGGTGGTGCTTGTAAATTGGCAAATTGAATAGGTCTGTATGCCTGAGAAAAATTTGCATACAATTCTGTACTAGGTGTTATATGGTATTCTGAGCCAATTCCACCCAATACAAAATTCCTGCTTCTTGTAATATTTTGAAGGTTGATTGCTTGCCCAGCCGAGTTGATTCCATTTCTCCCCGAAGCTGATCCTTCTAGCCATTCATATCTAATGCCAGGGATGATATAAAGCTTCTCAGAAAGTCTAAATATGTTTTCAATAAATCCTGCAACATTATTTGATTCAAAACTCACATCTCTAGGATAAAGTCCAATGATATGGATATCATAGTTTGATCCAGTGGTTCCTTTACCATCAGCTAATCGATGGGTAGTGCCAGTATACAATCTGATTCCCCCTGAAATGGTATTTTTTATTTTCCCAATAAAGTAATCCGTGATGATTCTACTTTCAAGACCATAGTTTCTATATTGATCTAAATTGACAACTCGATTGTTAAATTGATTCGTAGAAGTATTGATACTATCTTTTATAGTAATCGGTTGTAAATAACCAACACTGTTTCGATCACCGATGGTACCAAATATTTTTGTATTCCAACGGCTATGTTCATTTATGTCATATTGTAGGGTGATAGCAGGTGTTGTCCATTTTATATCGAACCAGTTTCTGTCTCTGAAACTTTGTTGTGCATCCTTTTTAATTTGAGCATCTGTTAATCCGCCAGCTTGTTGACTTCTGATATGTGAATGCATCAATTCGACACTGAGTGAAAATTGGTTGCTAAAATGATAGGTTGCAGACCCGAATCCTGCTTTTGTAAAAAATTGACTATTGTTTCTCCAACCTTCACCATTTCTTTGGTCAAAAAAAGAGTAGTAGTTGACTTTGCCTTTTTTCCCACCAATGGCATTAAAACTATTTAGCAAGCCATTGCTGCCAATTGTTTGTTGCGTTTCAAATTCAATTGGTTGATTAATTTCACTTCCATTTTTTAATATATAATTGACCATGCCACCAAACTGAGGTCCATATTGAAGAGCGCCTTGGCCTCTTACAATTTCAATTCTTTGTACAGCTTGCAGCTGAGGGTTGTAATAAGCTTCGGGATAACCAAAAGGATCTGCTGCAATATCATATCCATTTTGTCTCACATTAAATTCCCAACTACGATTAGGACTTAACCCTCTAGCAGCAATACCTATTTGAATACCGCTTGGGTCACTTTCCCATATATGGATACCTGGCACTTTTGCCAATACTTGACGCATTGTATTGTTGGCAATATTGCCTTGGACATTTTCAAGTACAATCAATGCATTTTTCTTTCCTGCATAAATATTGGTACCTACTATTTCTGGTATTTGTTGGTAGTCACTCTTGCTATTTCGGCCCACAATGGTTACATCTTTTAAGTTGTGCCATTGAGCGGTATCTTTTTTAATTTTAATATTTTGAGCTTGTATTTGTTGCCCCAAGCCTAGTAAAAGCACTAGACTCAACATATTTTTTTGATTTTTTATTTTCATGCCGCAAAGCTAGATAGACTTTAAAGCTTTGATTTATAGAATCGGGAAAGCAATTTATACAATCGGGAAAAATAAAAAAGGGGACAGATGATTCATCTGTCCCCTTTAAGGTGGTTTATTTATTTTTTAGTTTTACTAAAATTAAATAAATAATAACGCATCTCCATAAGAGAAGAAACGGTATTTATCTTTAATCGCTTTTTTATACGCTTCCATAGCTAGTTCATAACCTGCAAAAGCACAAGACATAATCAATAAACTTGTTTTAGGTAAGTGGAAGTTGGTCACCAAACTATCTGCAATATTAAAATTATAAGGAGGGTGGATAAAATGATTCGTCCATCCTTCTGCTGGTTTCAATAAACGTTGAGCGGTTACACTGCTTTCCATTGCACGCATTGCTGTAGTACCAATTGAACAAATTCGACGACCATTTTCTTTTGCTGTATTGATGATTCTACAAGCATCTTCGTCAATCTTAAAGTATTCAGCATCCATTTTATGTTTGCTCAAATCTTCTACTTCAATAGGTCTGAAAGTACTTAAGCCAGTATGCAATGTTACCTCTGCAAAACGGATACCTAAAATTTCAGAACGCTTAATTAATTCTTTACTAAAGTGTAAACCTGCAGTAGGCGCTGCAACAGCACCTTCATGCTTTGCATATACGGTTTGGTATCTTTCTTTATCCTCTTCATCAGGCTTACGCTTGATGTATTTAGGCAATGGAGTTTCACCTAAAAATTCTAACATTTTCTTGAATCCTTCGTCGTCACCTTCCCATAAAAAACGGATGGTACGTCCACGGCTAGTAGTGTTGTCAATGACTTCTGCTACTAATTCTTCGTTTTCACCAAAATACAACTTGTTGCCCACACGAATTTTTCTTGCGGGATCAACAATGACATCCCATAAACGATTGGGTTTGTTTAATTCTCTTAATAAGAAAACTTCGATTTTTGCACCTGTTTTTTCCTTACGACCATACATTCTAGCAGGGAATACTTTGGTATTATTTACCACAAATACGTCCTTGTCATCATAATACTCTAATAAATCTGAGAAATTACGATTTTCCATGTGACCGTTTTTACGGTTAACCACCATCAATCTACTGTCTTCTCTTCTTTTAGTGGGGTACTGGGCAATCAGGTTAAGAGGTAGGTCATACCTAAATTGAGAAAGTTTCATTTGTGTCTATTTTTAAAATGATAGCCACATTAAGTTTACTACAGCCTTACGGGGCAGTTCGCTTCATGTTACGGCATGAAAATTATGGACGCAAATGTACAAAATCGCCGTAAATTTGCCAATATAAGATTTGCTCAAAAATTAGGCTATGAATCTAAAAGCTGTAATTTTGCCAAACAGCCGTTAGTTTTAGAGCTAATCGATTAAATATTAAGAAGCTATGCTGCATAAAAAATGGTGGAAACTGTTGTCTTTTATTTTGCTTTTGTACACTTGTACCTATGGCTTCTTGGTGAAAGTTCCTAAGTTAGACGATCGCATGCAGGAGTCTATCCGCAACTTCTTCTTTCATGTTCCAATGTGGTTTGGCATGATGATTTTACTTTTTATTTCCTTGGTGTATTCTATTAAATATTTGAGGTCATCTAGTTTAGTGCATGATGTCTATGCCCAAGCTTATGCAGCAATGGGCTTAATTTTTGGCGTTTTAGGTATCATTACAGGCGCTTTATGGGCCAACTATCAATGGGGAAGCCCATGGGTAGGAGATCCAAAACAGAACGGGGCAGCAATTGCGTTATTAATTTATTTTGCTTACTTCGTTTTAAGAGGAAGCTTAGTGGATGCAGAAAAGAAAGCAAGACTTTCTGCTGTCTATAATATTTTCTCCTTCTTCATGTTATTTCCGACACTTTGGATTTTACCAAGATTAACAGAGTCGTTGCATCCTGGAGGACAAGGAAGCGATGGCAATCCAGGTATCAATGGTAAAGATATGTCTGCTAATATGCGAACTGTTTTTTATCCAGCCGTGATAGGTTGGACATTATTAGGTGTATGGATTACTACATTAAAAATCCGTGTACAAATGATTCAATTAAAGAAAGAGGGTCTCTTATAATTAAGCAATTACAAACATTAAAAATATGTTCACCTTATTACAAACACAACAAGCAGCAACACAAAGTATCATGCTGCAGAATGGTAAAATCTACTTAGTGATGGCAGTAGTTTGTATCGTTCTGATTGGTCTTTTTACTTACGTTGCTTCCATTGATCAAAAGATTAAACAACTAGAAAAATAAAAGTATATGTCAACAACACCAGAGTACAGTTTTTTTCAGAGTGTAGAAAAAAGTTTCGACAAAGCGTCAAAGTTCACTCAGTGGGAGAACGGATTATTAGAGCAAATCAAAGCATGTAATAGTATTTACAGTATGCGTTTTCCAGTAAAAATGGATGACGGCAGAATCGAAGTAATTGAAGCTTATAGAGTGCAACACTCTCAGCATAAATCTCCATGTAAAGGTGGTATCCGCTTTAGCATGGCAGTGAATCAAGATGAAGTGATGGCTTTGGCCGCTTTAATGACCTACAAATGTGCCATCGTGAATGTCCCATTTGGTGGGGGTAAAGGTGGTATCAAAATAAGTCCTAGATCTTTGAGTCCTTACGAGTTAGAAAAAATCACTAGAAGATATACTGCTGAATTAGTGAAGAAAAACTTTATTGGTCCTGGTATTGACGTTCCTGCTCCAGATTACGGAACAGGAGAGCGTGAAATGGCTTGGATAGTGGATACTTACCAATCTTTAAAACCAGGCGAGATTGATGCAGCTGGTTGTGTAACAGGAAAGCCTGTATCATTAGGTGGTGTAAGAGGACGTAAAGAAGCGACAGGCTTGGGTGTGTTCTACGGCGTGAGAGAAGTTTGTTTGATGGAAGATGTGATGAAGAAATTAGGATTAACTGTTGGTATAGAAAACAAGCGTGTGATAGTTCAAGGTTTAGGTAATGTGGGTTATTTCTCTGCAAAGTTTTTTAGATCTCATGGTGCTAAAGTGGTGGCTATCGCAGAATATGAAGGTGCAATTTATTGCGCAGATGGTTTAGATGAAGAAGCAGTATTTCAACATAGAAAAGCAACAGGTAGTATCTTGAATTTCCCTGGCGCAACCAATATTGAAAAGAGTGCTGACGCATTAGAGATGGAATGTGATATCTTAATTCCAGCGGCATTAGAAAATGTAATTGATAAGAACAATGCCCCAAATATCAAAGCTAAAATTATTGGCGAAGCAGCAAATGGTCCATTGACACCAGAAGCTGATGATATCTTATCTAAGAAAGGGGTATTGGTTATTCCAGATATGTACTTGAATGCAGGTGGTGTAACTGTATCTTATTTTGAGTGGTTAAAAAACTTAAGTCACGTAAGATATGGTCGTTTAGAAAAACGCTTTACTGAAAATGCAAACATCAATATCATCAATCAAATTGAAGAATTGACTGGCAAAAAAGTAAGTGCGACTGAGCGAGCAGTGATTGCACATGGTCCTGATGAAATTGATTTAGTGCATAGTGGATTAGAAGAAACAATGATTACTGCAACTAGAGAGATTATGGAAATTTGGAATGCAAATCCATCTATTCCAGATATGAGAACTGCAGCATATGTATGTGCTATTAACAAAGTAGCAACCTCTTATACAGAATTAGGTATTTTCCCTTAGTCGATTAAAGAGTAGGGTCAACATAATTGGGGAAGTGATGCAATTGATGCAGCTTCCCCAATTTTATTTCTGCACCAATCGTTTCATGTCCATTGGATGCAATTAAATAGGTTGCATCCAGTACTTGCTGGTACTGCAGCAATTGAAGAATTGTTTTTTCATTGAGTGGCGTATTCGCTTCTTTGCATTCAATAATCATCCATGGCTTTTCTGCACGATAAACCAAGATATCAAACCTTTTATTCATTGATCCTAATTGAATGGTTTTTTCAATAGCAATCAGTTCGGCAGGGTAGTTGCAAATTTGAATAAGGTATTGTAAAAAATGTTGTCTAACCCATTCTTCTGGGGTAAGCACCACCCATTTTTTTCTACAAGGATCAAAGATTTGGTCTTTACCTTGTACTGATTGGACTTTGAAGTCGTAAGCTGGAAAATCAACTAAAATCATGGATTGAAAAAAAAATGGTATTTTTACAAAATTATTAGATCAAAGATAGGCTTATGAAAACAAAAGAAGAAATTGTAGAAAACTGGTTACCTAGATACACCGGTGCTAGTTTAGATCAATTTGGAAAATATATTCTATTGACCAATTTCAGTAATTATGTCAAGATGTTTGCAGAAAGACATAATGTAGAAGTCATAGGTAAGGATCGTCCAATGCAGTGTGCCACTGCGGAGGGGATTACAATCATTAATTTCGGGATGGGTAGCCCAGGTGCTGCAACCATTATGGATTTATTAACTGCCATTCAACCAGAAGCGGTTCTATTTTTAGGAAAATGTGGAGGTCTCAAAAAAAGAAATAAAGTAGGTGATTTAATCTTACCTATCGCGGCATTAAGAGGAGAGGGTACATCGAATGATTATTTTCCTCCAGAAGTTCCTGCGCTACCAGCTTTCGCTTTACAAAAAGCAATATCTACGACGATTAGAGATAACAATGTGGATTATTGGACTGGTACAGTATATACTACTAACCGCAGAGTTTGGGAGCATGACGAAGAATTTAAAGCCTACTTAACTAAAGTAAGGGCTTATGCGATTGATATGGAAACTGCCACCATTTTTACAGTTGGTTTTTACAATAAAATTCCAACCGGTGCTTTATTATTGGTGAGTGATTCTCCAATGGTACCAGAAGGGGTAAAGACAGAAGCTAGTGATAGTAAAGTGACTGCTGAATTTGTGGAGCGCCATTTGTCAATTGGTATTGAATCATTAAAGCAATTGATTAATGATGGCATGACGGTAAGACACTTGAAGTTCTAGTTTTTATTCCTAATCTTTCCAAAGAAAAGGGAAAAGGATATAAGCTAGTGCGACAATCATGATGTCAAACCCAACTAATAATCCAACTAGTTGAGGTAGTCCATTTTGTACAATGTCAGAGAAAGCGATATTCGCAATTTTCATCAACAATAGTAGTTGAGGTATAATTAGTGGGAATCCCAAAATGGCCATGATGGCTGAGGGTTGTTGTGCTTTAGCAGCAATAGCAGCTAAAAAACTAAATACCAAACTCAAGCTAATTCCTCCCAAGCAGCTTAATCCAAAGAATAAAAGAATATGCGTTAAAGGATTGCCTAATAAAACCATGAACAACATCAGACTTAAGGCGCTCATAGCACACATTAATAAACTATTGAAGATCAATTTTGAAAATATAAAATTGACTGGGCTGACAATGGAATAAAAATAGAGCATTCTTCCTTTCCCTTCTTGTAAGAAACTTCTTGCCACAGCATTGATACAAATAAAAAGTAAAGTAATCCAATATAGTCCATTCCATACTTTATCTTCTGGAAGCCCCATTGTTAGGTAAATAACAAAAGTGGTAGATGCTAAATAGATCAAGATGCCAAAAAAAGTATACTGCTGTCTCCATTCAAGCAGCAGATCTTTTTTCAAAAGCGTGGTGATATTTTTTAGCGATGCTTTCATGAAGGGGGATGGCTTATTTTGCTGCGCAGATTCTACATCTAGGTTCGTAATTGTTTTTTTCACCTAATACGACAGTTCCTTCTTCATCACTTGTTCTGTGTGAGATATTGGCTAAATGGCCACATTGAACGCAAATGGCGTGCAATTTGGTAATAAAATCAGCGATGGCTAAAAGTTGTGGCATAGAACCGAATGGCTTACCTAAATAATCCATATCTAAACCAGCTACAATCACACGTTTCCCCTGCATGATCAATGTTTCACAAACACGTACAATTTCTTCGTCAAAAAACTGTGCCTCATCAATGCCTACCACATCTGCATGTTCTGCAAGTAATAAAATATTCTTTGCATGGTCAATAGGAACAGAAGGGATGGAGTTGGCATCGTGGCTCACTACTTTTTCCGTATCATATCTAGTATCCGTAGCAGGTTTGTAGATTTCAACTTTCAAATTTGCAATTCTTGCTCTTTTAAGTCTTCTAATTAATTCTTCGGTTTTTCCGCTAAACATACTGCCGCAAACCACTTCTAACCAGCCTCTTTTTTCTTTTGAAAAGTTTTGTTCAATAAACATAGACAATAATGCAATTTCTTTTTCGTTCTTAAATAAATCCTTATTCTTTAATTCCTTCAAAAGTAGACATTCCTATGGAAAGAGTTGCCGCTTTGGTTGAAAAATTAACCAAACAATTGGCCGAAAAGGCAGACAAAAGCCAATTAAAACAGACGGCAGTCCAATTGTTATCAGAATTATCAGAAACGGATCAATTCAACAACCTACCAAACAATGTTTCGGTAATGATACCAGGGGGAGTTGAAACCAATTTTACACCAAAATTAAAGGACGAGCCTGTTGAAGTGCGCATTCCTAGTTTACCAAAATTAGAGCCTGTTACTCCTGCTATTTCAACTACTCCAACTACTCCAGTTATTTTACCAACAGAAATTAATTCAACGGTTACGACTACAGAACTTCAAGAAAAATTAGCTTTAGATCCTATTAAAGACTTAAAGGCTGCAATTGGAATCAATGATAAATTTCAGTTTATTGAAACACTTTTTGGTGGAGATGAGAAAGCATTTGACCAGGCCATTAAAACCATCAATGGGTTTAAGATTTATGCAGAGGCACAATTTTGGATCAAATCTAATTTAAGAGAACAAAATAATTGGGAAGAAACAGCGGCGGTAGTTAAAGCTTTTGATCTTTTGGTGAAGCGAAGATTTGCTTAATTTGATCTAACGTTTTTTGAGTCGCACCAGCATTTTTTTGTACATAGTTTGCTGCAGCATCACCGATTACTTTACAATAATCGGCATCTTTTAAAAGTTTTCCGATTGCATCATTTAAAGAGGTAGCGTCTTTGATTTGAATACCCCCATTTGCATTCCGTAATCCAATTGCTTCTATATATTTTGCATCATTTGGTCCCCATAACACAGGCTTGCCAAATACAGCTGCTTCTAAAACATTGTGAATCCCATCTTTTGTAAAACCGCCTCCGATATAGGCTATCTTGGCGTATTGATATAAGCTACTTAACAATCCAATCTTATCAATAATTAAAACCATTGGATTTTCCATTTTAGCTGAACCATTTAACCATTCAGATAATAGAATTGCATTGTTAAAATGAGATTGACATGCTTTGATGGCAGCTGTATCCACATGATGTGGTACAACAATCCAATTGTATTGATTCCATTGGGCAGCAACAGTTCCAATGAGGGTGTGATCTTGTTCCCAGGTACTACCAGCAACAATCGTGTCCACATTAGCTAATCTTGCAATCCAATCAATGCTTTGTTTTGCTGTTGCAATGTCCATAACACGATCAAAACGTGTATCGCCACTAATGGCAATTTGTGTATCAATTAATAAGGGTGAAATCAATTCTTTTGACCTTGCATCTTGAACTAAAATACGGGTAAATAATTGTAGCATTTTACGATAAAATCCACCATAATATTTGAAGAAGATTTGGTCTGGTCTAAATATGGCCGAAACTAAAATAGTCGGTATTTTACGCTGTGCTGCTATCTTTAAATAAAAGTACCAGAATTCATATTTGACAAATACAATACATTTTGGTTGAACCAATTCCATCCATTTAGATGCAGCTATTGGACTATCCAATGGGAGGTAAGAAACAAAGTCAACATTTGGATCTTGCTTTCTGTGTAAGTATCCAGAAGGTGAAAAGAAAGTCACCCAAATTTGATGCGTGGGATAGTTTTTTTTTAAGGCAGTTATAATAGGTAGTCCTTGTTCAAATTCTCCATAAGAGGCGCAGTGTACCCAAATAATGGGACCCTTGATTTGGCTGCTCAAAATTTGAATTTCATCCCAAACAGAAGCTTGTCCTTTTACCCATTGTTTTGCTTTCTCATTAAATGGACTAATGAGCTTTGCAACAATTGGATAGAGCCATATAAAAAGTCGATATAGTATCATAAAAATGGGCTAATGCAAAGATGGGATACAATGGGGGTATTTCCACCTTTTTGGCCATTTTATTGTAATTTTGGCAAAATTCATTGGATG
>JACCDQ011093556.1_pt1 | contig 10857 bp, 9 predicted proteins | sample 7446031 | NCBI WGS metagenome assembly JACCDQ01 (sample SAMN15323442, study PRJNA562643) | freshwater metagenome | isolation source: river surface water | place: USA:Blue River Watershed | collected 2017-08-17
CTGCTCGCAATCGAGGTGCTCAAGTTGCCAAAGGTGATGCGGCGCCATGTGATGGATGTTGCCTGCCACGAGCTGACCGATGCTGGAACGAGCGTTTCTGCCCAGCGCGTCAAAGATATCGTGGCCAGGACCGCCGATGTGTACGAGGGCAAACGCATAGCAGCCTGAGCAATGTCGTCGCGCGGTTTGCGGAACAGTCGATCCCTCCAGTGACATGGTTCGCTCAAATTGAGCAAGCATCAATAGCGCCGCCGATTTTCTAAGATCGCAGCTTACGTTTTTGCGGCGCACGGCTGTTGATGTAACTGCGCATTTTTTCGTTGATCGGGATCATGCCGAATTGAGAACGTATGCGATGTAGTGCTGGCCCAAAAATTGCCTCGACTTCATTGCCGAGCTTCAACATGATTTCGGCGAGATAGATTTCGTGTCGCAACAGCACATCGACGAGATAGACGAAAGTCGGATTTTCTGAGAACGCGGCAAGATAGGTGGCAGTATTGAAGGCGAGGGCAGCTTTTGAGTCGACGGTGACGGTGAGAAAGTCGCTACCCATATCTGCGGCATTTCCTTCGTGCGGCCAAACGTGCACTTGACCCTTTGGGAATGTTGGCTCTGTGCCGTAGTAGATCAACATAAGGCGGACGTCTCGCTTTATGGCCCGCTCCAACACCTCAGTCAGTGCAGGCGACAAATCAGTCGGACTCTTCAGCACGACTTGTTGCTCTGCGCTTTCGATCATCGCCGCAATGCGGGCCTCGACATCGGTCTTGCCGTTGAGAATTTCCACATAATCGTTGGCAAGTTGCGGCTTGATATTGTCGAAGCGAGAAACTAAAGACTCACAACGCTGTTGCATCATGATGGCCATGCCGCTGAACACTTCGGTAGGCGATTTTGCGATATATCGCACCGGGCTCTCGCTGACCTGTGAGGTCACTCCTTTTTTTGCAAGGCTGCGCATCACGTTGTAGGTGTTGGCGACTGGAATTTGAGCCGCTTTCGCCACCTCATAGGCTGTTGCAGGATTGGAAGCCAGCGCCAGTGCCAGATAGATTCGGGCTTCATGATCAGAAAACCCGATCGCAACAAGGTCTTCGTGAATTTTTTGATGATCTGCTTGCGTGGTCACATGGATCCTATGGTGCGGTTAGGCGCGATGGTCTGGATGAATTGAAATATATACCGACATTGACAGCTACCAGAGGCAGTGCTTGATAAATATTTGCAAAATAGTATTCAGTGTCTGGCTAATAAGATGTATGATGATCAAACTTTCGTCATGGAAGCGGTTACCTTTTGCGGATGCGTGATTCACTGGCCGGAGTTTCCCGGCGGATGCACTAACGGAAAGAGATCATGAAATTACAGAACCTTATTTTTGCTTCAGCCCTTACTCTCGGGCTCGTATTCAAGGCTCATGCCGAATGGCCCGAGCGTCCCATCAAGATCATCGTTCCGGTTGCTCCTGGAAGTGCATCAGATGTTGCCACGCGCATGGTTACGGACAAACTTTCCTTGCAGTTGGGCCAGCCAGTGGTGGTCGAGAATAGACCAGGAGCTGGCTCCACGCTCGGCACTGATTACGGTGCCAAGCAACCGGCAGATGGCTACTCTTTTACCATGGGCGCGGCAGGTCCATTGAGCATCGCGCCCTGGCTACGGTCAGATCCGCTTCCCTACAACCCAGAAAAGGACTTTGTAGGTGTTGCTGCACTCGCGTGGGGGCCGCAGGTGTTAGTCGTGCGCAAGGAAATGCCAGTGACAAATTTTCGGGAGTTATTGGACTACGCGAAGCGAGCAGGGACCCAAATGACCTTCGGTACACAGGGTAATGGAACGGCAATGCACCTCGTGGTGTCCCAACTCCTGCATCAAACTGGTATGAAGGCAGAACACATTCCCTACCAAGGTGGACCGCAGGCAGTGACAGGCCTCGCCGGTGGGCAAGTTGACTTTGTTAGCGAAAGCGTGCCGGTTGTACAAAGCATGCTAGCGAGCGGCAAGCTTAAGGCTCTCGCAGTGTCCTCAGGCGAAAGAATTCCTACGATGCCGGATGTTCCAACATTGAAGGAGCAGGGGGTGGCGAACTTCGATATGCAAGGTTGGATTATCATGCTCGCACCGGCAAAGGTGCCTGACGCCATAGTGCGTCAAATGAGTAAGGCGATGGAGGCGGTCATGAAGATGCCGGACGTTCGCAAGCGACTGAATGATCTTGGATTGATTCCAATGGACATGCCACGCGAGAAGATGGCAGCGTTTCTTCAAGCTGAGTCCCGTAAGTGGCAAGAGGCTGTGCGGGTCTCTGGCGCTGCGCAATCTGTGCGGTAGGACGGAAGATGTTTAAGCAGTGAATCGCCCCGGGGCGATTCACCATGACTCACATCGCAGTGTGTGCGGCATCTCTGGAGAGGCACTTGGGATCGGTTTGCAAAGTGGCAATCAAATGATTTATTGTCCGCGCGCAAAGATCGTGCCGGGATTCATGAGATAAAGTGGATCAAATGTATTCTTGATCGCGCGCATCATCGCCAGGTCCAGCGCGGGCTTGAAACGTTCCAGACGCTTGACGTGCATCTTGCCAATGCCGTGTTCCGCGCTGATGCTTCCCTGAAGCCCCACACTTTCCTCGTGCACGATCAGGTTGACACGGGCTGCAGCCTCTTCACAAGCTTGGGGCGTGGTATAAATTTCGCGGGACAACACCGCAATCACATGGATATTGCCATCTCCAATATGGCCACAGTGGCAGACCATGGAACCCTCGACTTCCGCGGCTATCCGTGCGTCCACCCGGTCGATGAATGCCGGCAACTGGGAAATGGGCACGGCAGTGTCGTTGGAAACGGTAAAGCCGGCTTTCTTGTTGGTTTCCGAGATGTTGTGGCGCAGCTCCCATATCTTGTTTGCCTTGCCTAAGTCGGTGGCCACGATCGCGTCCGTGATCAAACCAGCGTCCATTGCCGCTTCCAGTGAGCTTTCCATCTGCGCGACAGGATCCCAGTCCACCGCGCTGTCGGCAATTTCCAGCAACACATACCAGGGACTGGCAACGGCCATCGGCGCCTGCATTCCATGTCCGTGCGCGAGCACAATGTCCAACTGTCCACGGGACATGATCTCAAAGGCCTCGATCCGGTTGCCGATCTGCTGTTGCAAAAATCGCAGCAGATCCACAGCCTGACCGACCGAATCCAGGCTGACCATGGCGGTGGCGGAGGCCGTCGGCACAGGATAAAGCTTGAGCACCGCGGCCGTGATGATGCCCAGCGTGCCCTCTGCACCGATGAAGAGTTGCTTGAGGTCGTAGCCGCTGTTGTCCTTGCGCAATGCACGCAGCCCATGCCAGCATTGGCCATCGGGGAGCACCACTTCCAGGCCCAGCACCAATTCACGCATGTTGCCGTAGCGCAGCACACCCGTTCCGCCGGCGTTGGTCGAAATGAGACCCCCCACTTCGCAACTGCCCACACTGCCCAGCAGCATTGGGAACAGCCTGTCGTGCTCTTCCACGAAGGTCCTCAGGTTTTCCAGGATGCATCCGGCCTCGACCGTGACCGAGTTGTTTCGGATGTCAATTTCGCGGATGCGGTTCATGCGCGACAGGTTCAGTATCACGCACGGCCGCTCGTCCGCCGCAATTGCCCCGCCCGTCAGGCCGGTATTGCCCCCTTGGGGTACAACGACCACATTCAACTGACCACACAGGCGAACAAGCGCGGAAACTTCGTCTGTGCTTCCCGGCAAGACAACCGCAAATGCATTGCCCTTGTATCGATCCCGCCAGTCACGTTGATAGCCATCGAGATCCTCGGTCTCGCTCAATACCCGCCCTGCGCCGACGATTTGGCGCGCTTGCGCCAGGAAATGATTTTTCTCAAATACCATTACGTGACGTTTGGTTTCCCTGGAAACGGAATCATTCGAGCTTCAGACCACCGATTGACTTGATAACCGGTCCCCACTTGTCGAGTTCGACTTTCAGGTGAGCGGTCAATGCTTCCGGCGATGACCCAATCGGGTTGGCGCTGATTTCCTTGAGTTTTTCTTGCACTTCAGGCTCCGCCACCACTTTTTGAATTTCCTTGCTCAGGGCTTCAACCACCGCCCGTGGTACGCCGGCCGGGGCAAATATTGCGTTCCAGGTGTAGGTTTCATATCCCTTCAGGCCTGACTCTGCCACAGTGGGCACATTGGGGAACGAAGGCGAACGCGTGGGCGTTGTGACTGCAATGGCGCGCGCGCTACCGTTTCGGATGTGGCTGGCTGCACCAGTCAGTACGTCAAACAGAACCGGTATGTGCCCGCTGATGAGATCGACCATCGCCGGACCGCCGCCTCGGTAGGGAACATGCTGTATGTCGACACCGGCCATGGATCGGAACAGTTCCCCAGACAAGTGCGGCGGTGTTCCCACCCCCGAAGATCCATAACTCATCTTCGGCGTTGCCTTCGCCAAGGCAATCAATTCCTTGACGTTTTGTGCCTTGACACTCGGGTTAACCACGATGACATTGGGCACTGTTGCAATCAGCGAGATGGCAGAGAAGTCTTTCACCGGGTCATAAGGCATGGGCGAGGTGGCCAGTGGATTGATGGCGTGGGTGGATACCGTGCCCATCAACAATACCGAGCCGTCCTTGGCGCCACGCACGACTTTTTGTGCGCCAATCACACCGCCTGCACCTGCAATGTTTTCCACCACAATCGGCTTGCTGATACGTTCGCCCAGTCGTTTGGCAATCAGGCGACTGACCACGTCGGTCGCACCGCCAGCGGCGAAGGGCACCACCAAGGTGATGGGACCCTTGGGCAGATCGGCCTGCGCAAAACTAGAAATTGAAGCACACAGCGCTGTGGTAGCCATCAGCGTGGAGCGCAAGAAAGTTCTTCTATTCGTCATGGGAATCTTCTCCTGAATATATAAGTAGTTTCGCGGCGCAGTGGCCATGATAGCCTTTCAACCGCAGGCACATATCTTACTTTTTGATGCATCATTCATTAAAATAAAATTTTTTGATGATTGCATCAAGGACTTTCATGCATGGACAAGCCCTGAACCAGGGTGCCAGGTTCAGTGAGTCATGCTGTCGGATGGTGACGACCTATCGCGTCTTTCGTGCCGGCATGCACCACCTCAACCCCATGTCGCGCCAATCATTTTGAGGCGCGACAATGTGCGTCGAGTCGTTCTGAACCTTATTGGATCTTTGCCTTCTTGGCGACCTTCTGCCAGCGTGGAATCTCGGCGGCGATGAAGGTCCCGAACTCCGATGGGCTCATCAAGTTCGGTTGGCTGCCCATTTTTGCGAGCTTGGCGCGCATGTCGGGAGCGCGCAGCACTTTGGCCACTGCAGCATTCAGAGTCGCCACAACGTCCGTCGGCATGTCCTTGGGTCCCAACAATCCGTACCATCCAGTGACCGCGAAGCCGGGGATGGTTTCGGCCATGGTCGGGATGCCTGGCAGCAGATCAGTGCGCTTGGGTTCGGTCGATGCCAGAGCGCGCAATTGCCCGTTCTGCAAGAGCCCTTCAACTGCACCAAAGGTACTGAACACGAAGTCCACATTGCCTCCCAGCATGCTGGTGACAGCATCGTTATTTGACTTGAATGGAACATTCAACACATCGAGTCCGAGCTCCGAAAACATAAGCTCGGAAGCCATGTGCGTGATGCTACCGAGCAAAACCCCGACAGACATGGTCCCGGGCTTCTTGCGCGCCATCGCGACAAGATCGGCCACGGACTTGGCTGGGGAATCACGTTTGACCACCAATACTGTCCAGTTGGAAGCCAGCATTGCAATTGGCGTGAAGTCCTTGATCGGGTCAAAGGGGAGCGGCCCCGGCAGGCTTGGATTGATCACATGCCCCGTGTAACCAAACAAAATCGTGTGGCCATCTGGCTTTGATCCTGCCACGAATGCGGCTGCGATATTCCCGGCCGCACCTGGCTTGTTCTCAATGATGATCGGCTGGCCCAGTTCCTTGGATAGCTCCGCCGCGACGAGGCGGGCCATCACATCACCGCCGCTTCCTGTGGTTGCACCGGCAACGAGTTTGATGGGCCTGTCAGGAAAGCCAGCGGCGGCCACGCGCGTCGTGAGAGTGATGGCAAAGAGACCGACCAGCAGGGCAAGTATGGCGGCACGCCGCATCAGTTGACCAAAAAAGGCATTGTTGAGATTCGTCATATTCATGTCTCCGTTTTGAGTGGCTTGAGCACTGTTTCTCTCCCCGATCCTATTACGCGATGCATCAGACTGGGAAATAGAAAATTGGCACGCCAGCATCATGTATTGACATACAGCCAAGGCCAAACCGCAGGAGTCAGGAGCGTTTCGGTCCTGCCGGATGAAGGCAGCCTCGGGCTGTCATTCTCGTTATCTCTGTCATCATCGCCTTGTCGCCCGCGCGCCTCGTACGTGTTTCAAGTTTGGCGCAAAATGAAGGTATGAAACTACGCCATATTGAAGTTTTCCATGCGTTGATGACAACAAGCAACATGACCGAGGCGGCCAAACGGCTGCACGTCTCGCAGCCGGCGGTCAGCCAGGTCCTGAAGCATGCTGAGCAAACGCTCGGACTCAAGCTCTTTCACCGTTCGCGTGGGCGACTCGTCCCGACGCCAGAGGCGATGAACCTTTTGCCCGAAGTGGAAGACATTTTCAACCGTCTGGAAGCACTGGATCGCTCGGCGCAAGACCTGCGAATTGGGGCAGTCGGAAGCGTGACAGTGGCGGCGGTTCCGGCAGTGGCCAGCTTTATCCTGCCAAGTATCGTGAGTTCTTTCACGGCCAAACGGCCACAGTCACGCATTGTGCTGCGGGTCCTTGCCACTTCTCAGGTGCAATCAAGCGTGGGGGAGTGGAAATCTGACTTCGGCATTATCAACCAGCCAGGGGGGCCACTGGACAGCACTTTGCAATCGGAAGTGATTCATCGCGGGCGCGTGGTGTGCGTGATTCCCCGGTCACATGCACTCGCTGGTCTGCGTTTCGTCGGCCCCGAACAACTGGCTGACTTCCCGCTCCTGACCTTCGGAGCGTTGTCCGACCTGGACGCAAAAATCAGTTCCAGCTTTGCGGCTGCCGGCGTCTCTCGCAATGTCAGGATCGAGTCCAGTTCTTCCCTTGCGAGCATCTTCATGGTCGCCTCTGGACTGGGGGTTGCCCTGGTGGACTCCGAGGGCATGATTGAGCACTTTCCTGATCTGGTAGAGAAGGAATTCCGACCTCACATCGAGACACACCTTACCCTGGTGGAACGCGGAGATCGACCGAAATCCCGTTTGGCCGTTGCCTTTCGTAAGCACCTCATTGAATCGCTGAGTGTGGAAAAATTCGCCGCGGCAACTTAATAAGATCTCCTTATGGATCGCGGCGAAAAAACGATTTGCCAAATGGGGCGATCAGGCATTATTCTAACGGTGGATGACGTAGCATTTGCTGCGTACCTATAACCCGATGGAGACACACATGACAACACTAAATCGTCGCCGCGTCTTAAAGACGGCGGCAGCCTCTGCTTCCCTTTTCGTAACGGGCACGTCCGCCTTGGCACAGGAATCTTATCCAACGCGTCCGATTCGCATGATCACCCCGTTTGCCGCTGGCGGCGGCACTGATGTGCTTGCGCGCCGTTTGGTGCCATTTCTTGGAGAGGGACTCGCTGATCGCGTCGTTGTGGAGAACAAGCCCGGGGGAAACTCGATTTTGGCGACCACGGCGGTCACGCAGGCACAGCCGGATGGCTACACGATTCTCCTGCAGGCCAACACCATCATCATCAACCCCATTCTCCAGAAGGACTTGCCTTACGACCGCGAAAAAGATCTGACACCCATCACTCTGTTTGGCCGCACGGCGCATGCTTTGGTCGTCAGCAACACGCTTCCTGTGAAATCTGTCAAGGAGCTTGTCGAATACGGCAAGGCAAACCCGGGCAAGCTGAACTACGGCACGGGCGGTATTGGGACAAGTAACCACATTGCCGGGGAGTTGTTAGTGAAGGCCACTGGGGTGAAAATGGAGCATATCGCTTACAAAGGCTCTTCCGAATTCTTGCGTGATCTCATACCAGGATTGATCCATATCGGCTTTCCGGGCATCGAACAGGCGGCGCAATTACAAAAGCAGGGTAGCGTACGCGTGCTCGCGACAACGTCCGCAAGTCGGTCCAGTCTGCTGCCGGACACGCCGACGATGGCCGAGGCAGGATTCCCCTTCGAGATCTATTCGTGGACGGGCTACTTCGCGCCAGCCAAGACACCGGCTGACATTGTGCAGAAGCTCTCGCGTGCATTCCAGACCGCTGCCCGGAATCCGAAACTTCGTGAGACGGCTCCGTCGTATGAACTGATTGGAAGCACACCCGCGCAGTTCGCAGACTTTTTGCAGAAGGAGCACACACAGTTGTCCAACCTTCTGAAAACAGTCGACCTCAAGTCCGTCTCCCAGCGCTAACGCGCCGGATCTGTCAAGTCCTGCAGCTTTTTCATGCAGCCCATGCCGCTGCAGGGGCTTGGCTTCTCTACTCTTTAATTTCCTGATGATGAATACTCAAACACCCACGGCCACAGGCCCGCTCGCCGGTCTGAAAGTTCTCGAAGTCGGCAGCATGTATGCCGGCCCGTTTTGCGGCCAGTTGCTCGGTGACATGGGTGCGAGCATCACCAAGATCGAAGCTCCTGGCAAGCCGGATACCCTGCGCACCTGGAGCTATGCTGACGAGAACGATGTCAGCTTTTTCTGGGGTCATCTGTCTCGCAACAAGCGTTGCATTACCCTCGACATGAGCAAAGAAAAGGGCCGCGAGGTGTTCCTGAAGCTTGCCGCCGATTACGACGTCATTGTCGAGAATTTCCGCGGCGGCACCATGGAGAAATGGGGACTGAGCCCGGACGACGTCTTTGCCATTAACCCTCGCATCATTTATGCGCGCGTTTCCGGTTTCGGTCAAACCGGACCTTACGCCAATCGCCCAGGCTTTGGCATCATCGCGGAATGCATGAGTGGGCTTCGCTCCATTACCGGCTACCCCGGTCAGCCCCCGGTCCGGGCGGGCGTCAGCATCGCCGACGCGGTGGGTGGCATGTTCACGGCATTTGGCGTGACGAGCGCACTGCACGAGCGCACATCCAGCGGCCTGGGGCAAGTGGTTGATACGGCGCTCTACGAAGGACTCTTCATGTTGATGAACGATTTTGTGGCCGTGTACGAGGCCAAGGGTGTCGTCAAGGAGCCCGTGGGCGCGCGCAATCCCCGTGTCGTTCCCACCAACATCTACAAATCCAAGGACGGTGATTACGTGGTTCCAGCCGCCGGCTCAGATCCCGTCTTCAAACGCATTGCCAAGGTGATGGGACGACCGGACTTGGTGGAGAAGTATGGCAGGGCACAGGTTCGTGCCGACAACGAAGACATTGTGGACCAGGAAGTCGCGGACTGGATCGCCCGGCATTCCACCGAGGAAGTGCTCGCACAAATGGGGGAGGGCGATGTGCCTGTGTTCAAGGTGTACCGTGCTCCTGACATTTTGAAAGACCCACAATTCAAGGCCCGGGACATGCTGCTGCCGATGGATTGGCCAGGTATTGGCACGCTGCATTTCCCTGGGATCGTGCCGAAACTGTCCCGCACACCGGGTAACGTACGGTCGCAGCTGCCAGAGATGGGAGAGCACAATGACCAAGTTTATCGGCAGGAGCTAGGCTTGGCGGAAGCCGAGATCGCGCGCCTCCAACAGCAGGAGATCATCTGATGGGTACCGGTGCTGTCATTTCAGGAGCTGGACATAGCGAATTCGCGATGAAGTCGAAGCGGACCGCGGCTGCGCTTATGGGCGATGCCCTGGCGAACGCGCTGTCAGATGCTCGACTTGCCAAGAAGGACATCGACGGGCTGATCGTCCAGGGTGGCCTCGACTACGACATGATAGGCTTCGACTTCGGCATCGAGGCGCGCTACAGCCTGCAGACCTGGGCGCATGGTCGCATGACGGGTCCGGCGATCATGACGGCCGCGGCTGTGGTAGCGGCCGGCCTGGCTACACACGTGCTCTGCATTCACGGCCGCTCCGGGGTCACCCAGTTCGGCGGCCACAATGACAAGGAGTCAAGCCGTGAGGGCGGCGGTGCACATGGGGAAGTCCCCTATTACGGTATCACGGCGCCCGCGTCAGGGGCTGCAATGAGCTGGCGGCGCTATACCCATTTGTATGACGCCGACCCTGATGCATTGCAACACGTGGTGGTTAACCAGCGACGCAATGCGGCTTTAACCCCCCATGCGGTACTCCGCGACAAACCGATGGATGCTGCCGGATACCTGCGGGAGCGCTTCATTGTCGAGCCCCTGCGGCGCGCTGACTTTGCCCTGCCCAATGACGGAGCCGTGGCAGTCATCGTGAGCCGGGAAGACGAAGCCCCTGGCGGTGTACGTATCCTTGCCAGCCAGGGCCTGGCCACGGGTCGGTCCGAGGCGGTGTTCGCCATCCCGGGTATGGGGCTGGCGTACCAGGACGAGCCATGGACATACCGCCAGGCCCCGGTATTTGCGCAGGCTGGCCTCCAACCGAAGGACGTAGACGTTGTCGGAATCTACGACAGTTTTTCACCATCCATTCCGATGGAGTTGGAGCGCTACGGCCATTGCCAGATTGGTAAGGCGTGGTCGTGGATGTCCGGTGATCGCATGGCTCCGGACGGCGAATTGCCAGTTAATACTGCTGGCGGACACCTGGCAGAATCCGGCATGTCGGGCTGGTGCCACATCGTGGAGCTCTACCGCCAAATGCGTGGTCAGTGTGGTGCACGGCAAGTGCGTCACGCGCGTATAGGCCAGTACATCAGC
>JACCDQ011218636.1_pt1 | contig 10857 bp, 16 predicted proteins | sample 7446031 | NCBI WGS metagenome assembly JACCDQ01 (sample SAMN15323442, study PRJNA562643) | freshwater metagenome | isolation source: river surface water | place: USA:Blue River Watershed | collected 2017-08-17
CACCTCAGCCCGACATATCAGGAATGCTATCTACGATCGTAGCCAAGATGGAGGAAATGACAGAACTAACCAAGCGCTATGTAGCTATCAAAGAAGCCACTAAGAAGCAACCAGGTCTAGACCACATTCTGGAGAACTACGAAAAAGGTTACTTATTGTCTGACGGTGTTCCGTTCCCTCTGAGTAAGTGGGTAAAAGCTAAAGGGCTGATACTAACACACGGTCAAAAGATATCTTTAGGCATGGCTGTACAAGCTACCTTCAAAACTCACAAGTCTATCAACTCACCTTTAGGTGCTAACGTAAGACTGTACACAGCAGAAGATATCCCATTACTAGAAGCAGCACTAAAGAACATCTAAGGCTTAACAAAACTTAACACTCATGACGCTGTAGTTTTAACTAACTATGGCGTTTTATTTATGCTTACATCACCTGAAACTGTGTTAATGATACTTGGGTACGGCACTAACTACTCTGAGTACTTACCTTTTATTACCAACCTACCTGTCCATATTGGCAACCGTATCGATAGTCTGGTAACTTCCTTAAACGCTATCGACACAGCCTTAAATGATGCGCCTTTGGACTCTATGGCTGTTAAGATAGACAAGCTAGAGGTTAGCTATACGCAGCACTTGGCTTTACTCAAACAGGAAGCTTCTAGAATACTGGAAGAGATCTCAGCTTTAGTCATGCTACCTATCAACTACGATCGCTACCAAAGAAAAAACCCTAACCAAGTCAGGGTCTCTAGAAAGTACAATGCTGTCTCATACTGGTAGCATTTTATACATCTAAGTCAGCTTCGTTATCCAGTAAGTTACTACGATAGAAAGTCACAGGTAGGCTAGTTGGACTCTGCAAGACTACTGTCAGACCGTTCAACTTAGGTTGAGTGTACTTGTTAGGCATTGGTGTATTCAGTGCCTCTTTGTCTATGGTAACTGAAAGGACTTCCTTGATCCCTGTTTGTTGACGGACTAGGTACTCTAGTTCTTTTATCTTTAAAGTATTACCTAAAGGATAGTTGCTTGGCGCTAGGTATTCATTGATAGACGCAAACACTTCGTCTACAAAGGTGCTATCTATAGTGTCTACCTTTAGTATAACTTCCATGTCTATTTGCTTAATATCCGCAGGACTAACCCATACGGATGCACCAACAAATGACCTTGACCTTAACTCACTTTGGATATCCTGGCAAACAGCCATTACTGGGGGGTTACCGCTGGAGTCCAAAAGGAACACATGAATATGACCTAATGCCTCCGAGTTCTTGTTAGCCATCAGTAAAGGATACGCAGTTGCCTTAGATCCAGAACCTAGTAAGAAAGCTGCCACTTGTTCGTAGTCTTCTACAGATATCAAAGTATCTCTGCTACGGATAGCCATTTGCGCGCGATCAACAGTGGATACTAGCGTCTCTAGGTCAGCACCACCATTAATAGGCTCAGGGTTATAAATGGTCTGCAAATAAGTCAATGAAGTTCCACTAGTGGTTAAACCAAAAGCAGCTATGTTCATATCCGAGCCTTCTCTTGTGGCTTCCACCTGGACTCTACCTTCAATACTACCAGAAGGTATGACTAAAGTATTCTTAGTCACATAACCAGCATCTCTAAATGGGATGAAGTATCCAGCATTGACTACGAAGTCAGTAGCTAGTGTTGTCGACAGGATAAAGACTACATCGCCTTTGGCTGTCTGACCTGGCGACCTAGTGACCCCTAGTAACCTAAAGACTTCTAAGGCTAATGCCGTCGGTAACTGGTTAAGATACCAAAGTAACTCCATGTTGACAAAAGCTTGACCTTCTACTAAGGCAGCTATAGGACTACTTGGGCTAAAGTCATTGATGGTTCCGTTGGAAGCTGACCTAATGCGCTCATAAGCACGCTGTATGACCTCTTCTTCATTCTGAGGATCTAGGATAATACTAGGTATATTAAAGTCTGTCATAGTGTTACTGATAAGCTAGCGGGTGCTTCTTCTGGTACTTGATATATGACTATTACGTCCATTCGACCATCATCGTTGATAGCACCCCTAAGCTCAAAGTCTACGTCAGGGTAACCTTCTAATGCGATCGCAAGCTTAGACTTAATAGACTGTAGGTTAGCCACTACATCAGTTACAGTCTTAAACTCTGGCGGCTCTAGACCATACTCAGGACGCATTACTCGCTCTTCCTCTTGTGTCAGCAGACCACTAAGGATAGCGTTCCTGACTAACTTAGGGTACTCGCTATCTATGGACAAGTTTCCACCATTTAAAGACAGTGGGTACGATAGACCTCTAAGCATTATGACCAACCTTTATTTACTATACGATCTCCATCTGTATCTAGAGCGTTAGTGGTTGCGATCTCGCGTCCATTAATGCTGACGGAAGTAACTCCAGTTATCTCTAAGGTACCAGACTTCGTTAGCTTAAAGCTAGACTGCCCAGCTACTAGGGTGATAGAGTCATCCGTTTGGATATATCCGGTCTCCCCCTGGGCTGTGACAGTTGCCGAAGTGTCCACCGCAGGAGGTTGCGGTACGTTATTGACGTGACCAAAGTAGCAACCATTCTTAGGGTCACCATTGACAAAGGAAACTAGTACTAGGTCACCAATGGATACCAATGGAGCAGAGTAAAACTTAGTTGGGGTAACTCTGACTAACCAGTCGGACAAAGTCTTAGCGCCATTGTTAGGTAACATAACACGGACTCGGTTCAACTTCATCGGGTCTTCTATGTCAGCTACTACGGCAAAGGTAACACCAAAGGAACGTCCTTCAAGATCTCTTGTAGCTAAGTTGGCTTGTTCAGCCTGGAGCATTGCCTTAAATATTTCCATTATTTTTTACCTTTAAAGTATTCTGTCCAATAGGCTTTAGCAGTATCATACTCAGACGGTACTTTAGCACCTGTGACCACTTTACCATTTTTAGATACTTTGTTTACTGGTGGTTTAGCTTTTATGTTGAGTGCTTTATAGGCATCTACCAAGGTAGCCTTAGATGCTGCGTCCGTTTTATTTAAAACAGCTTTGACTACGCTATCAGCATTAGCTCGGTCTGAGCGTTCTTTAGGTGATAGTTTCTTAGGATCTTTGTTAGAGGTGTTCTTAAGGACTGCTACTGCTGTCTTCTTGGCTGATGCCGTTAGTGGTGCATCTTTAGGTACTGCTTGGTAAACAGCTTTAGGTATTTCTGGAGCTAAACTAAAAGATAAGCTACACTCCGCATTAGTTGGTTCACCGGATCGCCATTGTTGTTCTGTGACTTCAAGTGAAGTCAAGTAGACTCTGGTTTCTTTCAAGCTACCCCAAGTTAAAGATAAGACAGGTAGCTCACCACTTACGTTAGGTTTAGTCATAGCCTTTAGGTCAGCTAAAAGCCGAGTCAATGACCCGCTATTGTTAGCAGTCCATAGCTTAACGCTAGGTAGTGACAAAGTAGACCGACTGTTTGTAAAGTTTTGTAAAGGTTGACTGGTTCTTAGAACTGCCAACTCATTAGTATTTGCGGTATGGTTCCATTGGACTTTCTCAGGGTTCAGTATAAAGTCAAAGCGTAGGCGCTTATCGATACTTTCTAGAACAGCCCAAGTCGGAGATACTGAAAGGTTCTGTAGTTTTACTTCAGGGTTGTACATCATGCTAAAGCACTATTCCTAAATGAGTTGTATTGCTGTTCCATTGCGGTTAGAACTTGGTCTACTATCGACTGACTATCAGCACCAGCGGAAGCATTGACAGTAACAGATGGTGCATAAGCTACAGGTTTAGCTTCAGCTTTAGGAGTCAGCAACTTAGTAGCCGCATCTAGTCCGTTCTTACCAGCATCGAGAATAGCTCCACCAGCACCTCTGACTGCTTCACCAACATTAGGTAGGTTAGGGATAAGACTTTGGATGCGGGATATGATAGCGTCAAAACCAGCTTTAAGTTTAGCCATGAAGTTATCCCAAACGTTCAGTAGGTTGTTAGCCACTAAGTCTAAAGCGTTAAAGATACGCTCAGTGTTCCGGTCTAGACCATGTTGAATAAACTTGACAGCATTAGCTATTACAGCCACTACCATACCAGTTAAGGTAGCGAACAAAGTACCATAGTCAAAGTTAGAGATAAAGCCTAGTGCTACTTCAAATATCTTACTAGGCAGTGTAGTCAACACTAAGAAAGCTTTGTACCAGTCAAAGTTGATGACTATGCTAGCTATGTTACGCATTAGCAGGTTAGTGATACTAGCTAACCATCGACCAAAAGCCACACCATCAAAAGTTTCGACAGCATTAAGTAGACCTGAGATGCCTTTGTTTAACCACTTAGTGATGTTGGCTCCGATGTCACCTAGACCGCCGTTAAACTTTAACTTAGAAGGGTCTAAAGCACCTAACCATGAGCCAACTTTAACTAGTACATCATTAAAGTTATTGATACCACTGGCTAAGACGTACATGGGGTCAATAGTGATACCTAAGGCATTAGCTAACTTACTGGCTGTTTCGGATACACCTAAGATAGTTGTCAAAAGGTTGTTAAAGCTATCTAAGACCGATAGGTTACCTAACTTAGGGATCTCTCGCATAAAACCAAAAAGTCCCGTCTGCTGGTCAAATAAAGATGACTGCACCATCTGTAGTTTAGCTTCTGCGGTATTATTCAACCTAGCTAAAAACTCAGGTGTTACTATCTGACCTACGGCAGCATTAAATACGGATATCCTTTGTTCTTGAGTCCACTGTTGGAGCTTCTCAGTCTCTAGTCCTCTTTGCTTGGCAACAGCGTCTATCCTTTGGACTAGGTCAGGGTTTTTCTCAAAGAAGTCAATAAGACGTAACTGGTTAAAACTAGAAGTACCATTAACAAACCTACCAATAGTAGTCCCAGCTGAAGTCGGGTCAACATTAGCTGCAACCGTAAGCAGTCCAGCACCTTTAACAAGTTGGGTAGTAGCGTCCAAAAACTCTTTAGGTCTACCTTGGTATGCCTTAGCTACTGAACCTGATATCGCATTAGCGATCGTCAAGTAGTCTTGGTTGTTACCTGGTTGACTAGCAGCAGCTATAGATACAGCTTTGCCGAGTTGCTTCTGGATCTCTTCTGCTTCTGGTAAAGATATCTTTAGGTTAAGTCCTGTGCTATTAGCTGCCGTCAGAAAGGAAGTCTGTAGTTTAGCAGCTTCGGATAGACCTGAGGTTATTTTACCGATAGCACCTGATACCGCATTAAGTCCAGCTATTAGACCAGCACTGGCTAAGTTACCTAGAGCGATCTGGGCTATGTTGCCAGTTTTACTTATCCTACCTAAGTTATCGTTTAAGTTATTAATAACGACAGTTGCCCGATCGTTAGCGGTGATATCTATCTCAATGCGGTTATTAGCCATTAGTCTAGTCCAAGTGCCTCAAATATATCCTGTTGGCTGTCGTTAGCAGCGTTAGACTCTGTCTGTATCTCTGTAACAAGCTCTATGGCTTCTACTATTTCCCATAGTGGCATGTTCCAGCATGTCCTGTAGAAGTCGTTAAGGTATCCTTTACAGGATGCTATGATGGCTTTTTTAAGCTCAGTTAAGGTGAACGATCGACCATACAGGATGTACTGATACTCCTGCCTACGACTATCCCATCGTACTGAATACGCGAAAGTTGCCTAGAGCGTCACCTAACTCCTTTACGTCATCCGCATCTAGGTCTTCTACTTCCTCTAAGGTCATAGCTGGTTTAACAGCCAACAAAGAGATGATCATCATCATGGTACCGATCGCGGTCTTATCGGCTGCGTTAGATGCTAGTTCCATCGCCTTAAGGTCACGTCCTTTAGGTTGTCTTAAGGTCACCTCAACACCACTACTAGGTAGCTTGACAATAACTTGACCTTTTTCATTGAGCATTGCTTTACTTGACATATGACTAAAAATAGAGTAACTGTATATAACCTAAAATGTCTAAAAAATATTTCTAAAAACTTTCTGAAACCCCTTGACATTACCTAGTAGCTAGGCTATATTATATATATGAGCGAAAGGAAAGCTCACCACACAAACAAAAAGGAAACAAAAATGACTGACCTAAACTTAGACCTAGACTTTGATATGGAACCCGTAGACATGGACGAAATGGACTGGACAGATGAAATAGACAATGCTCCTGTGGAACTGGATCTGAGCGGTCTAGAGGAGTTCCCAGACTGGTTAGAAGACTAAAATAAGGAGTGGGTAGAAATACCCACTTTTAATGTCTAAAAATATTCTAAAAAACTTTCTAAAACCCCTTGACATTACCTAGTAACTAGGCTATATTATATATATAGAAACAAAGAAAACAAACGAGGCAAACCAAATGTTCCACCAACTACTACTCCGCTCTTCCGCTATCGCTTCCACCATCGTTGACCAAAACCACTACGGCAACAACCTTAAGTACCAAGTAAGAATGACAAACAAGGTTAGCCAACTAATAGATGAGATGATGGAGATCGCTGGAGTTGACGGAGTAGTAGCTACCAAGAAGTACTCAGAGCGCACCACCTGGGTCAAGTTAAACCAGCTACTAGATGACGCTCAAGAAGCCCAGGAAGACGAACTAGCTACGATCCTAATGACAGCATCCGCACTAGTAAACAGCATCCGCTAGACCCGCAAGGGAGCCTAAAAACTCCCTAAAGAAACTTCCTAAAACCCCTTGACATATACCCAGCCACTAGGTTATAGTAGTTACATAAAGAAAAACAAAGGAGAAAGAAAGATGGGAACTTACGAGAAAGCAGCACTACTAGGACTACAACTACCAGTCACTGACTACAGTCGCAAAGACCTCCAGACACAGCTAAAGCAACTCCGTAAAGAAGGCTATGTTACTGAAGGGTTCAACCTAACATCTGCTACCTGGATGCTATCTGATGAGTACGAGAATGCGATCGCTAAGAAAGTAGACCACTATGAGCATTTAGTGACCATCACCAAAGAGTGTAAAGATAACTACGAGACCAGACAGCAGGAAGCTACAGGGGAAGTATTGGAAGCTGACGCAGAAGAAGTCCAAGAGTCCACTACCGACTATGGTCTACCAGTTCCCATTGAGGTTGCTAACCCCCGACCCCTACACTTCCCCTATGAAGACTATAGCATACGTCAAGTAGATATGTCAAGTCCTTTTGAGACTTATCTTAATGTAGTCTACCAAGACCGTAGTAACGTCGTTACGATGAAACTGCCTGAGTATAGGGAATGGATAGGTAGACCATACCGAACTTTCGGTACTCATTATTGCTTTGCTCAAGCTTGCTCGATATAATACTAACAGATAAGGAATAAAGAACTATGGTTTACACAGAAAGAAAACTAACACTATCCGAATGGTTGACCAAGCTTCATTTAGACTTAGACAGAAATGAGATACAGTGGCTATCCAGAGAAGTCTCTAAGAAGTTCCAAGAACTGTATCCGGATGAGCCTATGAAAAAAGTATACAGACCTAACGATCGTGGTAAGTCCATATCCATTGGGTATGGTTATGATAACCGGATAGTACCGATCCTTGACGAGCTTATCCAACTATAGGTAAAAGAAAACCGCCCTTAGAGGCGGTTCTTTAGTAGCTAGAAGCTAATGTCATCATACAGTAGTTCTAACTCTATCATTGCGATCGCGCTACCTGCACGGTCGACTTCAGGAGTTCTAAAAGATACTACTTGACAACCAGTCAGAGTTATGGTAATACCTGAGATAGTTGTACCAGCCATGTCATTATTGACAGGAGTAATAGTAACTGTGAAACCTTCAGCAGTAGTACCATTCTTACGAATGTTCTCATACCAAGCCGTTAGTGCTTTGTCAGCAGAAGGATCAAAAGGCTTGGACAAGGTGATGTTGTCACGGTTCAGGAAGCCTAGAGCTTTTCTAATGTTTCCTGTCTGACCGTCATTATATTCTACTACTTCTCTAGTCTCTTTAGGAGCGGTCGCTTTAGTCCAATAAGTTTCAGTCAGCTTATCCAAGATAACTAGAAACTGTTTCTGAGTGACGGGTTTAAGAGCCATGGTTATCTACCTTTGGGTTGTGAGTCTTTAGCAGTGTTAGGGATCTCTGTAGCTACGCCAGATGCGATAGCCTCAGATAAGGATGTACCGATCGAAGCTCTAGCAACCCTTACGGATAGTGCCTCAAGTACAGGTGAAGGCTTAACGATAACGTCTACGGTAACCTTTCCGCTTTCTAGGTCAAATGCTGGGTTGTTGGTCAAGTCACAGACAACTAAATAAGCTTCAGCAGGAGTAGCACCAAATAGCGCACCTGAGCTACGCATAGCTTCACAAATAGCGATACACGATAGCTTAACGCGACTGAACAGTACACCTAGACCATCAACAGATGAAAAGATGAACTCATCAAAAGCATTCTTCAGAGTGCCACTAAGAACGTTCATGATAACGCGTGTGGTCAAGAACTTATAGTAAGGGTTCTTAGACAAAGTACGACTTCCGTAAATGACCGTACCACGACCATTAGGTAACCTACGTCCACAGTTAACACCAGCAGGGTTGAGAACTGCTTGAGACTTAGCTGTCACATCATATGTAGCATCTACTACTCCGTATACAGGGAAAGTAACACCAGCGGGAGGTTGAGTAAAACCTTTGGAACGGTAAGCACGGATAGCAACACCAGCAACTGAAGCCGACATAGGAACAGCCGTATTAGTTGTATTAAACCAATAAGGAAAGAAGTAACTAGAATGACCTTTAGGACTAGAGTATAAAGCAGCTTCATTAACAGCGTTAGTAACTGTACCTACTGCCTTAGATGTAGCTAAAGTTGCTGAGGCATCTAACAAGGCACACCAGTTGAAGTTAGCATCTGATGCTAAGGCTTCCATGGCATTAGCCAAGATAATACGGTCAGTACTTACTGTAAAAGCTTGGAAGAACTCAGGTGCGATCAAGTAACCTTGGCGCATCTCAGGACTAAAAGCAATACTAATAGAATGCGCTACGTCAACAGCAGTAGGCAAAGCACCAGCAGCTACGGCAGTACCAAGAGTAATGTTGGCAGTAGCAGTAATAACGGAAGTACTAACAAAGTTAACCATGTTACCGACCATATAGGCAACACCGGGTAACTTAGTATTGACTTCATTAGCTAGTCTAGCTACTAAGGCTGCCGGAGTTTCCCCAGCTAAAGCGACTACTGAGATAGTGTTAGTACCATCAAATATAAGACTATAAGTAGCACCAGTGGTCACTGTCGGAACTGTCACAGTCCTTTGAGACCGTTTGCCAACGTTAACGAAATAGATACCACTACCTGAGCGTTGGTCAAAGAAAAGCTTAACAGAAGCAGCCGAAGGAGAAGCACCAAAGACGTTGGTGAAGTCGTCTAAGGACTCAATAAAAGTGATAGTATCTACCGGTGCAGCTACGTTAGGTGAAGACCCAAGCATGTACACAGTACCAAAGCTAGATAAGCTTGCAGGTACTACACCATAGGTATCTTCTGTAACATAAACACCAGGCACGTCAAATACTATATTAGAAGTTAATGCCATATTATTTTTAGTATCTTTACTACTATCTACTGTGTTTTATCCCAAAGGATACGGAAGTCTAGATGGCGCTTAGTCGGGTCTGAAGAACCACTAGAAGTGTCGTCATTAAGCTGATCGCGGTACACGTTGGCTTGTAGGTATCTAAGGTCAAATGGCTCAACTATACCACCTACCTCTGGTTCGACTTCTATCTCTACTCTTAGAGACCACTTAAAGTCTACTACCCAGTCATTGGCATCTTCCGCTACCTCTGCCACAGCTATTGGCTCTTCAGTTTGGTTAAACCTTAGGTCTCTAAGGTCTGGATGAATACTCTGGTAGTTAGCCATGAAGGCGATCGCTAAGGTATTGTACTGACCTTCTAGGGTATCTAAAGGTAAGTCTTTAAAAGATAGCTCTGACGGTAACCTTTGAGATATGATAAAGTCCTGAGTAGCTGTCAAAACCATCAAGATATTGTCCTCACGTCTGTAGTCCATATTCCTTAGTGGTGGCATAAACCCCACTAACTGGGCATAGAACTGAGGGCGCTCCAGTAACCAAGAGTCTATAAAGACCCTGTCTGAAACAAACCTTTGAAACAAGTCTCGCCATTGAGATAGTCGCATATTACTTACCTCTGAGCTTGCGTAGGACTAAACTATATGACAGCATATCAGTTGTGATGATATCTATTAGTTCTGCTTTTTGGTTCCCGTTAAGTAGATACCTGCTTTTCTTTAAGAAGTCCAAGCTATAGCTCCTAGATACGCCACTAGCCAACACATCATCATTAGCTATCTCTACACCAGTGGCAAGGTATCTAGTCGCCATGTAAGACGGTATAGACTCTACTTTAGGAGTTGGCTTTAAGGTCACGTTACCATCAGATGGATGAACAGCTACTAAAACTTGATACCTAGGGTCACCAAACTTTACAGGTAACCCCATCAAACGGTCTGATACTTTCTGTAGTCGATCAACTAATGCCATCTTTAAGTTATCTAAACTACTTCTAAAATGTACTTGACAAAACCAAGTCACTAGTTTAGAGTACAGCTAAGGTAGTAAAAGATACCTTTAATAAAGACCCACCAGCTTAACAAAACTTAACACTAATATGTTGACAGCACCACACCGAGATATGGCGATCATGCTTACTTTGATCATATCCATCTTTACTTTTGCTCAGGTTAAGACCCATGACGCTAGGATGAAGGCATTGGTTGTAGCCCCTAAAGTTTGTGAAGTTCTACCTTAGACCATTCTTAAATGCAGACTCATTCCTAAGCTTTTCGTAACTAACCTCGGTACTTCCAGCTACTTTAGCAGCTAAGG
>JACCDQ011255379.1_pt1 | contig 10856 bp, 12 predicted proteins | sample 7446031 | NCBI WGS metagenome assembly JACCDQ01 (sample SAMN15323442, study PRJNA562643) | freshwater metagenome | isolation source: river surface water | place: USA:Blue River Watershed | collected 2017-08-17
TGCGCGTAGCCACCAAGTTTTGATAAAGCTTATCCATATCAGACTGATCTGTGGTAGCCCCCAAGCCAACGCCTGAAAGTGCTGTTGCCATCACAGCATCATGGTGGTCATTGCCTGAAACGCCACTCAGCACAGCTACATTTATGCCTTTTAGATTCATATCGTAATCCATTTTATCGGTGTATTTTTTTTCATAATTGAATTCAGATACCACAGCATCTATCACGCAGTAATTGCTATCTCCCGTGATGGGTACAATCACATACACATGCTGCCAAGAATCCTGACTGTATTTGGTGATTCTGAATTTGTGTGGGATTTTTAAATTGGTAAGAATGCTGGAGGCAAAAATGCTCATGCAATCGCAGTCAACGCCTGTGGTGCGTTCAGCCCAGGAGCGGGCCGGTCTTCTGAGTTGTTCTAATCCCCGTTTATCCAACTTGTATTGGACATGGTCATAAATAAAATCCCAAATGGCCTTGCAAGTGTCAAGGGTGGAAGACCGCCTGAGCAATGGAGCAATTCGCTTGGTGTCGTCAAGGTATTTCCAAACGACTTTCTCCATTAACTCAACAGTATCCGATACTTCTCCATCGTCAATGATGACGCGGTCACGCTCATCAGGTGGTGGGAAATACGGATTATAGCGGCTTCCATCCTTGATGGCACGATAACCACTTGTAACAGTTTTGGTTGGTATATGTGCAAGTGCCCTCATTAGATGATTTTGGTAGGTTCAGATTTATAAAAAAGTCCATTCACATAGGTTGTGAAGTACATTTCCATAGGAATTCCCAGTTGCGCTACCAGGTTGTTTTTATTGCCTGATTTAAAGGCCGCGATAACCGCAGGAACTTTTGAAATGATATTTGAAATAAGACCTGATAGGGTCATCCAATTAATTTGAAGCTCAATGGTATCGATTTTCGTAACGCCAAGGGGTTTGATTATTATTTCCTTGTTCTCGGCATTGGATTGGGTGAGCAAATTGTTATTGCTTAGCACACTTACTACAGGTTTTGTAATTGTCACTTTATCCTTAGAGGGATTATTAATGGCCGCTTCTGTTCTAAAAGTAATTCCGCCTAGATTGATTGAATGAACACGAGGATTAACCAATGTAATATTGGTTTGATCACTTACGTTTTGCATTTTTAGTAACCTAACAATGCCATAAACCGCAGCTGCGCCAAGTGTTATGCCAATCAATTTATTCATCCTCGTGAGATGGCTTTTCGTTAAAGAATTGATTGAGTTTGCGAGAACAGGCATCCATGATTTTTTTAACCACATAGCCAGCAACAGCGGAAGCTGCCGCATAAATAACAACTGTAGATAATCCAGGTAGCGTAATTGCCAATAACAGCGGTTTTGCTGTTATTGCTTTACCAACGCCACCTACAACCCCAGAGGCGGTTGTAAACAAGGCAGTATGTGTGTGATGTTGCATGAAGTCTTGCATCGATTGGGATACAAACTTCTCTAATGATTAATTGTGCAAAAGTCGTATGAGGGTGTGTAAAGGCGTATGTGAATTTATTGCGATATATTTTTAAATTTGAGACTTAATAATTAATAAAAATAATTTTGCTTCTTTCATTCACATATACAGTTAATTAACGAAAGATATGCGAATATTAACAGCGTGGACATGTAAGTTAGCGGTAAGTTTATAAACAATCATGAAAGACAGACATAGATTTTACACAAATACTCATGGTGTTGACGACAATGCATTAACACGAATTATTCAAAAAGCAATTGACCTTGAAAATCAATTAAACAATGTTAGCAGAATTGTTTTTGTAGCAAACGGACTTCAGAATGATGGTTGGCTTGAACGACAATTCGGTTCTGAAGGTGCGAAACAATTAAGAAAAGGTGCACAACTGCCGGGCAGTAATATTACAGCAAAGTTCGAATCACTTAAAACCTATGTTACAGTAGATAATGAAATTCTGATCACGATGGGTCTTGAGAGTGAAGAAATTTTATTGCTTGACGACAATTACGACATCAATGCAATGTTTGCATTACCGTGGCTTCAAAATAGCGTTGACAAATGGGCAAAAATTGTAAACGCAATAAACATTGACATCAATGTTCCAGCGGACTCTTTTGCAAATCCACCTTGTGTTGTAATGAAAGCATTAGAAGATTTGACTGAATCAATAAATATGTCAACTGGATTATCGCACCCAAGTGACGACAGACAAGCTAAAACATATTTACGAACATTTGACAAATATGGAATTCCATTACAAGAAACAGAAATTGAATCTTATTTAATTAAACAATTAAACTGGACAAAGAAACATACTAACGATTTGCTTGAAATCATCAACAAAATTAATAACGGACACGGTTTTCACGGAGGCGATAAAACTGGACTACAACATCATATCAGAAGGTGGAAAGAAGAATGTGGAGAATAAAAGCAGCCAAGAAAAAACTAAACGAAAATGGATAAAATAGAAGAGCTTATTCAAAAAGGGCAAACATTTAATTTTGCAAATAATTCATATTGGACATCTCATGGAACATATAGTAAAGCGACTGATGATTTGCTTGCTTGGGCTGCAACTGTTGAAGATTTTATTCGAAATAACTTCGGAGAAGAAAGTGGCGCGTTTAAACTGTATCAAACTTTTGATAGAGAAAAACTTACTGGATATGAGCAATATGATTTTGACAGACAATTACCAATTATTATTGGAGCTCTTAAGGCTTGCAAAACAATTCCTCCCAAAGTAAAAAACAAGCAAATTGACGACCATCAAATAATTCAACTTCTAAAGAATATATATTTTTGGTCAGTCTTGCTCGTTGTATCTGGAAGTGCATTTGCCTTGGGATTACATTTTGGTTCAACTAAATTTGATAAAGAAAAGAGTGAATATTATGAAACTACAAAAAGTCAAGAGATAGAACTTAACGACTTTAAAAAAGAAATAAAGAATAAAGACCTAAATATTAATATTTTGAACACAAGAATTACATCACTCCAAGACAGTTTAACTAAAACCAAATAATTATGCATCCAGAAGAAGAAAAAAGATTATTAGCAAAATGGGCTGTTTCCCATTGCCCTTGGGACTAAACAAAAAAGACCAATATGCCGGTCTCAATTGTTTCTCTTCTCTTTTGATACATCTACAAAAGCAGAAAAAAATATGAAAGAACATTTTCCAAAACGAAAGCAGTATGAAAATGGTGTATTTAAAACTGACGGGCAGAACGGATTTTACTAGAAAACCTACCTCTAACAGCACATACCCAAAAGGCAGGGGTTCGTTTTACAAAGACTGTTTAGTGGTTAATCAAACATTAGTTTTTCAAATCAAGTTTTGTTGCGAAAGCTCCGCCCTCGAGTAGCTGCAAAGCGTTAGCTGCAAAGCGTTAGCTGCAAAGCGTTAGCTGCAAAGCGTTAGCTGCAAAGCGTTAGCTGCAAAGCGTTAGCTGCAAATTTTGTGAACATTGCTAACTTTAAATTGACGAACAAAAAACGAACAAAAAAAACGTAACTTTCACTATTAAAACATATTCCAATGGACGAAAACCAAATAAATGAACTTAAACAAAAAGTTCAAGATGTTTTGACAGACGGGCAAATAAAACTCACGGAAATTTCTGTAATATCTGAAAATGCAAAGCATAAAGAAACTGAACTCAACACATTTCACACAAGAATTATTGAGCTAAAATCACAAGCAGAAAATAAAGCTGGTGCACTCACAGATACTTATCATAATGCTGTTACAATCAAACAACAGATAGATGAATTACACAATCAAGCAACGCAACAAAAAAACAACATTGATGTACTACATACAGAAAGCCACACAAAGACAAATGGAATAAACGAATTCTTCGGAAAATTTCAGGAGTTAAGACAGCAAGTAGAGAACCCAGAAGGAGGTATTGCTTCAACCCTTAACAAGGCAGTGGAAATATTTGGACAAATTTCAAAAACAAATTCTGATGCAACTGTATCCAAAGACGAAATTCTAAAACACAAAATAAAATCTGAAGGACTTCTTGAAGAATCATCGCAACTAAAAGTAAATATCTACACAAAATTTTTAGAAAGTGAGAAATTAAAGGAGGAGATTGGACAAATCTTAGACCTTGTTCGTGACACAGGTCTTGCAAATTCATTTGACAGAAGAAGAAAACGCTCACAATGGAGTAGCTTGATTGCCCTTGGTGTTATTCTTTTAGGAGTTGGAATAAGAGCTTTTCTCATTTACAAAGTTTTTCTTTCAACCGAAGGTCAATCATTGTTTGACTCTATTAGTAACGACTACATTAAATTTCTCTTGCGACTTACATTAACTGCTCCTGGAGTATTTACAGCTTGGTTTGGTGCGGCACAATATGGTAAGGAAAGACACTTCTTAGAACAATATGAGTTTAAGACCGCTGCAGCTTTGGCTTTAGAAAATTACACTAAACTTTTAAAGGACAATTACCCAGAACAAGTGAACGAAATATTTAATCTTAATCTTGAATTGATACGATCTGTTTACAAAGAACCAGATTACTCAAGAGGGGAAGGTAGGTTTTCGGAAAGGGTTAAAATTCCGAAGATTGATAAAGAAGTTGGATCTAATTAAGAGCCATCACAGATATCGCTATGAATGTAAATAGCCCGTAAAAATGTGCCTGCAAAATTGGAACTACACAGATTCATGTGAACGGCAAGCCCGCAGCTAACAGGGTTATGCAAAAGTAGGGATTCAGTATTCAGCAGAAACATTTGTGGTTAATCACGGTTTGGTCACCCGCATCTATTGGCGTGTGTAACTCTATAACGGCCTATGTGAATTTATTAAGGTAAATTGTTATTTTTGAAAAACAATTAATGCGAACTATGAATCCGTAATAATTCAATTTCATGTCTAAATAAAATAGGATTTCAAAAAAAATAGTTTGACTAAAAAACCAAGTTGGCGGTAATTTTTTGAATATGAACAAAAAAACAATTTCACATGACATTAAGTTAGTAAAGTCCTTTTATAAAAGGGATAATGACGCTTTAATTAGACTAGCTGAAAAGACTCTCGCAAATAACAAAAATGAGTTTGATAATTACATTAAAAAATCTACAAATTCAATCAATACACATTTAGACAGTATTTTAATATCAGAATTAAGCAACATCGATTGGATTTTTTTAAACTCAATTTATTTGACATTATATACCAACTTTGAGAATTTAGTTTACAAAATAGCTAGAATCGTTGAGGAGAGAAAAGAAAGTGCTATTGGTATTGAAGATATAAAAGGCTATGGTTATGTTGACCAATATAGAAAGTATATCCACTTGGTAGGAGGAATAAAATCTGCCCAAAAGGACTGTAACTGGGATGAACTTGACATATATAGATTAGTAAGAAATAAGCTAACCCACGAAGATGGATTCCTCAACAAAAATTTTAAATATAAAATAAAGGAAAAAAAAGAATTTCAGTACCTAATTGAAAATAAAGTTCTATTAGCGGGCACATTCCGACACATTAGAATACGAGAGATATTCTTTTTAAATAAATTTTGCACATTGACAAACAATCTATTAGACAGCTTGGTGAGTGACATAGAAACATTAAATTAATTAATACTGCTATAGCTCCCCAATCGCATCAACAATTACCTCGACATATGATCTAATTTTAAATTTCTCTTCCATTTTTGAAATCCTTACAATGTGGTAAAAGGCCATATAATAATCCGCCAGCAGCAGAAGATGCCGCAGCGTAAATAATAAGAGTAGATAGTTCTGGTAGCTCAATAGCCAATAATATCGGCTTTGCCGAAACGGCCTTTCCCAAGCCACCTATAACCCCAAAGGCAGTAGCAAACAAGGCCATATATGTGTGATGTTGAATGAGATCTTGCATCGAGTAGGCTACAAACTTCAAAAAATGGAAATTTATATTAAAGCCCTAAGAGGGCTTGTTAAAATCTATGTAAAAATATGAGGGTAAAATGTTACTTTCGAGGACTCTATTCAAAAATTTAAAGAATCAGATTAGCCTTTACATAACAAACTAAACTGATTTCTGAAAGATAAACAATGTAAATTTGTATCAATTAATTATTAGAATCTGAAGTGAAATACCAAACGAACCAATTGCGAGATTACTCTTCCTTATTTTCAAGGAATCAGGTACTTTCTTGGCTAAAAATGGACTTTACTTCGATTGACTTTAAAATTAGAAGATACGATGTTAATTGGCTTAATTCAAGTAAACAAACGTATTTGGACTATTTAAGGTATGTTTATTCTGTCCTAGCAACAAACTATCAAAATGAATACATATTTAAAAATGAATTTTTAAATAAATGGCTAATTTCAGAGATGGGGGAAGATAATTCCAAAATATTAAGTGAATTTAGGGTTGGAAGCTCTGTCGCAGACTTGGTCATGTTCAATGGTTGCTCGAAAGTTTTTGAAATTAAAACCGAATTCGATTCAGATTTTCGCTTGCCAATGCAAATTGAAAATTATAAAAAAGTATTTAATCAAATTTATTTGATTGTCCCAGAAACAAAGCTAAGTCTTTATGAAAAACACGATACGTCAATTGGATTAATATCGTTCAACTCAAAAAAATTTAATTCATTTAATCTTTACAGGACAGCCTCAAATAATCCTAAAATTGAAACGAATACAGTAATGAGTATTTTACACACAAATGAGTACAAATCAATTGTGAAAGAATATTTTAATTTCATACCAAAGATGACAAGTTTCAGTCAATTTGAAATATGTAAAGAGCTTATTCGTGAGATTCCAAACGATGAGTTAAATAAACTTTTTATCTCTCTAATGAAAAAAAGAGGCGATAATGAAGCACTATCCTCTCGGTATTATAAAGAATTTAACCAATTATTCTTAGCTCTTAAAATGAATCAAGTCAACAAAAAGAAGATGATCAACATATTAAAGACTCCGCTTCACTCTAAATAATTATGTATTATCCATTTTTAAGAGCTCGTCAATTTGAACTAATTGCATTAAGGGAATTAGCTCTGGAATCCGCCACACAAGGCGTAATTATCCCAATTTTAGAACCTGTTAAAGAGACTCATAATAATTTAAATTTAGCTCAAAAGGTATTCTATGAAAACGACCAAATCGCTTATATTGTCGTAAACCCAATGTTTGGTGAACTTGCAGGTGATAGTATATTCTATTTAGAATATCTGTCTAGTCAGGAAAATCAAGTATTTCTTCCGTCATTTCATTACAGAAATAATGCTGATTATATTAATGAATGTATTTTTCAATTTGGACTTACTCAATGCATGCTGATATGTGAGAATGACATTGAAGGGAATGATACAAATTTCAAATCAATAGCCGAATTGGATGCAGTTAGCCTCATTACAGTAAAAGACCCCGGAAGGAATAGGTCACTTGATAGATATATAAGAAGTTTACAAAAAGGGTTTATAAGACTCGATGACTTATTTGAAAAAAAAGACAGGAATAGTGATTTTCTTGATATAATGGAGCATAGATTTTCTGAAGAACATATTCATTTTTCATCAGAAGGTTTTAGTGGTTTTTCAGACTATACTTTATTGCCTAGTGAATATATTGAAGGAGGTAGTACACCTCGAGCTGTTGTAATTCATTTAACTTACTTAAATGCTCAAAATGAAATTTGGATAAGACATTTTACCTCAAAAACGAATGATTCAATTTCTAACGTTCAAGGAAAGTTTGCTGAAGCAGCAGCCAAAGCTGTAAATTATTGTAGAGAGAATAATTTAACCAATTCAGCTATTTCTGAATTACAAGATTATTACGACCGTGAACATTATCCAGGTTTAGGGACTGTAAAAAAACTTTCAATCAAGAACCATTTGTTGGTATTAAGTAATTTCCTTAGATATAGATAATTACATGAAATTTTGCGCCAATTGTTTTTCAGACAAAGAGCTTATTGGATATATTTCTTCATCAACAGAAATGTCTGAATGCAACGTCTGTGGTTCAAAAAACCAACCAGTTCTAAACGCCTCAGAGTTATTTGATTTTTTTCAAGAGTTAATTGATAATTTTAAAATTGATGAAAATGGAATGCCATTAGATGCTAAAATTCAAACTAGTTGGAATTTTTTTAGCTCTAAAGATTCTGCGAATAAAATTTTGAATTTTATCCTTCCGAATATACAAACAGAAGTAATTTCTCCAAACACAAATGTTGAATACACAGACGAAATAATCGAGAATTACAGTCATTGGGAAGTTCTAAAAAACGAGTTAAAATGGAAAAATCGATTTGTTGTTAATATTGAAAGGTTAGAAGAACTTGGTTGGGATAGTTTTTTTAATACTCAATACATGCTATTCAAAGATACACCATTATTCCGTGCTAGATTGCATAATGAAAGTGGTATGCCTTTATACCAACCTGAAGAAATGAGTTGTCCGCCAAAAGAGAGTACTAGTGGTGGTAGAGCAAATCCATCCGGAATACCATATTTATATTTAAGTGACAATTCTGAAACAACTATCTATGAAGTTCGAGCTTCTTATTTAGATGAGCTGAGTGTTGGTGAATTTGTGTTGAATTCCGAATATGAATCAATTAGGATTGTAGATTTTACTGAAGACACTTCACTTTTTCAACCAAATGCTGTTTCAATAAATAAAACGATTAAAGGCAAACTATTAAGAAAAAAAATTAGTGTTGATTTATCAAAGCCAATGAGGAGGTATGATAGCGAACTAGAGTATATACCAACACAATTTATTTGTGAGTTTATTAAAGTTTTCACTGGAGCTAATGGCATTCGTTTTAATAGTTCTTTACATCCAGAAGGAAATAATATTGTAATCTTTGACAAGCAGTTAATGACATGTGTATCTGTTAAAAAAGTAAAAATTAATTCCGTCAATTTACAAGGTCAAGAAATGAAATATTGATCAGAAAAAGCTATAATCAAAACGAATCACGGCTCCCCAAACTCTTCAACAATAACTTTCACATGTGCTGGCGTCAATATCCGTAGACCTGGCTTATAACCATTGCTCATAAGCATAGGCAAAACCGTCTCACTTAACTTGATCCACCGGCGCAACTGAGCACTGGCACTCTTCTTTGATATATTCGGAAAATAAAGCTGTGCAAGCTCTCCAAATCCGTATGATCTGATTCTAAATTTCTCTTCCATATTCTAAATCTGTCTAATTCAGTATAAAAAAAGCCCTGGGGTTGCCAGGGCTTTAAGTTTTTTAAATTGCCAGAGTTAATCGCTGGCCTATCTTTTGGGATAATTTTAGCATATCTTCTCCTACCTTTTCGTCAACAATTCGAGCATAATGCTGTGTGCTTTTAATGTTTTTATGGCCAAGCATCTTGCTTACACTTTCAATTGGAACACCATTAGTCAGTGTTATCGTTGTAGCAAATGTGTGACGAGCTACGTGGAAGGATAAATTCTTCGTGATTCCACATACGTCTGCAAGCTCTTTCAAGTAAGCATTCATCTTTTGATTGCTCATGATGGGTAACACATGGTCATCATCATTGAGATCATCTAGTATCGTATACTTGTTGATGATTTGCATCGCTACACCTATCAATAAAACACTTGTTTTGCCACCAGTTTTTTGCCTTCTCGTTTTAATCCAAAAACCCAGTGTGTTTTTCTCAATCTCTTTTTTACGAAGTTTATACAGGTCGATGTAGGCAAGACCCGTGTAACAAGAGAACACAAAGAAGTCTCTAACCTTTACCAAACGATCAATATCAGAGGTGAACTCCATGAGGTTTTTGAGTTCGGCCTCAGTAAGGTAAGGTCGGTCCACTTCTTTCATCGCAAGGCTAATCCCTACGAATGGGTCTTTGAGTAACCAGCCATGACGAATACAACTGAAGGTAATGCGTTTTAGATTCTGCAAGAATTTCGTTGCAGTGTTGTAATTACATCCTTTCTCAGTTTTCAGATACATAGCGAACTGTGTAATCATGAAATGGTCTATTGACTTGATTGGAACATCACTGGCCTTGTAATAAATTTTGAGATAATTGCTGAAGTGATTTTTTGCAGCATTGTATTTCTGACAAGTTGCAACAGTACTTTCTTTACCGATAAGTTTACGTAGCCCTTCAATATGGTCTTCCCATATCTCAATAATCATTTTAGGCTTGGCGGTGTTTACACCAAGTACCGCATCACGCAAAAGTTGAGGTGTAACGGTATCATGCAGTGTAAGAAGCTCGCTGTACTTTTGGCGAGTTCGGGTGAGAACGGAATCAATATAAACATTGAATTCACGTGCTTCGTGAGTGCGACCAATTACTTTGGCGCGAGTTGAGTCCCAATTATTGGGATGAACACTTCTTTGGAGTTGCATAACAACACGCTCTCCATTGATGTTGATTTTCATGAGAACGGGAACTTCACCGTTCTTTTTTGTTTTGGTTCTACTGATGTAAACAACCAGCGAGAAATTTGATTTTTGACTTGACGACATTTGGCATAATTTTTTACGTTGTGCCCCCCTTATTGTTTGTTACAAATGTACGTTTCCAAAGGAAAAAATAGTCGCCTAACTTATTGTTTTTCAGTATTATTATGTCTAATAGCGTCTAATTGCTTGGTTTCTTTTTGGGCCTCAAAAAAAGAGAAACCTAGATAGAAACCAAAAGTATAGACAAAACTAGACTTTAATAGAATTTGAAGAACATAAAAAAAGCGTGTAAAACCCTGATTTTACACGCTTTTAGACTGTTTTAGACAATCTGTCAGCGGAGAGAGAGGGATTCGAACCCCCGGACCTGTAACAGTCAACGGTTTTCAAGACCGCCGCATTCGACCGCTCTGCCATCTCTCCA
>JACCDQ011376433.1_pt1 | contig 10854 bp, 11 predicted proteins | sample 7446031 | NCBI WGS metagenome assembly JACCDQ01 (sample SAMN15323442, study PRJNA562643) | freshwater metagenome | isolation source: river surface water | place: USA:Blue River Watershed | collected 2017-08-17
AAAGTATATTGATTCCCTATGCGGAAGGTCTTGGTGTCCCCCTAGAAGAGTTAATTTTAATTAACTCTATTCCAGAAATGGTTTCTGGGATGTCTCAATGGGCACCTGGTTTAAAATTATCGAATTTTGGTTGCACCTCAATTTTTTTAAAGAATTTGAAAGGTCATCCTGTTCATTTTAGAATTTTAGATTTTCCTTTAACCAAACATTATCAAGAAAATGAAAGAATGATTTTATATGATTTTAAGGAATTTCCAAAAACTCTCGCATTTAATGCAATCGGGATTCCTTATCCTTCAATAACTCTAATGAATGAATATTATACTTTAGCTCTCCATCAAAAATTCACTAATGTCTTTGATCCGAAAAATGAAAGTATTTTTGAAATTATTTTTGAACTTCTACAAAATGCTTTTGACTTAAATACAACATTAAGTTTTTTAAAAAATAAAAAATCAATGACCACCTGGTCACTCTATATGTCTTTTAAAAATGGCGATGTGCTTGCATACGACATTATGGGTGAGAAGTCATCCTATAAAACTTATACCTTAGATAGTGGGCCTATATGCTTTCACAATGAATTAATCGATGAAAATATAATCCAAGAAAATTTTTTACCGTATGGTTTTTCAGAATTTAATCGTCTAAGAAGAATCATTAGTGATAAAAAGTTAGATCAACTTAAGAAAAGTAAAAAACTAGACAATCAAAGTATTTTAAAAATTCTATCAACCCCTGAAATATTCAATCAGTTAGTATTAGATGATGGGTTTGATATTATCACCCCAACGTCAATTACAGTAAAATTAATGGACCCAGCTGATGCCGAAGTACTTTATAATTCTGGTGAGGTTCCACGTTTTTACGACCGCCCAATACAGATTAGACAATGCTTTAATGACCCACTTCAAGAATTTATTAAAGTAAAACCACATCCATTAAACCATGATTATCACCAAGCCTTACAATCCGTAATGAAGGCACAAAAAGCCTTTGATGATAAAAATTCCTTAATAATTTACCATGAGTTACAAATGGCCCAAGATCATTTACCTGACGGATCATTAAAAACCATTTTTAAATTTTATTTTTTAGTGGCCCAATATATCTATGAACATCATAAAAAATCGCAACTGCAATTATTATTAGATTTTAATAATATTAAAGATAAACTTCCACCCTATTTAAAGGATCAAGCTTGTCTGTTTATTTCTAGACTAGAAAAAATATTGGATCAACCAGTTACCATATTAGTTGAAGACATAAAAAACGAAAATTTAAAAAAGATTTTTAGATTTGAACTTAATATGCCAAGGGCCATATTTCACATCACCCAAAAACAATTTATTATACCTCGTATCGATATATTGGATGTCATTTATGTTTACAGTCATTAAATATATCTTTTCTTATTGCCTGATATTTTCTTTGAATGCAGGAGAAGGAACTAAAAACTCTCCACTCGTTTTTGCTCTTGTTCCAGGACAAGATTCAATCATTTTGAAAGAGCAAGGAGAGCTACTTCAAAAATTCCTAGAGCATGAAACCAAATTATATGTAAAACTTTTGATCCCAACCAATTTTATTACAGTTGTAGAATCGCTTGGAACCGGTCGCGTCGACATTGCGATTTTAAATCCATTTGGATTTTTACTTGCCGAAAAAAAATACCTTGCAAAAGCAATTTTAAAAGGAGAATACCGAGGTAAAAGTGAGTATTATTCACAAATCATTACTCACGTTGATGGGCCAAATCAAATCAGTGAGTTGAACAATAAAACTTTTGCCTATGTTGATCCAGTTTCAACTTCAGGCTACATCCTTCCTCAGAAAACATTTATCGAAAATAAAATCAAATTTAGGGAAACTCATTTTGCCGGTAAACACGATGCTGTTGTAGCGATGGTTTATCAAAAAAGAGTTGATGCGGGTGCGACCTATCATACCTTAGCAAATGAACAAGGTCCTCAAGATGCACGATTATTAGTTCAAACCCAATATCCAGATGTTTTTAAAAAAGTAAAAATTATAAAAACGCTTGGGCCCATACCGAGTGAACCCATTGTCGTAAGAAAAGATCTTAATCCAAAAATAATCCAAAAAATGAAAGATGGATTAAAAAAATTTGCTTCAACTGAAAATGGAAAAAATACCATTTTCAAACTTTATCACTTAGATAACTTTGTTGATGCCAACAATTCAAATTGGGATGAACTTAAACAAACCTTAGATTTAATTGGTGAATCGGCAGAAAAATATTTAAAATGATTGATTAAAAATTAAAGAGCCAATTCTTACAAAATCAGATCCCATCTCAATGGCTATTTTATAATCTTGACTCATACCCATAGATAATTTTAATTTTTTTAAATTAGTTTTACTTTCAACTTCATCTTTAATTGAAATTAGTTTTTGAAAACAATTTCTGGCATCAACTTCAAAGTTTTCAGTTCTAATTTTTCCAATCGTCATAAGACCCGTAAGGTGATATTTAGAATCATTTTCAAGCATTTTTGTGGCAGTAATTAGATCTTCGATTGAATCAAAACCAGATTTCTCTTCTTCATCTGAAGTATTGACCTGTAAAAAAATCTCTACCGTATGATCTAATTCTACTTTTCTTTTTAAAAGTTCTTCTAAAAGTTTAATTGAGTCTATTGAATGAATTGCTACTAAATTTGGAATTTTTAAAAGATCCTTCACTTTGTTGGTTTGTAAATGACCAATAAAATGCCAATGAACATCTTGAAAACCAAGTTCAATCATTTGATGAGATTTTTCTTTTAAATCTTGGACTTTATTTTCACCAAAATCCTTATGTCCTGCTAAATAGGCCATAACGATTTCATCAACAGGTGAATATTTAGTGACTGCTATTAATTTAGTTTGATTTAAATCTTTATAGATGTGATTTAAATTCTTTGCTACTAATACTGCTTTATCACTCATTCTTATTCTTTTTATTCTTTAGAAGCATCAGCTTTTTTAGTAAATTTAAACTTAGCTTCAACTTCGACGTCATATCTATCCAAAATATCTGTCACAATTTTAGAAGAGTCTACTTTAGATAAATAAGTTCTAAGCTCTTCTCTAATACCATTGGTAAAATCATCTTTAGCACCTTTGGCATTTTGAACTAAACCTTGGATCATATCTTTCGGTAGCGGAATGTCTTCTAAAACTTTTTTGACTGATTCTTCAGTCATAAAAGCAGCACCGACTCCTACTGAAACAACCTTTTTAACGATATCTCCAAAAGGAAATTCTTTTTTTTCTTTTGAATTAGTCATGTTTATTTACCTTTAGCTCTTTTAAAAAATGACTGCATCATAACTGGTAGATTTTTTTCTGTGAGAGCAGACAAAACGGAACTAGGAGCAAATAATTTAAAATCAATATCCAAAGAATAAGTCACTTCAGTTTTTCCATTGCCTAAATCTTTAAGCTTCCATCCACCATCATTCTTCTTAAATAAATCACCAGAATCTAATGTCCAATTAATCGTATGAGGACGCTCCATTTTAGTGTTAATGATGTACTTAAATGATTTAATTATATTTAATGAATATTCTACTTTTGCTGATGTTTCATTTTGCGAAAGAACTTTGATTGCGCTTACTCCATCTACAAATTCAGGGTACTTAGAATAATCGATGATCACATCATAAAGTTTCTGAATATCAATATCTACGACTTCGGTTCTAGATGCACTTGCCATACTTTTTTCTCCATAAAAAAATAAAACAATAAAAATAAAATATTTAATAACGTGGTTTTTTATCAAAATGGTGTTCCGCTTCGATTCTTCTAACTGTCCCAGAAGCTGATCTCATAACAATTGAATGTGTAATGGCCCCCCAAGATTTAAACTTTACTCCCGGAAGAAAATTTCCGCTGGTAACTCCTGTCGCACAAAACATCACGTTTCCGCGAGCCAGTTCTTCGATCTTAAACACCTTATTTACATCTGGAATGCCCATTTTTAAAGCACGATCAATCTCTTCTTGATTTCTAAATTTTAAAATACCTTGGAAATCTCCCCCCATACAACGAAGTGCTGCAGCAGAAATAACTCCTTCGGGAGCTCCACCGATACCAAATAAAATATCGACACCAGAATTAGGATCACAACAAGCGATTGCCGCCGAAACATCTCCATCGCCGATTAATTGAATTCTAGCACCGGCATCTCTAACTTCTTGAATAAGTTTTTCATGACGAGGACGATCTAAAATAATCGCCGTTAAATCAGCGACTCGACATTTTTTGGCATCAGCGAGTCTTCTTAAATTTTCTTTAGGAGACTCATTTATATCGATTAAGCCTTTACCTTCTCTACCACAAGCAATTTTTTGCATATAGGTATCTGGTGCATGTAAAAGTCCACCTTTTTCCGCTATCGCCATAACAGAAATGGAGTTGTATCCACCACTGGCACAAACAGTGGTACCTTCTAAAGGATCTAGAGCAATTTCTAACTCTGGACCTTTGCCACTTCCAACTTTTTCTCCAATATATAACATCGGAGCTTCATCGCGCTCGCCTTCGCCGATTACGACCACAGCATTGCAATCTACTGAATCTAACATGGCCCTCATGGCATCAACTGCTGCTTGATCTGCAGCTTTTTCATCTCCGCGTCCCATTAATCTTGCCGAAGCAATTGCGGCCATCTCAGTAACTCTGACAAATTCTAATGCCAAGTTTCGATTCATAGCAAACTCCATTTAAAAAATTTATGCTTAAATATTAATGAAATTAATAGATTGTGGAAAGAAAATTTAAATTTATAAACTAAGTTTATAAATAATAAATTCCTTAATGTTTTCATTCAATTTTTCAGAGTCAATTTTCTTAACAACGCCTAGAGCAATGTCAATTTTACTTTGATTGATGACTGAATCAATTTTAAAAACAAATTCGTCCTCAAGCGACAATGGAGTTTCAAGATTTCGCTGTGTCATCGTTTTTCCTGTACGCACACCAATTCCTTCGATCCACTCAATAAAATGATCCATAATCATAATTTGAAATTTTGATATACCTGATGTTTTTAATTCCCAAACGAAAATATCTAAAACACCATCCGCTTTTAACCAGCACTTCAAATCATTTGGTAATTCTAATTCTAAGTTCTTTTCATGAAGTGGTTTAATATGCGAAACAATGTTCTCAAATGATAAAAAATTGCGAAGTCTGGTTTCCGAGGCCAATCCACTTTCAAATGAAATACCTAAAGAACGATCATTGACCCATTGAACTTTGCCCTTAACGTCAATACCAGCACTTCTCCAATGCAAGTTTCCGTCAATACTATTTCCCTTTTGGTATTCATGACCACCATCTTTTAATTCAATTTGCATACCTGTTAATGAAATATCTTTCACTTCATAAATTTTTTGTTGATGTTCTTTGTCGCGAAAGATCATAAAACCAAAGGGAAATCGAGGAAATATTCTCTTTTCAATTTCTTCATAGTCAGTCTTGATTAAGCTTAGGTGTCTTTCCATTTTATTTCCTTTGATTTTTATTTTTACATCGCTAATTTTAGAGTAAGATAAAATAGCTTTAAAAATAAGAAGGAAAATGATTCCAATGGATAAAAACCCTCAATCACATCATCCTAACGAATGGGAAATTGATAATCTTCCAAATAGATTGACCATGTTTAGAATTGTTTTAATTCCGATCATTTTAATCTCCCTTTATTTAAATTTGGGAAAAGATCCTGAAACGAAGAAATATTTAATGGTTTTAAATTATATCGCCGCCTGGACTTTTGTCGCGGCATCAGTCACTGATTTTTTTGATGGGTTTATCGCTCGAAAAAGAAATATCGTCACCGTATTTGGATCTTTCTTAGATCCAATTGCCGACAAATTTTTAGTAATTTCATCACTCATTATGCTGCTAGCATTAGAGAGAGTTCATGTTTTTGTTGTCTTAGTTTTAGTTTTAAGAGAAATGTACATCACTGCTTTAAGATTATTGGCCATGGAAAAAGGATTTACAGTACCAGTTGGGACCTTAGGAAAATGGAAAACGGCTACGCAAATGGTTGGAGTACCACTTTTAATGGCCTATGATCATCCGTTTGGGATTAATATGCCTTTACTAGGTTCCATTGGAATTTGGCTGGCTACATTATTTTCAGTTTATTCTTCCATTGAATATTCTCTTAGTTTTTTTAAAAAAATCCAAAAAATTAGAAAAGAAAAAAAATTGCTAAAAAAAGGACAAAAAAGTGAACCAACTGCTTAATGGTAAAATTATTCTTGTAACAGTATCCGGCCAAGATGGACCAGGTATTACGGCACGATTAATGAAAATAATTGCTGATTATGGCGTAGAAGTTTTTGATATGGGTCAAGCTGTTACTCATGGCCTATTATCTTTAAGTTTTGTTTTAGGTCTAAACCCAGAAGATAAAAATCAAAGTGGTAACGTTTTAAAAGATTTGCTTTTCGAAGCTAATCTAATGGGATTAACTTTGACTTATAAAGTAGTCGACAAAAAAATCTACACGCCAGAAATGTATGCAGAAAAATTTATTGTCACTTGTGTTTCTCCTACCACCATTACTTCTACCTTTATTTCAGATGTTGCCAATATTTTAGCTCAACATAAAATCAACATCGAAAGAATTGATAAAGTATCGCCAATGGAATTTTCATCGCTTGAAATTTCTACGAGTATTTCAAAAAACCTTGAGACAAAAAAATTAAAAGAAGAATTACTTAAAACTTCAACTAAACATCAAATTGATGTCGCGTTTTTAAAAGATAATGTTTTTAGAAGAAACAAGCGTTTAATCGTTTTTGATATGGATTCAACTTTAATTCAAACGGAAGTGATTGACGAATTGGCCGAGCTTTGTGGAGTTGGCGATGAAGTTAAAAAAATCACTCATCGAGCGATGAATGGTGAAATTGATTTCGATGAGTCTCTAAAGCAACGAGTCTCTAAATTAAAAGGTTTAGACACCAAAAAAATGCAGGAAATACTCGATCGACTCCCACTTACTCCTGGTGTTGAAGATTTTTTGAAAACTGTAAAAAATCTAGGATACAAAGTTGCTCTTATTTCGGGGGGATTTACTTTTTTTGCTGATGCTTTAAAGGCTAAATTAGGCCTTGATTACTCTTTTGCCAATGAACTAGAAATAAGTGAAGGCAAACTAACTGGTAATGTAAAAGGGACCATTGTCAATGCTAATCAAAAAGCACTTTTAGTAAAACTCATTTCTCAACAAGAAAATATTTCACTAGAGCAAGTAGTAGCGATTGGTGACGGGGCCAATGATTTACCGATGCTTGCAACAGCGGGTCTTGGAATTGCCTTTCATGCCAAAGATATTGTGAGAAAACAAGCTGAACAACACATGAGCCATGGGCCAATGACTTCTATTTTATATTTTCTAGGTATCCCTGGTCCAAATGCTGTGGAGTAAATGATGTTAAGAGAAGTTCTTCATTCAAAAATACATAAAGCGACAATAACCGAGGCAGACTTATCTTACGTAGGATCAATTACCATTGATCAAGATTTACTTGATCGCATTGATTTGTGGCCTGGCCAAAAAGTTACAGTGGTGAGTAATACATCTGGTAATAGATTAGAGACATATGTGATTGCAGGCATGCGAGGTAGTGGGCTTATATGTATGAATGGAGCTGCTGCTCACCTTATCAGAAAAGGCGAAGAAGTGATCATTTTTAGTTATACTTTTACTGATAGACCAATTAAAGCAAAATGCATTTTAGTAGATAAGAACAATAAATATATTCAAGATTTGTAGTTTTAATTTTTAGTATGATAAATTATAAAAAATGGACCATTAAACTTAAGGACACAGAAAAAAAATTTCCCGTTGAAGTTTTAAACGTGCGCGATTTAACCGAATTAGAAATAATTGGGGGCGAGTTTACTTATATAACTCCAGATATTTCACTTTTAGAGAATTTAACTAAACTAAGTATCGTTTCTTCAAAAATCGCTGAAATTCCCAATGAGATTTTTCTTTTACCTAATTTAAAATATCTATCATTAAAAAATAATCGTATAAAAAAAATTGAACTTTTAGATAAAAATTCAACCATCGAAACCCTAATTTTAAATAAAAACTTTATTGAAGATACGCGATTTTTAAATGCCTTTCCAGAACTCACCAATCTAGATTTAGGACATAATTGTATTTTGGAAATCTCACCGATTATTAGAAAATGCCAATCATTAATGAGAATAAATTTAGAAGAAAATTTTCTTCGCGACCTACCTTTAGAATTTAAAGAATTAACTAATCTTATTCATCTTTCCATAGAGAAAAATAAGTTTGATCAAAAAACCAAAGATCGACTTAATCAATTTTTTAAAACCAATCAATTTTAAATTTTTACTCTGGCATTTGCTTTTCTTAAGCGATCAAGCAAAGTATGAAGAAGTGATCTGAACCACTTCGGGTGTGTATCCATTAATTTTTCAAATTTCTCACGAGGAATTTCGACTAAAACACATTCTGTCATGGCCTTAACCGAAGCGGAGCGTGGATGCTTATCTAAAAAAGACATTTCACCAACTAACTCTCCGGCCATGATTGTTCCAATTTGAAATTCATGATCGCCTTTACGTTTGAAAACTGCCAAGGTTCCAGATTGCAAATAATACATTTGAGCAGACTCTTCACCTTCTCGCATTAAATATTCATTGGCAGTTAATGAAATTGTATCCATAAAAAACCTCTTAAATTCATTTTAACAGAATTTAAGAGGTTTCAAACTAAACAATAATTAAATTTTTTCAAAAACCACCTGATCACCGTGGTCGGGCAATACCCTTACAACATACTCACCTGCGGCTAAATTTTCTTTTAAAATCACTTTTGATAAAGGTCTTGTTATGATCTGACCAAAAACATTTTGAAGCGGTCTAGCGCCATATCTTTCGTCATATCCTCTACTTGATAATTCCCCATAAACTGCATCAGAAAGTTTCAAGTTTATTTCTTTTGAAGCTAATCTTTCATTTAAAAGCTTAACTTGCTTATCAATTAAGTTTTTCATAATAGATTTATCTAAAGATTTATAAGTACAAATTGCATCCATTCTTCCTAAAACTTCCGGCTTGAAATCGGCTTCTAAGTTTTTTGAATTGGTTGTCATGATGATTATGGTATTTTTAAAATCTATAGTTCGACCTTTATTATCTGTCAGTCGACCATCATCAAGAATCTGTAATAAAATATCTGAAAAATCGTGATGGGCCTTTTCAATTTCATCAAACAGTATCACGGCATAAGGTCTTCTTCTAACCGCTTCGGTTAAAACACCGCCTTCTTCATAACCAACATATCCAGCGGGAGCTCCAATTAATTTTGCCACTGAATGTTTTTCTGAAAACTCGGATAAATCAAATCTTATTAAATTCTCTTCTGTATCAAATAAAAATTCTGAAAGCGCTTTAGCTGTTTCTGTTTTACCAACACCTGATGGCCCTCTTAATAAAAAAGAACCTAAAGGTCTAGTTGGATCAGATAAACCAGCATGAGCGGTAATAATGACATCTGATATTTCATGAATTGATTCATCTTGTCCATAAACTCGATTTTTTAGATGCTCTTCAAGTTTTAAAATATTATCTTGTTTAGATTTCAAAATTTTCTCAACCGGAATCCCTTTTTGTCTTGAGATCACTTTAGCGATATGTTCAGTAGACAAAATCCAGTCATGAGAAATTTTAGCCAATTCTTTTTCTAACTCAGGAATGATTGAATACTTTAATTTAGATGCCCCTTCAAAGTCAGATATTCTCTGTGCATTTTCTAATTCAAATTTATAACGATCTAATTGATGTTTTAACTCTGAAACTCTTTTAATATTTAAAACTTCTTTTTCCCATTTCTGTTTACGTTCATTAAAATCATTTTCAAGAGACTTTATCTCATCTTCCATTTTTTTATCTGACTTTTGAGTTTTACTAAATATCTTCTTGGTTCGAATTTCTGCTTCAAGCGCGACAAGTTCAGCAGGCATGGCTTCTGCAGAAAGTTTTAAGGCCGCTGAAGCTTCATCAATTAAGTCTATCGCCTTGTCGGGTAGATTTTTATCAGGGATATACTGAGTTGATAAAAATACCGAATTATAAATGGCATCATCAGAAATTTTTATCCCGTGATGTATTTCCATTTTTTCTCTTACTCCCATTAAAATTTCGATGGCATCTTCTTTCGAAGGTTCATTAACGGTTACTGATCGAAATCTTCTATCTAGTGCAGAATCATTTAAAATGTATTTTTGATATTCTTCAGGAGTTGTGGCACCGATACAGTGAAGTTCTCCTCTAGCTAAGGCCGGCTTTAATAAATTGGCCGCATCCATTGCCCCATCAGTTTTTCCCGCACCAACTAATTGATGAATTTCATCAATAAATAATATGGCCTGACCATTTTGAGATTTAATAAATTTCAGTAACTGCTGTAAACGCTCTTCAAACTCTCCTCGATATTTTGTTCCGGCCATCAATGAGCCTAAATCAAGTGAGTAAACTGTTTTTCCTAACAGCACATCAGGAACAGATCCTTTAACGATCTCAAAAGCTAAACCTTCTACTATCGCCGTTTTACCAACGCCGGCAGAACCGACTAAAACCGGATTATTTTTTCCGCGTCTTCCTAAGATTTCCATGACAGCACGAATTTCTTTGGCCCGACCAATAACTGGATCAAGTTTTCCCGATTTAGCAAGTTCATTTAAATCAGTTAAAAAGCTAGGGCGTTCTTCTACCCCATCCGCATTTTCCGGATTCATTAAAGAATAATCAATTTTCAAATCAGGTAAAATTTGCGGCAGATATTTA
>JACCDQ011024824.1_pt1 | contig 10851 bp, 9 predicted proteins | sample 7446031 | NCBI WGS metagenome assembly JACCDQ01 (sample SAMN15323442, study PRJNA562643) | freshwater metagenome | isolation source: river surface water | place: USA:Blue River Watershed | collected 2017-08-17
ACAGCTACGAGCTGGAGGCCGACTTCACCGGCAAGACCTTCGACCGCATCGACCACACGATCGCGATGGGCGCGCTGTTCACCGCCAGCCACCTGGGAGCCAAGGCCATCGTCGCGCTGACCGACTCGGGTTCGACCGCGCTCTGGATGAGCCGGCACAAGGTCGCGATGCCGATCTATGCCGTGACCTCCAAGCTGTCGGCGCAGCGCAAGATGGCGATCTACCGCAACGTGCGCCCGCTGCTGATGGACACCAGTGCCGACCGCGACACCGCGCTGCAGCAGGCAGAGAACCACCTGAAGGAACGTGGCATCGTGCAGGGCGGCGACGTCTACGCGATCACCTGCGGCGAACCGATGGGCACGCCGGGCGGCACCAACATGCTCAAGATCTGCCGGGCGAAGTAAAGCCCGGTCCAGGCGACTCCGTATCCTCAGGTCGCGGTCGCCTGTCGAACCGCCTGCTCCCAGCGTGCCATCCTTTCCTCCGCCTGCGCAGCAGGCAGGGTCGGATGGAACACACGGTCCGCGCGCCATTGCCCCTGCAAAGTCTCCAGATTGCGGTAAAGACCGATTTGCAGTCCCGCCAGGTAGGCAGCGCCCAATGCGGTCGTCTCGACCACGGCGGGACGCACGACGGGAATGCCCAGAAGGTCCGCCTGTATCTGCATCAAAAGATCGTTCACGCAGGCGCCGCCATCGACCCGCAGTTCGCTGACTGCCACTGCGCCAGCAGCGACCGCATCGCGGTTCATGGCCTGCAACAGGGCGGCGCTCTGGAAAGCGATGCTTTCCAGAGCGGCACGAGCGATATGCGCCAAGGTGGAGCCACGCGTCAGCCCGACGATGGTACCCCGGGCATCCGGCGACCAGTACGGAGCTCCAAGGCCTGTGAAGGCCGGAACGAACATGACTCCACCGGCGTCCGGAACACTCTGAGCCAGGGTCTGTATCTCGCCACTGGAAGAAATCGCGCGCAAGCCGTCGCGTAGCCACTGCACCACGGCACCGCCAATGAATACGCTGCCCTCCAGCGCGTATTGCGGCGTTGCAGAGGGTTGCGCCGCAGCAGTGGTGACCAGCCCGTTCCGGCTGGGCTGAAAACGCTCCCCGGTGTGCATGAGCATGAAACAGCCCGTGCCATACGTGTTTTTGGCCATGCCCGGCGCAAAGCACGCCTGACCGAACAGAGCGCTTTGCTGGTCACCAGCCACGCCCGCGATCTGCACTGGGGCGCCCAACAAGGCGGGACTCGTTTCGCCGAAATCAGCGCTCGACGGCAGCACCTCGGGCATCAGCTGCCTGGGTATGTTCATGCTCGAGAGCAGCTGCTCGTCCCAGCCGTTGTTGCGTACGTTGAGCAGCATCGTGCGGGCCGCGTTGCTGACGTCAGTCACATGCGAGGCCCCTGCCGTTAGTTGCCAAATCAGCCAGCTGTCGACAGTACCGAACGCCAATTCGCCTCGTTCGGCCAAAGCACGGGCGCCCGTCACATTGTCCAGAATCCACTGCAACTTGGGACCCGAGAAGTAAGCATCGATACGCAAGCCCGTCTTTTCAAGAACCACCGTCTCCATACCTTGCGCGCGCAAGGCGGCGCAGACAGGCTCTGCGCGTCGGTCTTGCCAGACGATGGCGTTGTAGACAGGCTCACCGGTCTTGCGGTTCCAGACCACCGTCGTTTCGCGCTGGTTGGTGATTCCGATAGCAGCAATGTCCCGCGCCTGCAGCCCCGCCTCGGCCATTACCTCCAGCAGGGTCGCACGCTGCGAGGCCCAGATCTCCATGGGGTCGTGCTCGACCCAGCCCGGGTGTGGAAAGATCTGGCGGAACTCTCGCTGTGCCATGGCGACGATCCGGCCACTGGCATCGAAAACAATGCTCCTAGAACTCGAGGTGCCCTGGTCCAGGGCCAGCAGGAAGCTCATGATTGATCCTTGTTTCTTGGTGATCCGGCCACCACGCATTCGACGTCGGTTTGTGCCATCAGTTCGATAAAGGCGGGAGAAGGCGGCTCGTCTGTGAAGAAGAGGTCAATGTCCCGCAGATGGCACAGCTCGACCATTGCAGGACGGTTGAACTTGCTGTGATCAGCGGCCAACCAGACCTCGCGCGAATGCTCAATCACGGTTCGGGAAACCTTGATCTCGCGAAAGTCGTAGTCCCGCAAGGTGCCATCCGATTCCACCCCGCTGATCCCGATCAGGCCGATATCGACCTTGAACTGTCGGATGAAGTCGACCGCGGCCTCGCCCACGATACCTTGATCGCTGCCCCGCACCACACCACCCGCCACGATCACCTCGCAGTCCCTGTTGTTGCTCAGCAATGCAGCGATATGAAGGTTGTTAGTGATGACGCGCAAGCCTTTGTGGTTCAGGAGTTCATGCGCCACAGCTTCGATCGTCGTACCGATGGTCATCAGCAGTGAGCAACCGTTCGGTATGCGTTTGGCGATCTCTTTGGCAATACGGATCTTGCCGTCCGACTCCATGGCCTGCCGCTGGCGGTAGGCAATGTTTTCTGTGGTCGAGATCGGCAAGCGCACGCCACCATGGAAGCGAGCCAGAAGACCGGCTTCCGCCAGTCGCTGCACATCGCGGCGCACGGTTTGCAAAGTCACCGAAAAGCGCTCGGCCAGGGATTCGATGGATACGGAGCCCTCGGCGCGCACGGTGTCGATCAGTTGGGTTTGTCTGGGATTTAGCTCCATGATGCGTCCCAATTATCCAGCATGAACGAAACAAAAAGAAACAAAACGATCGTTATAAGGGAAAACACTAGCATTAAACGATCAAAAAAGAACCATAAAATACTCTAAAACGAAAACACTCGAAAAACATGTCGAATCATAAGCACATTGGAGCAAACTCATGCAGTTGACCCTGGAGCGGGTGAGTCAGACGGTCTCAGGTGAGCCGTTTCTCTATCCGATGAGCCTGTCCTTGCAAGCGGGTCAGGTCACCGTGCTGCTTGGTGCGACCCAGGCGGGAAAAACCAGTCTGATGCGGATCATGGCCGGCCTGGACAAGCCGACCGAAGGCCGTGTCTTGGTAGACGGGCGCGATGTCACAGGCATGTCGGTGCGTAACCGCAACGTGGCGATGGTCTACCAGCAGTTCATCAACTACCCGTCCATGACGGTTTTCGACAACATAGCCTCCCCTCTTAAGTTGGCAAGATCTGCCCGCATCGACGAGCATGTACGCGAACTGGCGAGCAAGTTGCACATCGAGATGTTTCTCGATCGTCTGCCCGCAGCGCTTTCCGGCGGGCAGCAGCAGCGGGTCGCTCTGGCGCGGGCACTGGCCAAGAACGCGCCGCTCATGTTGTTCGACGAACCACTGGTGAACCTCGATTACAAGTTGCGCGAGGAACTCCGCGACGAACTCACTCAGCTTTTTTCAGTTGGCAATTCGACGGTCGTCTATGCCACCACGGAACCGAGCGAAGCGCTGCTGCTGGGCGGCCATACCGCGGTGCTCGACCGTGGCGAACTGCTGCAATATGGCCCGACCGCCGAAGTATTCCATCGGCCGGCATCGATCCGGGTGGCGCGTGCCTTCAGCGATCCACCGATCAACTTGCTGCAGGCCGAGCGCAGTACATCCGGACTGTGTTTGTGCGACGGAACTGCCCTGGTGCTCGAACTACCCAGACATACACCCAAGGCTCTCATGCTAGGGGTACGCGCCAGCGCATTGCGTGAAAGACCACGACACGGCGACCTAGAGCTTGCCGGCAAGGTTGATCTGGCAGAGATCTCCGGCTCACAGACCTTCGTGTACGTGCAGACCGCCCTAGGAGAGCTCGTGGCACAGCTGACCGGCGTGCACGAACTCGAGCTGGGTACCCCAATCAAGCTCTATCTCAATCCTTCCCAAGTCTATGTGTTCGATGCGGCGGGGCCCCTGCTCACGGCACCGCAGCGTCCTTCGGAGACCAGCTGATGGCTCAAATTCAACTTGATCTGGCCCACGCCTACCGGTCCAATCCGCAGAGCGATGCCGACTACGCGTTGCTGCCGCTGAAGATGACATTCCGCGACGGCGGCGCCTATGCACTGCTCGGTCCCTCGGGTTGTGGCAAATCAACCATGCTCAACATCATGTCGGGCTTGCTGGTGCCTTCGCAAGGCAGCGTGACCTTCGATGGTCGCGACGTGACGCGACAAAGCCCCCAGCAACGCAACATCGCGCAGGTATTCCAGTTTCCAGTCATCTACGACACGATGACGGTGGCAGAAAACCTGGCCTTTCCCCTTAAGAACCGCAAGGTTCCTGCTGCCCAGATCCGTCAGCGCGTCGGCCAGATCGCAGAGATGCTCGAGATGAGTCATCAACTCGACATGCGTGCGGCCGGTCTCTCCGCCGACCAGAAACAAAAGATTTCACTGGGCCGGGGGCTGGTGCGACCCGACGTCTCGGCGGTTTTGTTCGATGAGCCCTTGACCGTGATCGATCCGCATCTCAAGTGGCAATTGCGTCGCAAGCTCAAGCAGATCCACCATGAGCTCAAGCTGACCTTGATCTACGTGACACATGACCAAGTCGAGGCACTGACCTTTGCCGACGAGGTGCTGGTGATGACGCGCGGCAAGGCCGTACAGCTGGGATCGGCCGATGCGCTGTTCGAACGCCCGGCACACACTTTCGTTGGTCACTTCATCGGTTCGCCCGGGATGAACTTCCTGCCCGCGCAGCATGACGCCGGGGTCCTGACGGTGCTGTCACAACCGGTGGCACTGCCATCTTCGCTGCGCCTGCCGGCGGGATCCCTGCAACTGGGTATCCGGCCGGAATACCTTTCCGTCTCGACCACCGAGACTGCCGGCTGCCTGCTGGCACAGGTCCGACAGGTGCAGGACATTGGAACTTATCAGCTGCTGACCTGCGAGGTGGGCAGGCACAAGATCAAGGCCCGCCTGTCCCCGGAAACAATGGCGCCGACCATCGGCAGCAATGTCCACTTGAGGGTGCTCGACAAGCGCACCTGTTTCTACCAGAACGAGGAGCTGGTCGCATGAGCTCGACAAACAAGCCCGTGAATCAGAAGGCCTGGTGGCTTGTACTGCCAGTCCTGGTCTGCGTCGCCTTCTCGGCGATCTTGCCCCTGATGACCGTAGTCAATTACTCGGTCCAGGACATCATCTCGCCTGACCGGCGCGTCTTCGTCGGCACGGAATGGTTCGCAGCGGTGATGCGGGACCAGGAGTTGCACAGCGCCCTGTGGCGACAGTTGCAATACTCTCTGTCAGTGCTGGCCATCGAGATTCCGCTGGGTATCGCTTTGGCCTTGTCCATGCCATCGCAGGGATGGAAATCGTCCGCCGTTCTGGTGCTCGTGGCCTTGTCACTGCTGATTCCGTGGAACGTGGTCGGGACGATCTGGCAGATCTATGGCCGTGCCGACATCGGGCTGCTCGGCTATGTACTGCGGGCACTGGGCTTCGAATACAGCTACACGGGTAATCCGACCCATGCGTGGCTCACGGTGCTGGTCATGGATGTGTGGCACTGGACACCGCTGGTGGCTTTGCTCGCCTACGCCGGCCTGCGCTCGATCCCGGACGCTTACTACCAGGCGGCACGCATCGACGGAGCCAGCAAGCTCGCCGTCTTCCGTTACATCCAGCTGCCGAAGATGCGCGAGGTGCTGATGATCGCAGTCCTGCTGCGCTTCATGGACAGCTTCATGATCTACACGGAGCCCTTCGTGCTCACCGGCGGAGGGCCCGGCAACGCCACCACCTTCCTGTCCCAATACCTGACCCAGAAGGCGGTCGGCCAGTTCGATCTGGGACCCGCAGCCGCATTCTCGCTGATTTATTTCTTCATCATCCTGTTGTTGTGTTTCGTGCTCTACAACTGGATGCAAAGCCTAGGCAACACGCGCCAGGAGGGCCAACATGACTGAAAAGCGCTTCCAGAAACGCACGATCTTCCTGATCGCATACATCGTCTTCGCCTTGCTGCCCATCTACTGGATGGTCAACATGAGCTTCAAGACGAACGAGGAAATCCTGTCGAACTTCACCATTTGGCCGCAGAACTTCACCTGGGCCAACTACAGGACGATCTTCACCGACCCATCCTGGTATTCGGGCTATATCAACAGTCTGATCTACGTCGGCATCAACACGGTGATCTCGATCACCGTGGCTCTGCCGGCAGCTTATGCCTTCTCGCGCTACCGCTTTCTGGGCGACAAGCATGTGTTCTTCTGGCTCCTGACCAACCGCATGACCCCGCCTGCAGTCTTCCTGTTGCCCTTCTTTCAGCTCTACACCACGCTGGGCCTGATGGACACCCACCTCGCCGTGGCCATGGCCCATCTGCTGTTCAACGTGCCACTCGCGGTCTGGATCATGGAGGGCTTCATGAGCGGAATCCCGCGCGAGATTGACGAGACCGCATACATAGACGGCTACTCCTTCCCGCGCTTCTTCCTGACCATTTTCTTGCCGCTGATCAAGGCGGGCGTCGGTGTCGCGGCCTTCTTCTGCTTCATGTTTTCGTGGGTCGAATTGCTGCTGGCAAGAACCCTGACCAGCGTCAATGCCAAACCCATCGTCGCGACCATGACGCGCACCGTCAGTGCCTCGGGCATGGACTGGGCCACCCTGGCGGCCGCTGGCGTGCTGACCATCGTGCCGGGCGCCATCGTGATCTGGTTCGTGCGCCACTACATCGCCAAAGGTTTTGCCATGGGGAGAGTTTGAAATGTTTGACTGGATGGTTTGGACAACGCCGGTGGCTGTCTTCTTCAGCTGTATCGCGATCATGCTGACAGCCATGACGATCTGGGAGCTCAAGGAGCCCAACGTTGCACGCAAGGGCTTCCTGCCCATGGTCACCACCCGAGGTGACCGTCTCTTCATCGGGTTGCTGGGGGCTGCCTACATCAACCTCGCATTCGTCGGGATAAGCGGCTGGCTGGTCGAGTGGCTTTCTCTCACGCAAGAGCCCAGCATCTGGATCAGCTTCGCGGGCTCAATGGTCTGGCTGGTCTGGGTGATGCGCAAGGGCTGACTTCATTTCTGGAGGCGTGGCCTGGACTTCCCCGGGGCCGCGTCGAGACGATCCATTCGGGGATGACAATGAGGAGATAAGATGAAACTGCGTTATTCCGTGCTGGCCGTTTCGGCCACTCTCGCACTCGGGTCCAACCTGGCGTGGGCCGATGAAGCCGCCGCCAAGCTGTGGATTGACAAAGAGTTCCAGCCATCCACGCTCAGCAAGGCTCAGCAGCTCAGCGAGATGAAGTGGTTCATCGATGCCGCCAGCAAGCTCAAGGCCAAGGGTGTCAAGGAGATCTCGGTGGTATCGGAAACCATCACCACCCATGAATACGAATCCAAGACACTGGCCAAAGCCTTCGAGGAAATCACTGGAATCAAGGTCAAGCACGACCTGATCCAGGAAGGCGACGTGGTCGAGAAACTGCAGACCTCGATGCAATCCGGCAAGTCGATCTACGACGGCTGGGTCACCGACTCCGATCTGATCGGCACTCACTTCCGCTACGGCAAGGTCCTGGGCCTGAGCGACTACATGTCGGGCGCCGGCAAGGAGTGGACCAATCCTGGACTGGACCTCAAAGATTTCATCGGCCTGAAGTTCACGACCGGGCCTGACGGCAAGCTCTACCAGCTGCCGACCCAGCAGTTCGCCAACCTCTACTGGTTCCGTGCCGACCTGTTCGAGCGCAAGGATATCAAGGACAAGTTCAAAGCAAAATATGGCTACGACCTGGGTGTGCCATTGAACTGGAGCGCCTACGAGGACATTGCCGAGTTCTTCACCAACGATATCAAGAACATCGACGGCAAGCCCATCTATGGGCACATGGATTACGGCAAGAAGGATCCTTCGCTGGGCTGGCGCTTCACCGACGCATGGCTCTCCATGGCGGGCACCGCCGACATCGGCGCGCCCAATGGCCTGCCGATCGACGAATGGGGCATCCGTGTCGCCGACGACAAGTGCACGCCGGTGGGCGCCTCGGTGGCGCGCGGCGGGGCAACCAATTCGCCGGCGGCCGTCTATGCCTTGACGAAGTACGTCGACTGGATGAAGAAATATGCTCCGAAGGAAGCCACCGGCATGACCTTCGGTGAAGCCGGTCCGGTTCCCGCCCAGGGACAGATCGCCCAGCAGATCTTCTGGTACACCGCATTCACCGCAGACATGACCAAGCCTGGCCTGCCGGTTGTGAACGCGGACGGGACGCCGAAGTGGCGCATGGCGCCCGGCCCGAACGGCCCGTACTGGAAGCAGGGCATGCAGAACGGCTATCAGGACGTGGGCTCGTGGACCTTCTTCAAGAGCCACGATGCCAACAAAACGGCAGCGGCCTGGCTTTACGCCCAGTTCGTGACGGCCAAGACCACCAGCCTCAAGAAGACACTGATCGGCCTGACCCCGATCCGCGAATCGGATATCCAGAGCAAGGCCATGACCGACATGGCCCCCAAGCTTGGCGGCCTGGTCGAGTTCTACCGCAGCCCGGCGCGCGTAGCCTGGAGCCCAACCGGCACCAACGTGCCGGACTACCCGAAGCTGGCACAACTGTGGTGGCAGAACGTGGCCCAGGCAGTAACCGGGGAGAAAACACCGCAACAAGCTATGGACAACCTCGCCGACCAGATGGACCAGGTTATGGGCCGACTGGAGCGTGCGGGCATGGAGCACTGCACACCCAAGCTCAACCCCAAGGTTGATCCAGCCAAGTACCTGAGCGACAAGCAGGCTCCCTGGAAGAAGCTGGCAAATGAAAAGCCCAAGGGCGAGACGATTGCTTATCAGCAGTTGCTTGACGCCTGGAAGGCCGGCCGCGCCCGCTGATTTATTTTTCGTTTTCCTTCAATGAAAACTCCCGCAGCCAGATTGGCTGCGGGGCCCTCATATGACACGTGCTGACCTTCTAGCTAAGCTGGCTAAACAATCCGTCTTCGACCTCGCCGTGATAGGAGGAGGAGCCACCGGGCTTGGCGTGGCATTGGATGCGGTGTTACGGGGATTTTCGGTCGTGGTGCTGGAGTCGCACGACTTCGGCGGCGGTACTTCTTCGCGTTCGACCAAGTTGTTGCATGGCGGAGTGCGCTATCTGGCGCAAGGCAACATCTCCCTGGTGCGCGAGGCCTTGGCGGAGCGAGCAGCCGTATTGAAGATCGCACCTCATCTGGCCCAGCCGCTTCCATTTGTAATGCCATCGTACAGCTGGTGGCAGACCCCTTTCTACGGCTTGGGACTCAAGTTGTACGATTTGCTGGCAGGACGTGCCGGTCTGGGGAAAACCGAATTACTGTCCGTCACCGAAGCGCAGGACGCCCTGCCTGGGTTGCGTAAGCAAGGCTTGCTGGGGGGTGTCAAATACTGGGATGGTCAATTCGATGATGCCCGCCTGGCGCTAGCCTTGGCCCGCACGATCGAGCGCTCCGGCGGCCTACCCTTGAACTACATGGAGGTCCGCGAGCTGAATCGTTCGACTGAACAGGGAGCCGACGACGCCCGTTTCGATCTGAACGTGAAAGACAAACGCTCAGGACAGACCATCTCGCTACGTGCGCGTGCTGTCGTCAACGCCACTGGGGTCTGGGTCGACAAGCTGCGACAGCAGTCCGCTTGCAGCAGCAGGCTGCCGGCTCCCGAGCGGCTGGTCTCGGCAAGCCAAGGCGTGCACGTGGTTGTCGATCGCGCCTTCATGCCCGGAGAACATGCCTTGCTCGTGCCCAAGACACAGGACGGCCGCGTACTGTTCGCCGTACCCTGGATGGGCTCGGTCATTCTCGGCACCACGGATACGCCTAGGCAAGATCTGCCCCGAGAACCGCAGGCGTTCGAGGAGGAACTGAACTTCATCCTGAAAGAGGCCGGCAAGGTGCTGAGCCGCCCACTGGAGCGCCGGGACATACGCAGCGTCTGGGTGGGATTGCGACCACTGGTTGCAGCCAATGGACCAGCGGGAAACACCAAGGGTCTGTCGCGTGAACACACGATCGTGACAGATGCGAATGGACTCATCACCGTGACCGGTGGTAAGTGGACAACCTATCGCGCCATGGCGGAGGATGTGCTCGACGCCTGCTTCGATGCGGGTGTACTGCCTGCGCGCAGCGGCGGTGCGACCCGGGGTCATGCACTCGTGGGTGCTTCGGCAGCACAGACGCATAAGTCCCTTTGTGAATCCCCTGGAGAACACCTATACGGCAGCGAGACAACACAACTTCGCCTGTGTCCCGGTGCGGACAAGGCACTGGGCCTGGGGCTGACCGAAGCAATGGTCCGTTTCGCTGCTCGACACGAATATGCCTGGAGCGTGGAAGACATCCTGGCCCGCCGGTGGCGAGCCTTGTTCATCGACGCTGTCGAGGCGATCGAAATGGCCCCACGGGTAGCCGAAATACTGAGATCCGAAACATCGGAGGATCCCGGACTCGAAGCTTTCCTGGCTTTGGCACAACACTACCAGCCCCAGGACACCGCTTGACTGTACTGGCGTAGCACACGAACCGACCGCTGCGAGACAAGCCTGGACCGAATGATGCCTCAGTGAGCGCCCGGCATGACGACATTGCGCACCGCCCGCACGTACACGCGACAGGTGCCTTTTGCCACGGTAACACGGCCGACACAGGCTTGGGCCGCAAGCCCCGCGCCGGTAGAATGGCAGGAGTTACCGGGCAGATACACGCCATATTGGGTTGCGCCCGCCAGATTTCTTAAACTCCACAGGAAAATCCCCATGGCTCTCGTCTCGATGCGCGAACTGCTGGACCACGCTGCTGCCAATGGCTACGGCATCCCGGCCTTCAACGTCAACAACCTGGAACAGGTCCAGGCTGTCATGG
>JACCDQ011545516.1_pt1 | contig 10851 bp, 5 predicted proteins | sample 7446031 | NCBI WGS metagenome assembly JACCDQ01 (sample SAMN15323442, study PRJNA562643) | freshwater metagenome | isolation source: river surface water | place: USA:Blue River Watershed | collected 2017-08-17
GAGAACGATACAATTTAGAGAGGCCATTTGCGAAGCGATGAGTGAAGAAATGCGTCGCGATGAATCCATTTACTTAATGGGTGAAGAGGTTGCTGAATATAATGGTGCTTATAAAGCGTCTAAAGGAATGCTTGCAGAATTTGGTGATAAGAGGGTTATTGACACTCCAATTGCTGAGCTTGGTTTTACTGGAATCGCAGTAGGTTCAGCAATGAATGGTTGTCGTCCAATTGTAGAATATATGACTTTCAATTTCTGTTTAGTAGGAATTGACCAGATTATAAGTAATGCTGCTAAAATGCGTCAAATGTCAGGGGGACAGTTTAATGTACCAATAGTTTTTAGAGGACCAACAGCTTCTGCAGGACAATTAGGTGCGACTCACTCACAAGCGTTAGAGAACTGGTTTGCTAATACTCCAGGTCTTAAAGTGGTAGTTCCTTCTACACCCTATGATGCTAAAGGATTATTAAAATCGGCCATTCGCGATGACGATCCAGTAATTTTTATGGAGTCAGAACAAATGTATGGTGATAAAGGAGAAGTGCCAGATGGAGAGTACACAATTCCTCTTGGTGTAGCTGATATCAAAAGAGAAGGAACAGATGTAACAATCGTTTCTTTTGGTAAAATTATTAAAGAAGCATTTATAGCTGCAGATGAATTGGCTAAAGAAGGTATTTCATGTGAAATTATCGACCTAAGAACTGTGCGTCCAATGGATCATGATGCTATTTTGGCTTCTGTTCGAAAAACAAACCGATTGGTTGTTTTAGAAGAGGCTTGGCCGTTTGCAAGCGTGTCTTCAGAGATTACTTATATTGTTCAAGAAAGGGCTTTTGATTATTTAGATGCTCCAATTCAGCGTATTACTACTGCGGATACTCCGGCTCCTTATTCGCCAGTTTTATTGAAAGAATGGTTGCCTAATTCAGAAGATGTGATTAAAGCTGTTAAAAAAGTATTGAACAAATAACTATTTGTTGCTGTTAATTGCCTAAAGGCAATAAGTATAATCTTTATCTTTGTAATCTTCATCAGATTTTTATTTGGTGAAGATTTTTTTTAAGTTATGAAGTTGAGTTTCTCAAAAATTAGTTTATTATTTTTTCTTATTTTATCTCAGTTTATTTTTGCACAAACTAAGGTAAGTGGAGTGGTATTAGATAAATTGAATCAACCTATTCCATTTGCGAATATTGTGTTTAAAAAATCTAATGTAGGAGTAGTTGCTAACGAAGATGGACATTTCTATATCGAATCTTCTCAAAAATTTACAGATTTAATTGTTTCTGCTACAGGATTTTCTGAAAAAGAAATACATCTGAATGAATCAGTTACTTATAATTTCAGGGTACAGCTTAAAGAGATGGAAGCCCTGAAAGAAGTAGTTATTTTTACTGGAAAAACATCTAAAAAAAATAATCCTGCTTTAGAGATACTCAGAAAAATATGGGAGAGAAAACGTAAAAACGGCTTGTTTCAGTTCAACCAATACCAAATGGAAAAATACGAAAAGGTAGAATTTGATATGAATACTATCGATAGTGCATTTATGAAGAATAAAATCTTCAAAGGTATGGAGTTTGTTTTTAAACATGTCGATACTTCTAAAGTTACTGGAAAAACCTATTTACCTATTTTTATTAATGAATCTTTGTCAGAGGTGTATGGTGACAACCGTCAGAAAAAGGTAAAAGAAAAACTAAAAGCAAACAAAACGTCTGGTTTTGAGGGGAATCAACAAATTTTGTCTTTTATTAAAGATTTGTATAATGACTATTCCATTTATAATAATCATCTCACTTTTTTTGACAAGAGTTTTACAAGTCCACTGTCCAGAACAGGAATAGATGTTTATAATTATGTATTAAGGGATAGTGCTTATATTGATAATAAAAAATGTTACAATATTTTATTTTATCCAAGGAGAAAAAATGAACTGACATTTAAAGGTGATTTTTGGGTGAATGATACCACATTTGCTATCAAAAAAATTAATATGTCGGTCACTAAAAGTGCTAATATTAACTGGATTAAAGATATCTACATTGAACAAGAATTTGAAGTGATGAACGACTCTGTTTTTTTGTTGACTCGAGATTATGTGATGTCAGATTTTGCTTTAAATAAAAAAGAAGATTCTAAAGGAGTTTATGGCAAACGCACCACGCTGTACCGTAATCATCAATTCAATCAAGAAAAACCGCTAGCTTTTTATAAAGAAGAAGTTAATTTTATTGACAACGACGTGTATAAAAAATCCGAAGAATTTTGGCATGAAAACCGTTTTGAAAAATTAAACAAAGACGAAGCAGGGGTTTATAAAATGTTAGACACACTGCAAACGGTTAAAAAATTCAAGCAAATGTATAATTTGGTATCCATTTTAGGGAGTGGTTATGTTGAATTTAAAAATTTTGATTATGGACCTATATTTTCTTCTTTTGGGTTCAATGAAGTAGAAGGAGTTCGACTCCGAGTTGGAGGGCGAACTTTTTTTGGGCCGAATGATCCTTGGCGTGTACAGGTTTTTACGGCCTATGGATTGAATGATCAAAAGTTCAAATATGGATTGTCAGGAAAATGGATGATTGACAAGAAAAACCGAGTTATTGTTGCCGCAGGGAATAGGAGAGATATTGAGCAAATAGGTGCTAGCTTGACAACAACTAATGATGTAATGGGACGAAGTTTTGCTTCTTCGGCTTTATTTACTACGGGCAGTAATGGGAAACTTACTAATATTAATTTGACCAACCTGTCTGTTGAAGTAGAGCCAATAAAAAATTTGATTTTTCAACTCGGAATCTCCCATCGGACATTAGCATCAGCATCACCTACTTTTAGTTTAGATTATTTTACTAATGCTACTAGAACTGCTACTCAAAGTGAGGTAAAACAGTCTGAGGCAAATATTCAAGTAGAATACATGCCTAACAGAAAAACAATTGGATATGGAGTGGAGAGAGACGTGGTGGACGACCCTTATAGTCGTTTTTTCATTAATTACAGTCATGGATTTAAAGGGGTATTGAATAGCGATTTTAAATATGAAAAAATACAATTGTTTTATAAACAACCTATTATTATAGGTCCTCTAGGAAGAACTAACATTACTTTAGAATTAGGAAAGACCTTTGGGACTATTCCTCTAGGATTAATGAGCGTAATTCCTGGGAACCAAACCTATTTTACCATTGAAAATACGTTTAGTAATTTGAATTTCTATGAATTTGTTAGTGATCAATATGCTACTTTGAAATGGGATCATAATTTTAATGGGCGTATATTTTCTCGTATTCCTTATTTACGAAAATTAAATTGGCGTGAAATAATTGGAATAAGAGGCGTTTATGGAAGTATTTCAGATGAAAATCGATTGATCAATGCCTCAGGTTTAGTTTATAACGCTCCTGAAAATATCTATTGGGAATATAGTGCAGGTATAGGTAATATATTCAAAGTGTTCCGTATCGATTTTTCGTGGAGGGGCAGTTATTTAAACACTACAGATGCTACTAAATTTGCTATTAAAGGTTCTTTTGGGTTTTATTTTTAATAGAGAATTAATGCGAAAAAGGTAGCTATTCAGCTCAAATTTTGAGTGTCTTATTCTGTAACAGAATAACTCTTATTTTTTCTTGTAAAAACGTATAGTTTCTGTACCTTTGCACCCAAATTTAAAAGAATAATACAACAAATAAAATGACTGCAGACAAATTAAAAACTTTCGACGTTTTAATCGAAATACCAAGAGGGAGTAGAAATAAGTACGAGTACGATTTCAAAATTAGAAGAATGCGTTTTGATAGAATGTTATTTTCTTCAATGATGTATCCAGCGGATTATGGATTTATTCCTGAAACCTTGGCTTTAGACGGAGATCCATTGGACGTATTAGTATTAATTAACGAGCCTACTTTTCCTGGTTGTGTGATGGAAGTAAAGCCAATAGGAGTTTTCCATATGGCAGACGATAAAGGACCAGACGAGAAAGTAATTTGTGTACCTGTTTCTGATCCAATTTGGAATTCATTAAACGATTTAAGCGATGTAAACCCTCACTTAATTAAAGAAATTGAACATTTCTTCCAAGTATACAAAGATTTAGAAAATAAACAAGTAGATGTAGAAGGTTGGGGAGATGTAAACGAAGCATATGCTATTATTAAAGAGTGTACAGAACGTTTTGATGCTATCGAAAATAAACCAAAAAACCTGTTTAGTATCAAATAATTTTATTGAGTAATATTTAAAAAAAAAGCAATATTCTGTTAAGAGTATTGCTTTTTTGTTTAAATTCGTTCGTTATCAATGAATTATTAATTAAAACCAAAATTATTTTTATGAATGAATTTATGCTTTACTTGCCAATAACATTGGCATTGTTCGGATTAATTTTTATGTTTTTAAAAGCGGCTTGGGTGAATAAACAAGACGCAGGAGACGAAAAAATGCAAAGTATTTCAAAAAGTATTCAAGAAGGAGCAATGGCATTCTTAAAAGCTGAGTACAGAATTTTAGCCATTTTTGTGGTAATTGCTTCTGTAGCATTGTTTTTTGTTTCGAAGTTTTCAGGAGCTTCCCATTGGATGATAGTAGTTGCCTTCATTTTTGGAGCTATTTTTTCTGCTTTAGCTGGAAATATAGGGATGCGAATTGCTACACAATCAAACGTTAGAACTACTCAAGCTGCAAAGACTAGTTTGCCACAAGCACTGAAAGTTTCCTTTGGAGGAGGAACAGTGATGGGATTAGGCGTAGCAGGTTTAGCCGTTTTAGGGTTGAGCATATTTTTTATATTATTTTTAAATCAATTCATGGGAGATGTTGAAAAATCTTTCTATGATAATATGTCAATGGTTTTAGAAACATTGGCTGGTTTTTCATTAGGAGCAGAATCTATTGCTTTATTTGCCCGTGTTGGAGGAGGTATTTACACAAAAGCAGCAGATGTAGGTGCTGATTTAGTAGGAAAAGTAGAAGCCGGTATTCCAGAAGATGATCCTCGTAATCCAGCAACTATTGCAGATAACGTAGGAGATAATGTGGGTGATGTTGCAGGAATGGGAGCTGATTTATTTGGGTCTTATGTAGCTACTGTTTTAGCATCGATGGTTTTGGGTAATTATATTATCAAAGACATGAGCGAAGCAAATGGAGCACAATTCTCGGATGCTTTTGGAAACATGGGGCCTATACTTTTACCACTGGTTATTGCAGGTGTGGGAATTCTGGCTTCAATTGTAGGAACATTTTTTGTAAAAATCAAAAATAATGAAGCTAAAGAAGCAGAGGTTCAAGGAGCTTTAAATTTAGGAAATTATGTTTCTTTAGGGTTAACAGTAATTGCTTGTTGGTTTTTAATCAAACAAATGCTACCAGAAACTATAAAAATGAATTTCTTTGGAGAAGGAATCAAAGAAATTCCTTCCCGACATGTGTTTTATGCGACGTTGGTAGGGTTAGCTGTAGGTTGGTTGATCTCGGCTATTACAGAATATTTTACAGCCTTAGGGAAAAAACCAGTTTTGAATATTGTTCAAAATTCGTCAACTGGAGCAGCAACAAATATTATTGCAGGATTAGCAACAGGAATGAAATCTACATTCGGCTCTGTTATTTTATTTGCAGCGGCTATTTGGGGAGCTTATGCTTTAGCAGGTTTTTATGGTGTGGCAATCGCTGCTTCAGCAATGATGGCAACTACTGCCATGCAATTAGCAATTGATGCTTTTGGACCTATTGCTGATAATGCTGGTGGTGTTGCAGAGATGAGTGAATTACCTAAAGAAGTGCGCCAAAGAACAGATGTATTGGACTCAGTTGGTAATACAACTGCTGCTGTAGGTAAAGGGTTTGCAATCGCATCCGCGGCGTTAACTGCCCTAGCTTTATTTGCTGCCTATGTAACCTTTACAGGAATTGAAGGAATTAATATTTTTAAAGCAGATGTTCTTGCAGCATTGTTTATTGGAGGAATGATACCCGTAGTTTTCTCTGCTTTAGCAATGCAATCTGTTGGAAAAGCAGCGATGGATATGGTAAACGAGGTACGTCGTCAGTTTAGAGAGATTCCAGGTATTATGGAAGGTACAGGAAAACCTGAATACGGAAAATGTGTAGATATTTCAACTAAAGCTGCTTTACGAGAAATGATGTTGCCGGGTGCAATTACTATTATCACTCCAATAGTAGTTGGAATCCTTATGGGAGCTGAAGCATTAGGAGGGTATATGGCAGGAGTATGCGTTTCTGGTGTGCTTTGGGCTATTTTTCAAAATAATGCAGGTGGTGCTTGGGACAATGCTAAAAAATCATTTGAAGCAGGTGTGATGATTAATGGAGAGATTACTTTTAAAGGTTCGGATGCACACAAAGCAGCGGTGACCGGTGACACTGTTGGTGATCCTTTTAAAGATACTTCAGGACCTTCAATGAATATCTTAATTAAATTAACTTGTTTAGTAGGCTTGGTTATTGCTCCAATTTTAGGAGGACATTCAATGGAAGACAAAAAAGAAATGACCTGTACTATTGAAATGAAGTCTTCTTGTGCTAAAGGAGAAATGATGGGCAATTGTGATATGAGCAAATGTGCCACTATGACTAAAGACGAATGTGCTGCTATGTGCGACAGTTTGAAATGTACTCCAGAGCAAAAAGAAATGTGTTTGTCTCATTATGATGCCAACGGAAAATTCATTGCTAAAAAAGACAATGAAGAAAAAGATTGTTGTGCTAAAAAAGGCGAAGCTAAAAAACAAGTCAATGTTCAAATGAGCAACGAAAATGGTAAAGCTAAAGCAACGGTAACTATTTCTGAAAACGGAAAACAAACCGTTCAGGTTTTTAAAGGTACTGAAGCTGAGGTAAAAGCTAAAGTAGAAGCTATTAAATAGTTTTCGTTTTAATACCAATAAAAATGCCTCAATTTTTTGAGGCATTTTTTTATAAATCTAAACCAAGAAGCAATAAAGATTAAAACAATCCGTTTAGCTCGGCATCTATTCGGCGAATAATATCACCTAAATCTTCTTGATTATCAACAAAATTAATATTGTCTACATCAATAATTAATAATTTACCACGGTCATACGTGTGAATCCAAGCTTCATAACGCTCGTTCAAACGGCTCAGATAATCTATAGAAATAGAATTTTCATAGTCACGCCCACGTTTGTGAATTTGACCCACTAAATTAGGAATAGAACTACGCAAGTAAATCAATAAATCAGGTGCTTTTACCAAAGATTCCATCAACTCAAAAAGAGAAGAATAGTTTTGATAATCGCGATTAGTCATTAAGCCCATAGCGTGCAAGTTGGGCGCAAAGATATGAGCATCCTCATAAATGGTTCTGTCTTGAATAATTTTTTTTCCGCTTTCGCGAATTTGCATTACTTGACGAAAACGACTATTTAAGAAATAAATTTGCAAGTTAAATGACCAACGCTCCATTTGGTGATAGAAATCATCCAAATATGGATTGTCAACCACATCTTCAAAATGGGGCTCCCATTTGAAATGTTTTGCCAATAAATTGGTTAAGGTAGTTTTTCCTGATCCTATGTTTCCTGCTACTGCTATATGCATTATCGTAGAATATTTTAGTATTGATAAATTTCTGAATTTGTAAAAATAGATAAAATTTAGTCTTTTGGAATATTTTTTTCACATGATTTATTCACAATGATTAAATGGAATGCAATAGATTTAATTGTGATTTTTTTTGAATAGACTTTAAACCATTTGATGATTGTACTATCTAACCGTTTAGGATTTAACATTTTTTTGGTAACAAATCAAATTTTCTTTCGACATATTTGCCTATTAACCATAAAGTCAACTCAATGAAAAAAACATTTTTAATACTATTCTTTACATTAGCTTATACAGCTTCTAATGCACAAAAAGATTTTCAAGGAATGGCTGTGTATGAGTCAAAAACCAGCATGTCCGATTTTAAAGCTCGTTTTGAAGGAAACAAAAATATCACACCCGATATGCAAAAGATGATGGAAGAGCGAATGAAAAAAATGTTTGAAAAGACGTTTGTTTTGAATTTTGATAAATCGGCTTCTATTTACAAAGAAGAAGAAAAATTAGAGTCGCCTCAATCTCAAGGAGGTATGGGAATACGCATGATGGGTTCATTTACAGGTGGTGGTGGAACTTTCTACAAAAATGTTAAAGATAAAACCTATGTTGTAGATAAAGAATTTATGGGTAAGGAATTTTTAGTAAAAGATTCTTTGGCTACATTAAATTGGAAAATGGAGGCTGAAACCCGAGTAATTGGAGGCTATACCTGTTACAAAGCAACGGCTGTAAAAGCAGCGAGTAAAACCGATTTTAGAAATTTCCGACCTAGAAAAGAAGGGGAAGTTAAAAAAGAAGCAGACCAACCTAATGAGGGAAAGAAAACGAATTTCATGGATGCAGTCGAAATGCCAAAAGAAATTACCATTGCAGCTTGGTACACTCCAGAAATCCCAGTGAATCAAGGTCCAGAAGGATATTGGGGATTGCCTGGTTTGATTTTAGAGATTAATGACGGTAAAACAACTATTTTATGTTCCAAAGTAGTATTAAATCCTAAGGACAAAGCCGAAATTAAGCCGTCAACAAAAGGAAAAGTAGTTAGTCAAAAAGAATATGACGAAACCGTAATTAAGAAGATGGAAGAATTCCGAGAAATGAATCAAGGACGTGGAGGAGGAATGGAAATCAGAATTAATCGCTAATGGGTTCTTTATTTAAATGCCATATAATGAAGAAATTACTATTGTTTTTTGCCTTAGGATTGTTTGCAAATGGGTATGCCCAAAACATTCGTTTTGAAGGTGTTATTATGGATTCAGGCAAAGCTCCTTTAGAGATGGCTAATGTAATGGCGGTCAATCAAACCACCAAAGCTATGGATGCATATGCTATTACTAGTGATAAAGGAAAGTTTGTGTTGAATTTGAAAGCCAATACTTCTTATACTATAAAGTTGAGTTATATTGGAATGCAGAATAAGGAAATCACTGTTGCTACCAAGTCTGAAAACATTGTTCAAAATATTACAATGGAATCTGGCGGAATAGAATTAGCTGGTGTTGAAATTGTTCGCGAAATGCCTGTTTCTATTAAAGGAGATACAATTGTATATAATGCTGATTCATTCAAATCAGGGACCGAAAGAAAATTAGAAGATGTAATAAAAAAATTACCAGGAGTTGAAATTAATTCGGATGGCGAAGTTGAAGTAGAAGGAAAAAAGGTTTCTAAATTGAAGGTAGATGGGAAAGATTTTTTTAAAGGAGATACCAAATTAGGAGTTAAAAATATTCCGGCAGATGCTATAGATAAAGTACAATTTCTTAGAAATTATAATGAAAATTCAATCTTGAAAGGAGTCGAAAACAATCAGGATAATGTGGCAATGAATATCAAACTAAAATCAGGAAAGAAAAATTTTTGGTTTGGTGATATTTCGGCAGCAGGGGGCATCAATGATACAAATAGGTATTTAGTCAATCCTAAATTATTTTATTATTCTCCTAATTATAGTATTAATTTAATCACCAATTTTAATAATATTGGGGAGTTGCCATTAACCGTTCAAGATTATTTTAAGTTTACGGGTGGGTTTAAAAATATGATGTCTAAAGGAGGTAGTAGTTTCAATATTAGTTCTAATGATTTAGGAATTTCGTTGATGCGAAATAATAGAGCTAAAGAAATTGAGACTCAATTTGGAGCCGCTAATTTTACTTATAATGTTACTAAAGCTTGGACTTTAAGCGGTTTTGGGATTATTTTGAATTCAAATTCGGATTTGGAAACCAAATCAACTGTTAATATTTTAAATCCAAGTTCTAATCAGATTGCTTCGACTGAGAATAGAGACGAAGTTACCAGCCAGAAAAGTAATCTTGGGTTGTTCAAACTAGGTTCTATTTATAAGCCAAATTCAAAATTTCAATTGGATTATGATATCTTGTTAAAATTGTCTAAACAAGACGAAAATAGTAGTTTGTTACGACAATCAATTGTGAATTCTATATCGACTAATGAAACAATTTTTACAGGTAAAAAGCAAGATCCAACCTCTTTGAATCAAAATCTAAGCGCTTATTTTACACAAAGCGATAAGAATGTTTTTGCTGTCGAAATGCAACATCTGTATCAAGATGAAAATCCATTTTATAATGCAAATTTGCAATCGCAGCCGTTTAGTTTGATAGGATATTTAACGGGACAAAATAGAAATGATTTATCACAAAATCGTTTTGTAAAGACTAATAAGTTAGATGCAAAATTGGATTATTATTATATGATTACTCCAAAAAGCAACATTAATATTACTATAGGAAATACTAATTCTAATCAAAATTTCAACTCTAGTATTTACCAAATTTTAGATGGAGGAGGAATTAATAAATTAACTGATTCTCAAAATAATAATTGTGTGAATTATAAATTTAATGATGCTTTTTTAGGATTACATTATAAATTTTTATCGGGCAAATTTACAATCACACCTGGGGTTAGTTTTCATGCATACGATATGACGAATACACAATTAGGGATTAGTTTTAATCAAAATTTTTTCAGAATATTACCGGATTTTGTAACAATTTATCAAATTAAGAAAGCCGAAACACTGACGTATAATTTTGGTTTTACGAATAGCTTTACAGATATTAATAGATTGGCAGAGGGTTTTGTATTTAATAATTACAACAGCCTGTCAAAAGGTAGCCGTACTTTGGAGAATGCTACACAGCAAAATCATTCGTTGCGTTATTTCAAATACAACATGTTCAATTTAGAGAATATTTCGGCTAATTTGAGTTA
>JACCDQ010742262.1_pt1 | contig 10849 bp, 8 predicted proteins | sample 7446031 | NCBI WGS metagenome assembly JACCDQ01 (sample SAMN15323442, study PRJNA562643) | freshwater metagenome | isolation source: river surface water | place: USA:Blue River Watershed | collected 2017-08-17
ATCGCGTGGCGCAGTTTGTGGGAGGTCGAGGCCGACCTCGCGGCGGGCCGGCTCGTCAGCGTGCTCGACGACTTCGCCGCGCCGCCCAACGGCATCTACGCGGTGTTCCCGCAGTCACGCCACCTGCCGCTGCGCACGCGGCTGTGGGTGGAGCATCTGCGGGCCCATTACGGGCGCGCGGACTACTGGCGCGCTTGAGCGTCAGTCACCCCATTGAACGGGGGTGCGCTGCTTCACCCAGCCCTCGAACTTCGCGCCGTAGGCCTCTTCCACGCGGTTGCGCTTGACCTTGAAGGTGGGCGTGATGAAGCCGTTGTCGACCGTCCAGGGCGTCTTGATGAGCACCAGCGTGTCGAGCTGCTCGTGCGGGTCCAGCCGCACGTTGACGTCGGCCAGGTGCTGGGCCAGCTCGGCCTTCAGGCCTTCGGCGTCGGTGGCCGCGCGTTGCAGGCCCAGTGGTGACAGCATCGCGATGCCCAGCGGCTGGCCCAGGTTGGCGCCGGCCACGCAGCAGGCCTCGATGGCGGGGTTCATGCCCAGCTTGTCTTCGATGGGGGCGGGCGCCACGTACTTGCCCTTGCTGGTCTTGAACAAGTCCTTCACGCGGCCGGTGATGCGGGCGCAGCCGTCGTCCGCGATGCTGGCCTTGTCGCCCGTGCGCAGCCAGCCGTCGGCGGTCAGCGCATCGGCGGTCATCTGCGGCTCCTTGTAGTAGCCCAGCATCAGCGCCGGGCTGCGCATCTGCAACTCGCCGGTCTGCGTGTCGATGCGAACCTGCACGCCCGGGTAGGCGGGCCCGACCGTGCCGAACTGGCGCTTGCCGGCCTCGGTGATGTGGGACAGCGCCAGGTTCTCCGTCATGCCGTAGCCCTCGTTGATGCGCAGGCCCAGCGCCTCGTACCACTCGAGCAAGGCCAGCGGCATCGGCGCGGCACCGCCGGCGGCGAATCTGCATTGGTCCAGCCCCAGGGCCTTGAGCACCTTGCGGCGCACCAGGCCGCCGATGAGCGGCAGGCGCAGCAGCAAGGCCAGCTTGGGCTGCGGCAGCTTGGCCTGCACGCCCTGCTGGAACTTGACCCACAGCCGCGGCACCGAGAAGAACACCGTGGGCCGGGCGCGCTGCAGGTCGGCGGCGAAGGTGTCCAGCGATTCCGCGAAGTAGATCTTCAAGCCGGTGGTCAGCCAGCCGTGCTCGACCAGCGTGCGCTCGACGACGTGGGCCAGCGGCAGGTAGGACAGCATGCGGTCCTGGGCCGTCAGTGGGATGCGCGTCAGCCCGCTCTGCAGGGCCCAGGCGAAGGCGCCGAAGCTGTGCATGACGCCCTTGGGGTTGCCGGTCGTGCCCGACGTGTAGATCAGCGTGCACAGCTCGTCGGCCCCGCGTGCCACCTCGCCGGCCAGCGGCGCCGTGCGGGCGCAGATGGCGTCCCAGCTTTCGTAGGCGGCCTTGGCGTCGTCGGGCGACAGCGCGTAGCTCGCACCGGCCAGGCCGGCCGGCACGCCGGGCTTCATGAGTGGCCAGTCATCCAGCTTGCCGATGAAGACGAAGCGCGTCTCGCTGTGGGCGAGGATCTGCGACACGGTCTCGGCGGCCAGTGTCGGGTACAGCGGCACGCTGACGTAGCCCGCCATCCAGATGGCCAGGTCGCTCATCAGCCACCAGGCGCAGTTCTTGGACAGGATGGCCACCTTGGCGTCGGCGGGCCAGCCCTCGGCCTGGCCCTTGGCCTTCAGGAACGCGGCCATGCGGCGCACCTGGTCGCCGATCTGGCCCCAGGTGAATTCGCGCACCTCGGTGCCGCCCATCGGCTGGGTGAGGGTCACCGTGTCGGCCGCCGTGCGCTCCCAGTGATAAAGGCGTTGCAGCGCGAGCTGGTCGGTGGCAATGGTGGCCATGCAGGTCTCCGGATACTTTTCGGTTTGGGAACCCGCGAACTTACCGCGTGACGGGCCCTCGTCCGGGCGACGCGGCGCATTTGGCGTGACGCGGTGCCGGGTTTCTCTAGAGTGGCGACTCTAGGCTGGCTGCCTCAGTACACCGTCGTGGGCGGGTCGCCGAGCAGTTCCTGCAGCAGGGCACGGGCCTTCAGCAGGTCGCGGTTGATGCTGCGTGTGGACACGTTGCGCATCAGTGCGACCTCCGCGAGCGTCAGGCCGGCAAAGCCCACCATCTCGATGAGTTCGTACAGCCGCGCGTCCAGCTCGCTCATGCGGGCCAGCGCCTGGTCCAGGCCGATGAGGTCCACGGCCTGGCTTTGCACGGCGGCCACGCCGGCAGCGGCGGACAGCGTCACCATGACGGCATCGCCGCCGCGCTTGTCACGGCCCTCGGCGCGCAGGTGATCGATGACGACCGAGCGCAGCACGCGGCCGACGTAGGCGAAGAACTGGCCGCGTGTCTCGCCCTGCAGGCCCTGCCGGTCGGCCATGCGCAGGAAGCCCTCGTGCACCAGGGCCGTCGTGTCCAGGCCGGCGATGCGGCTGCCCGGGCCGCTTTGGGCGAGGCGGATGCGGGCGACGCGCTTGATCTCGGGGTAGAGCACCGCGTAGAGCTGCTGCAGCGATGCGGCGTCGCCGCGTGCGGTGCCGGCGAGCAGTGCAGTGATCGGGGGCTGCGTCACCATGGTGGCGCCATGCCCGGGGCGGCGTGCCGACCCATCGCGCCGGGGCGCTGCATGCAAAGCCTGCGCCCGGGCGTCATGGGGTCAGTCGTCCTGAAAGGCGGCCAGCGCGGCCGCGATGTCGGCGTCGGCCGCCTCGCGCGTCACCGGCGCGTCGGCCACCAGGCCCTCGCGCTTGAGTCGCGCCACCCACTGGCCGGCGTCGCGGCCCTGCTCAAAGGCCTGGCTCTGCAGCAGCAGCGCGCCGTCGGCCGACAGCAGCTTGAAGTAGAACTTGCCGTCCGCCTCGCGGTACTGCTTGAACACCGGCAGCGCGACCTTCTCGGCCTTGGCGACGGCGGTTGCGGCGGTCTGCGTGTAGGGGCGCAGACCCACGGCCTCGCGCAGCGTCTTGAGGAAAGGCACGGCGATGGCCCGGGCCCGCGCGGCGCCGGCCTGCAGGATGGCCTCGAGCTTCTCCGGGTGCGCCATCAGTTCGTCGTAGACCGCGCGCATCGGGCCGATCTGGCCTTCGATCAGCGCGACCAGCTGTTGCTTGGCCTCGCCCCAGCCCAGGCCTTCGCGCAAAGCGGCACGGAAGGCCGCACGCTGCTCGGGCGTGGCGAAGGCGTCGTACAGCGTGACGAGCGTCTGGCCCTCGGGGTCTTTCGGTTCGCCGGGCAGCTTGCTGTCGGTGACGATGCGCGCCACCGCCTCCTTCAGCGCCTTGGCGCCGCCTTCGAAGAGCGGGATGACGTTGTCATAGCTCTTGCTCATCTTGCGGCCGTCCAGGCCGGGCAGCAGCTCCATCTCGGCGTCCACCACGGCCTCGGGCAGCACGAAGAACTCGCGGCCCTGGCCGAACAGGTGGTTGAAGCGCTGCGCGATGTCGCGCGTCATCTCGATGTGCTGCACCTGGTCCTTGCCCACCGGTACCTTGTGCGCGTTGAACATCAGGATGTCGGCCGCCATCAGCACCGGGTAGCTGAACAGGCCCATCGTGACGTTGGCGTCGGGCTCCTCGCCGGCGGCCGTCGCCGCATCCACCGCGGCTTTGTAGGCGTGGGCGCGGTTCATCTGGCCCTTGGCCGTCACGCAGGTCAGCAGCCAGCTCAGCTCGGGGATCTCGGGGATGTCGCTCTGGCGGTAGAGCGTGACGCGGGAGGTGTCCAGCCCGGCGGCCACCCAGGTGGCGGCGATGGCGCGGCTGGAGCGCGCGAGGCGGTCCGGCTCGTCGCACTTGATCAGCGCGTGGAAGTCGGCCATGAAGAAGAAGCTCTCCACGCCGGGGGCGCGGCTGGCGGCCACCGCCGGGCGGATGGCGCCGACGTAATTGCCGAGATGCAGGGTGCCGGTCGTGGTGATGCCGGTCAGGACGCGGTGGGACATGGGCTGCCGTGAAAGTTCAGCCCGGATTGTGGCCTCAGCTTCGCCTTTTGGCCGGCGGCCCCGCCACGGAGGCGCGCCAGGTGACGGAGATGTCGAACCGGCGCGACACGGGCAGCGCCATGCCGTAGCAGCGGTTCAGCAGCCAGTGCACGCCGGCCTGCGTGACCGCGTGGCTGGGGACGTGCACCGACGTGAGCCGGGGGGCGGCGAAGGCGGCGCTCGGCGTGTCGTCGTAACCCAGCACCGACGCGTCGTGCGGCACCGCCACGCCGCGCTCCTGGAAGTGCGCGAGCAGGCCGATGGCCATCTCGTCGTTGGCGCAGAAGATGGCCGTGGGGCGCTTCTTCAGCGCGAGCAGCGCCTGGGCGGCGTCCCAGCCGGCCTGGTTGGAGAAGTCGCCGGGCACCGTGACTACCTGGCCGGCGCTCACGCCGTGCGCCGCCAGCTCGGCCATGAAGCCGGCCAGGCGGGCGACGTTGTCGGGTGACGTGGCGGGGCCGGCCACCACGGCGATGTGCTGGTGCCGGTGCTGTAGCAGCGCCCGTGCGGCATGGGTGCCGCCCTGCACATGGTCGGCCGTGAAGCATTGGGTCTTGAAGCGGTCGACGTGCCGGTTCAGCACGACCACCTGGCGCGCGGCGGGGCCCAGCGCGCGGAGGTCGGCGTCCTGCAGCGCGTTGGACATCACGACGAGGCCGTCGCAGTCGCGGTCCAGCAGGAAGCGCATGCCCTCGTTGGCCTCGGCGCGCTCGTCGCCCAGGCCTTCGCCGAAGGCCACCACCATGTGCAGGCCGTGGCCGCGCAGCGTGAGGTCGATGGCGCTCAGGATGGGGGTGTAGTAGGTGCCGCGCAGAAAGGGGATGTAGACGCCGATCAGACGGGACCTGCCGTTGCCCAGCGTGCGCGCGGCGTGGGAGGGGCGGAACTTCAGTTGCGCGATGACCTGGCGCACGCGCTCGGCCGTGGCCGGTGCGACCGCGCCATTGCCGCTGATGACGCGCGACGCGGTGCCCACGCCCACGCCGGCCAGCCGGGCCACATCCTTGATCGTTGCCATTCGCTTCCCGTGTACTTCAGTGGGCCCGCGCCATGCGCCGTGCGGGCCGGCGGGCATTCGATCACAGGGGGCAGACGGGCTGCGGATCGGCGGGCTCGGGCAGGCGCGCCGTGCTGCCGGTGGTCTCCCGGCCGCTCAGCCCGCCGCCCACGGGCCACCAGGGGCGGGCTTCCCGCGTGCTGAACTGGCAAGGCCCCGCCGGCCACGGGAAGGGAAGGCGGCCCGTGAAGCTGGGCCAGGGCTTGCCGCCGTCCGGGGCGATCAGCAGGTCGGTGAGGCCCGCGCCTTCGCTGCCGGGCAGCCAGGCGGCGACGAAGGCGTCGCTGCGGTTGGCCAGGTCGTTCACGTACAGCGGCCGGCCCGAGTACAGCACCGTGACGACCGGCGCACCGCGGCCGGCGACGCGCTGCAGCACGGCCAGGTCTTGCGGGTAGCGCCTGCTGTGGCGCAGGTTGTCGGTGACCCGGATGTCGCCCTCGCCCTCGGCATACGGCGCCTCGCCGATGACGGCGATGACGGCGTCGAAGCGGGCCGGGTCCTGTGTCGCGCCGTCCTCGTCGAACGTGACCTGCGCGTCGCCCAGCCGCTGGCGCAAGGCGGCCAGCAGCGTGGTGCCCTGCGGGAAGTCGGCATTGGTGGCGTCGCGCGCCTGCCAGCTGACGCTCCAGCCGCCGGCCTGCCGGGCCATGCTGTCGGCCGCCGCGCCCACCACCAGCACGCGGGCGCTGCCCTTGAGCGGCAGCAGGCCGGGCCGGTGCTTCAGCAGCACGAGCGACTCTCGCACCGCGCGACGGGCCAGTTCGGGCGACTGCAGCGCTTCCGCCGTGGCGGGCACGCTGGACTGCAGGCCCAGGCTGAACTTCACGCGCAGGATGCGGCGCACCGCGTCGTCCAGCCGGGCCATCGGGATGCGGCCCTGCTCGACGGCGCGCACGGTGTTCTCGTGGAAGGCCTTCCACTGGAACGGCACCATGACGATGTCGATGCCGGCGTTGATGGCGGCCGGGCAGTCCTCGTTGCGGCAGCCGGGCAGCTGGCCCACGCCGTCCCAGTCGCTGACGACGAGGCCGTCGAACGCCAGGCGCTGCTTCAGCAGGCCGGTCAGCAGCGTGGTGTTGCCATGCATCTTGCCGTGGGCGGTGTAGTCGGCGCTGTCGGTCCAGCTGCTGAACGACGCCATGACGGTCAGCACGCCGGCATCCAGCGCGCCGAGGTAGCCCGCGCCATGGACCTGCGCGAGTTCCAGCGGCGTGGCGTGCGCAACACCCTGGTCGATGCCGCGCCTTGTGCCGCCGTCGGCCAGGTAGTGCTTGGCGGTGGCGAGCACGCCGACGCCTTGCTTCATGCCCTCCTGCAGGCCCCGCACCGAGGCCTCGCCCAGGCGGCGCACGAGCGCGGGGTCGCTGCTGAAGCTCTCGTAGGTGCGGCCCCAGCGCACGTCCTGTACGACGGCCAGCGTCGGCGCGAAGGTCCAGTGCAGGCCCGAGGCGCGCACGGCGCGGGCGGTGGCGCGGCCGATGTCGCGCACGAGCTCGGCGTCGCGCGTGGCACCCAGGCCGATGTTGTGCGGGAACAGCGTGGCGCCGCGCACGTTGTTGTGGCCGTGGACGGCGTCGGTGCCCCAGATCAGCGGGATGCCGGGTGTCGCGGCCTGCGAGGCGGCCTGGAACTCCTCCGCCAGCGCCTTCCACTGTGCGGGCGACGCGCTGCGGTCGTTGCCCGGCCAGCCGCCGCCGCCGTTGAGCACGGTCCCGATGGCGTACTCGCGCACCTGGGCCGGGGTGATGGCGCGGATCTCGGGCTGCACGATCTGGCCCACCTTCTGCCGGACGCTCAGGCCTTGCAGCGCCGCTTCCACGCGTGCCTCCAGCGCCGCGTCGCGCTGCGGCGGCCGCACGGGCCAGGGCTTCAGGACCGCATCGGTCGCGCCGTCTTCGGCGTGCGGCGTGGTGTGCAGCGCCAACAGCAAGGCGATGGCGAGGAACCGGGAGTGTTGTCTCATCGTTGTGGCCTCTTTGGGGGTGCGCGACGGTAGTGGCCGGCGCAAAAGCGCGTCAACCCCCGGGCAGCGATCCATTGACAGGCGTCGCGCGGTGCCGGTAGATTTTCAGCGGCGTGGAACCGATTCCATTTGAGCCGATGCGAGGCCGGCGAACGAGACGGTCGAGCAGACTGGCCGAGCGCCGCCTGTTCCGCAAAACGCGTCGGCGCCGGCATGCCCGTCGCCGATCTCCTGAACCCGCGCGGCCGTGTGCCGGCAACCCCGAGCCCGCCCATGAGCTTTCACAACACCCCGGAGCGCCACGACTTCCCCGCCGATTTCTGCTGGGGCGTGTCCACGTCCTCGTTCCAGATCGAGGGCGCCGGCCACGAGGACGGCAAGGGCGAGTCCATCTGGGACCGCTTCTGCCGCGAGCCCGGCCGCATCCGCGACGGCGCCGACGGCCTGGTTGCCTGCGACCACTACCACCTGTGGCCGCAGGACCTGGACCTGGCGCGCTCGCTGGGCGTCAATGCCTACCGCTTCTCCATTGCGTGGCCGCGCGTGCTGCCGCAGGGAACGTCGGCGCGTGGCGGCGTGAACGCGGCTGGCCTGGCCTTCTACGACCGGCTGGTGGACGGCATGCTGGAACGCGGGCTGGCGCCCTGGTGCACGCTCTACCACTGGGACCTGCCGCAGGCGCTGCAGGACGGCGGCGGCTGGACCTCGCGCGAGACGGTGGCGGCCTTCCTCGAGTACACCGATGTCGTCACGCGCCGGCTGGGCGACCGCGTGAAGCACTGGATCACGCACAACGAGCCCTGGTGCTCCTGCATGATGAGCTACTGGGAGGGCGTGCACGCGCCCGGTGGCCGCAGCCTGGCCGACGCCATGCAGGCCTGCCACCATGTGCTGTTGTCGCACGGCCAGGCCATCCCGCTGATCCGCCGTAACGCCCCGGGCGCCCAGGTCGGCATCACGCTGAGCCTGCACCCCATCACGAGCGCGACTGACAGCGCCGAGGACCTGGCCGCCGCGCGCCGCCACGACGGGCTGCGCAACCGCTGGTTTCTGGACCCGCTGTTCGGCCGCGGTTACCCCGCCGACACGCTGGCGCTGCTGGGCGATGCGGCCCCGGCCGTGCAGGCCGGTGACCTGGCCGACATCGCCACGCCGACCGACTTTCTCGGCGTGAACTACTACTTTCCCGAGCGCGTGGCCGACGATCCCACCGCCAGCCATGGCCCGATGCGCGCCCGGCTCGTCGAGAAAGCGGGCGTGGAGCGCACGGCCTTCGGCTGGGAGGTGTCACCCCAGGGGCTGGTGGACCTGCTGGCCCGCGTACACCGCGACTACGCGCCGCCCGTCATCCAGTTGACCGAGAACGGCTCCACCTTCGACGACGTGCTGACCCCCGAGGGCCGCGTGCACGACGCCCAGCGCCTGTCCTATCTGCAGCGCCACCTCACGGCGCTGAAGCTGGCGCTCGACGCGGGCGTGCCGGTCAAGGGCTACTTCGCCTGGAGCCTGCTGGACAACTTCGAATGGGCCGAGGGCTATCTGCGCCGCTTTGGCATCGCCTATGTGGACTACGCGACGCAGCGCCGCATCCTGAAAGACAGCGGCCTTTGGTATGGACGGTTCCTGACGGAGTGAGCGACGCTGCCCGGCACGCCGAGCGAGGTGCGCAGGCGCCGCTGGTTGAGCGAAGGCGGCGCTTGCCGCTCAGCGGGCCATCAGCTCGCCCAGGCGCACCGCGCCGCCGGGTTGCCATGCCGGGTTGAACTGCAGGGCGCTCTTCTCGAACAGCATGACGACCGTGGAGCCGAGCAGGAAGCGGCCCATCTCCTCGCCTTGGGCGAGCGTGACCTGCCCGGCGGGGTAATTCCAGGCGCGCACCGGGCCGGCGCGGTTGACGAGGCCATGCCAGACCGTGGCCATGCTGCCCACGATGGTGGCGCCCACCAGCACCAGCACCCAGCGGCCTAAAGCGTCGTCATCGAACACGCACACCAGCCGCTCGTTGCGCGCGAACAGCCCCGGCACGCCGCGCGCGGTGGTCGGGTTCACGGAGAACAGCTCGCCCGGCACGTGCACCATGCTCACCAGGCGCCCGCTGGCGGGCATGTGGATGCGGTGGTAGTCCTTGGGGCTGAGGTAGAGGTTGGCGAACAGGCCATCCTGGTAGCGCGCGGCCAGTTCGGCGTCGCCGCCGACGAGGGCGGTCGTCGAGAACGCCTGGCCCTTGGCCTGGTAGATCTGGTCGCCCTGGATGCGGCCGACCTGGCTGATCGCGCCGTCCACCGGGCAGATCAGCGGCGCGTCGGCCAGCGGGCGGGCGCCGGGCTTCAGCGCGCGCGTGAAGAAGTCGTTGAAGGTCTTGTAGGCGGTGATGTCGGGCTGCGCCGCCTCGGCCATGTTCACGCCGTAGTGCGCCACGAAGCGCCGGATGATCGACGTCGTCACGTTGCCCCACGCGTTGGATGCGACGAACTTGGCGAAGCGTGTCATCGCCAGCTTGGGCATCAGGTATTGGGGCAGGACTTTGAGACGGTCGGACATGGCATCGGGGCCGGTAGCGGGACGCGGATTCTAGAAAGCCGGCTGCCCGCCCGCCGCCCGGGATATCGCCAGGGGGCGTGGCGGGTGTGCCGGCCGGCGCGGCGCGCGCACCCGCGCCACCGCCGGCATCATCGCGCTGCTGCGATGATTCGTCGTTGGCTGGGAGGAATCATGCGTGTTCATTTGATGCCGGTCGTGCTGCTGGGCCTGACTGCTGCCCTGGCGGGCTGCGCGGTACCGCCGCCGGCCGCGCAGCCGGAGTCGGCACTGCCGGCGAACGCGCTGCGGGCCGATGCCGGCCGGGTGGGCGTGGCCATGAGCCCGGCGCCGCGTGCTGACACCGAATTCCCCGGCGCGGGCCGCCTGTGGTGCCTGGCCGTCGCGTCGATCGCCCATGGCCCGCTGACCGACCATGTCCGCACGCTGTCGCCGCACGACCTGCCGGCGCTGAAGGATCGGGCCGCCGCGCTGCTGCGCGCGCGCGGCGCGGAGCCGGTGATCCTGCCCGAGCCGCTGGACCTGCGGGCCCTGGCGCCCGCTGCATCCGACGCAGCGGCTGCGCAGGACGCAGCGCCGCGCCAGGACTTCCGCCCGCTCAAGAGCCGTCACCAGATCGACAAGCTGCTGGTGATCGACATCAAGAGCCTGGGCGTTGCGCGCCGCTACAGCCGCTGCGTCGCCGACGGCGAGCCGCAGGTCGTCTTCAACGGCACGATCTACCTCGTCGACCTGAAGACGAATGCGCTGGAATGGCGCCATGCGGTGCATCTCGCGCAGGCTGGCGACGCCAGCTGGGACGAATGGCCCAAGTACCCGCACCTGGACGCCGCGTTCTTCAAGACGCTGCAGATGGGCAAGGAGGAACTGCTGCGTCCGTTGCGCTGACACGGATCGGGCCGGCGCCTGCCGGCGTCGATAATTGCCGGCGACTCATGGCCATCGTTCACAGCTCCTTCTACCGCTTCACTCCCGTCGCCGATCCGGCGGCTTTCGCTGCCTGGCTGCGCGAGGCAGCAGCCGGCCTGGGCGGCGTCGTCCTCGTCGCAGCCGAAGGGCTGAGCGCGGCCATCGCCGGCGAGGCCGAGGCCGTCCATGCCTTCGAGGCGCGCCTGCAGGAACAGCCCGGTTTCTCCGGCCTGCACTTCAAGCACAACGCCTGCGAGCGGCTGCCGTTCAGCCGGCTCAAGGTTTCGGTCAAGCGCGAGATCGTCGCCTTCGGCGTGCCCGGCGTCAGCGGCGACGCCACCGACACCCATGTCA
>JACCDQ011268811.1_pt1 | contig 10849 bp, 7 predicted proteins | sample 7446031 | NCBI WGS metagenome assembly JACCDQ01 (sample SAMN15323442, study PRJNA562643) | freshwater metagenome | isolation source: river surface water | place: USA:Blue River Watershed | collected 2017-08-17
GGGCAATATAGCCCGCTCGAAAGATTTAGCGACAGCGCTGGTGCTGGTCGGCAGTAGCCTGGGCATTCTGATGTATGGCAAAGAGCTGGCTGAAGCGCCTCTGGAAGTGTGCCGCCGGCTTTTTAGTCTCAATGAAAAAGATGTGACAGACCCTGCCGCGATGTTCACCGGCATGCAGGCGGCGCTTGGTGCCGTCGCTTTCCCATTCCTGAAACTTTGCCTGGTGATCCTGATAGCCGGGGTCGTTGGCAATACGTTGCTCGGTGGCTACAACTTTACCTGGTACGGCGCCAGTTTCCGGCCGGAAAAACTCAATCCGCTGGCCGGCCTGAAGCGAATGGTGAGTCTGAATTCGCTGGTGGAACTGGTCAAAAGTGCCCTGAAAGTGTTGGTGATTTCTGGCTGTGCCATCACGCTGTTGTACATCTTTTTTGATGACATCATGGCATTGTCGCTGATGAGCAGCCCGGAAGACATCGCTGCCGCGGTTTATCTGCTGTGCTGGCTGTTTTTTGGCCTGAGCGCCAGTACTTTGCTGATCGCGGCCATTGATGCGCCTTATCAGCTGTGGAATTACAACAAGCAGATGATGATGACCAAGCAGGAAGTCAAAGACGAGTATAAAAACTCGGAAGGTAATCCTGAGATCAAAGGTCGGATCCGCAGCCTGCAAATTCAGATGTCGCGCCGGCGCATGATGCAGGCAGTCCCGACGGCCGATGTGGTGGTGACCAACCCGACCCACTACGCGGTCGCGCTGAAATATGAGCATGGTAAACACCGCGCGCCGGTGGTGGTGGCCAAAGGGGTTGATGAAATGGCGATGTATATTCGCCAAATCGCCGAAGCTAACAAGGTGCCGATTGTACGCTCGCCAGCTTTAGCGCGTTCTGTGTATCACACTACGGAGTTGGACCACCCCATTCCGGAGCAGTTGTTTGCTGCGGTTGCGCAAATTCTGGCTTATGTCTATCAGCTCAAAGTGTATCGCCGTGGCAAAGGGCAGAAACCCAAACCGCTGGCGAAAGATTTGCCAATCCCGGAAGGTTTCCGTTATTAACTGGATTGTTGACAGGGCTGGAACAGTTTTTGCCTCTGTCAGGCTGGATGTCAATTTTCCGACGGAATCTTCATGCAGCTTGCCAATGTACTCTCGCAGTTTGATCGCAGTAAACTTCAGCATATCAAAGGGATAGGTACGCCTATTCTGATCCTCGCCGCACTGGCGATGATAGTCCTGCCGTTACCGCCGGTGCTGCTTGATATCCTGTTCTCCTTTAACATCGCGCTGGCATTGGTGGTGTTGCTGGTCACTATTTATGTGAACAAACCACTGGATTTTGCCATCTTCCCTTCGGTCATACTGGTCGCGACTATTTTGCGGCTGGCGCTGAACGTCGCCAGTACGCGGGTGGTGCTGCTGGAAGGCCACAATGGGCCGGATGCGGCTGGTGCCGTGATTGAAGCCTTTGGGCATGTCGTCATTGGCGGCAACTACGCCGTCGGTATCGTGGTATTTGCCATTCTGATTGTCATTAACTTTGTGGTGGTCACCAAAGGTGCTGGCCGGATCGCCGAAGTCACCGCGCGTTTTACCCTCGATGCGATGCCAGGTAAGCAAATGGCGATTGATGCTGACTTAAACTCCGGTTTTATTGACCAGGATCAGGCACGGAAAAGACGTGAGGAAGTGACGGCAGAAGCCGATTTCTATGGTTCGATGGACGGTGCCACTAAGTTCGTCAAAGGCGACGCGGTTGCCGGTCTGGTCATTTTGTTTATCAACCTGATTGGCGGGCTGTTCATTGGAACTTTGCAGCATGGTTTGCCTTTTGGTCAGGCGATGGAAATTTACACCCTGCTGACGATCGGTGACGGTCTGGTGGCACAAATCCCAGGGCTGCTGCTGTCAATCGGCACCGCCATTATTGTGACGCGACAAAATAAAGAGTCGGATCTTGGCGAGCAGATGACCGGTCAGCTCGGTAACCTCAAAGTGCTGGTGGTTTCCGCTTCAGTACTGACGTTGATGGGGATTGTCCCGGGGATGCCGCATTTTGCATTCCTGTCGCTGGCGGCATTTCTTGGCGGTGCAGCCTGGCTCATTTACAAACGTCAACAGGCGCCAGCTGCCAGCAGTGGACCGGCCCGCTCTGAACTGGTCCCTGCCGCTGAATTGGCGCCACAAAAAGAAATCAGTTGGGATGATGTCCAGCCGGTGGATGTGATTGGACTTGAGGTCGGCTATCGGTTGATCCCACTGGTGGATAAAGCCCAAGGGGGCGAGTTGCTGGCGCGGATCAAAGGTGTGCGTAAAAAACTGTCACAGGAGCTTGGCTTTCTGGTGCCGGCTGTCCACATCCGCGACAATCTGGACCTGGAGCCTAATACCTATCGGGTCACCCTGATGGGTGTGAACACCGGGCAGTCAGAACTCAGGCACGACAACGAACTGGCGATTAATCCGGGCCAGGTGTTTGGTAACCTCAAAGGCATTGCGACCAAAGATCCGGCCTTTGGCCTGGATGCCATCTGGATCCCGAAAAATCAGCGCGAACACGCCCAGACACTGGGTTACACCGTGGTGGATGCAGCTACTGTGGTGGCGACTCATCTGAGTCAAATTCTGACCAACAATGCGGCCAGTCTGCTTGGCCACGAAGAAGTGCAGAACCTGCTGGATATGCTGGCAAAAACCTCGCCGAAACTGGCCGAAGCTTTGGTGCCTGACACGCTGCCGCTACGCTCTGTCGTGAAAGTGTTGCAGAACCTGCTGCACGAAGGGGTTCCCATCCGCGATATGCGCACTATTGCACAGACGCTGGTTGATACCGGCGCCCGCAGTCAGGATATTGACGTGTTGACCGCCTCTTGCCGGATCGCGCTGCGTCGCCTGATCGTGCAGGAAGTGGTGCAGGGTGCACCGGAGATCCCGGTGATGACCTTTGCACCTGAACTTGAACAGATGCTGCATCAGTCGATGCAGGCTGCCGGCAGCGATGGTTCAGGTATTGAACCGGGTCTGGCGGAGCGGATCCAGCAATCGCTCAGAGAAGCGTCGCAGCAGCAGGAACTGGCTGGAGAACCAGCAGTCTTGCTGACATCCGGTATCCTGCGCAGCGTGATGGCACGATTCGTGAAATACACCATTCCAGGATTGCGGGTGTTGTCTTATCAGGAAATTCCCGACGATAAACAGGTTCGGATCGTCAGTGTGGTCGGCCAGGCTGGTTAGGAGTTAACGTATGAAAATTAAACGCTTTGTTGCCAAAGATATGCGCACCGCATTAGCAGAAGTCAAAGAGTTTCTCGGACCTGATGCCATTATTTTATCCAATAAAAAAGTCGCTGGCGGTATCGAACTGGTCGCGGCTGTAGACCCGGACAGCGCGCCGGCCAAGGCCGCCGTGGCAGAAGCTGCGCCACCCGTTGCAGCCGCATCCGTGCAAAGTCGTCTGAACATCCGGGTCGACGATGAAGAAACGGAGCAGGAAGCTCCGGCTGATTCGCTGCGGGCTTTACTGGCCCGGCAAATGATGAAGCAACAAAAAGAGCAGGTAGCGACCGGGCAGCATAGTGACAAAACTTTGGCGGCCCAACCGAGAGCTGACGTGCTGAAGTCGCCGTTATTAACCAAACAAGCCAGCACCAAAGAGCCGGAACGTCAAAATTCTGTCTCCAATAGCATCCCTGGACCACAGCTGCAGGAATTGGGTAAGCAACAACAGCAACAGATGCAGTTGATGCAACAACAATTTGACACCATGCGCAGCGAAATGCAGTCGATGAAACAATTGCTGCAGCATCAGGTTTCTGGCCTGATGTGGCAGGACCTGGCACGGCGCGAACCCGTCCGCGCACTGATCATTGATAAATTGCGCGAACTGGGTTTGTCAGAGCCGATGGCAGACCAGCTTGCCTGCTTTATGCCAGAAGATATTGCCGACAACGAAGCCTGGGACTGTGCACTGGATTTACTGGCTGGCCAGCTGACCACCACCAATGATGACCTGATGCGCCGTGGCGGTGTCGTTGCTCTGGTTGGCCCAACAGGCGTTGGTAAAACCACCACAGTGGCTAAACTGGCAGCCCAGTTTGCCCGTTTGCACGGTGCCGACCAGGTGGCTCTGATCACCACTGACACGTTCCGCATTGGGGCTTTTGAGCAGTTGGCGACTTTCGGTCGTATTATTGGTTGTCCGGTAAAACAGGCGAAAGATCACGAAGAACTGTCTCTGCTGTTAAATCAGTTACAACAACGTAAATTAATCCTGATTGACACGGCCGGCATGAGCCAGCGCGATGTACGACTGGCGGAAAAACTGTCCGCCCTGATGCATAATTCGCGTGCCAAAATCCGCAGTTATCTGGTATTGTCTGCGACCTCGCAGTCACGTGTGATGCAGGAAACTGTCGAACACTTCAAACGAATTACACTGTCGGGTTGTATTTTCACAAAACTTGATGAATGCTTAAGCTTGGGCGAAATTATCAACGTCGCGATTCAAAATGCTTTACCTGTCAGCTATTTGACCAACGGACAACGAGTGCCGGAGGACATTGAAGCGGCGCAGGCTAAATCGATGGTCGCTCAGGCCGAGCAACTGAGGCTGGCACACAGCAGTGCAGCTTATCAGTGGCATCAGGAAGTCGCAGCCCGGGCGGATGGAACCTATGCATAATCATGAATTAATGTTTGATCAAGCCAGTGGCCTGAGAAGAATGAAAAAGCAGATGGTAAAAGTCATAGCGGTCACCGGTGGCAAAGGCGGTGTTGGCAAAACCAACGTCACTTTGAACCTGGCGATGGCTTTGGCGCAACTGGGCAAGAAAGTGCTGGTGCTTGATGCCGATTTAGGCCTGGCCAACTGCGATGTCATGTTGGGGCTGCGTGTTGAAAAGAATTTGTCGCATGTGCTGTCTGGTGAGGTGGAGCTGGATGACATTCTGGTGCAAGGACCTTTTGGCATCAAAATAGTACCGGCGACTTCTGGCACGCAGGCCATGACGGAGCTGAGTCCGGCTGAACATGCCGGCCTGATCCGGGCTTTCAGCGAACTCAGAGAAAACTTCGACGTGTTGCTGGTAGATACCGCGGCCGGTATCTCCGATATGGTGCTGAGTTTTTCCAGGGCCTCACAAGACGTCTTGGTCGTTGTCTGTGATGAACCTTCCTCCATTACCGACGCTTATGCGCTGATGAAAATTCTCAGCCGCGAGCATGCGGTACACAAATTCAAAATTGTCGCCAATATGGTCCGCAGCCTGAAAGAAGGGCAAGAACTGTTTGCCAAACTGAGCAGGGTCACGGACCGCTTCCTTGATGTAACGCTCGAGCTGGTTGCCACTATTCCCTTCGATGAAAATGTGCGTAAAGCGGCCCGGAAGCAAAAGGCATTTGTGGATGCGTTCCCTAAGACCCCGGCTTCACTGGCAGTCAAAACTTTGGCTGCAAGAGCGGTACAGTGGCCGGTTCCACCCAGTGCATCGGGCCACCTTGAGTTTTTCCTTGAGCAGCTTGTGCAGCCGCAGTCCGAACGGCGGGGGGTGATGTGAATAGCCGCTTAGCAGCATATGGCGCCGGTAATCAGCTGCAGTTATTAGTTGAAAAACATGCTCCGCTGGTCAAGCGTATCGCCTACCATTTATTAGCACGCCTGCCTGCCAGTGTGCAGGTCGATGATTTGATTCAGTCCGGCATGATCGGCCTGATTGAAGCCGCTAAAAACTTCGATAACACCAAAGGTGCCAGCTTTGAAACCTTCGCTGGTATCCGCATTCGCGGAGCCATGCTCGATGAAATCCGTCGTGGCGACTGGACGCCACGTTCTGTCCATCGTAATTCGCGCTTGATTGCTGAAACAATCGCCGAACTGGAAGCAACGCTCGGACGCGATGTAAAAGATGTTGAAGTTGCTGAAAAACTTGATATAACTTTAGATGAATATCACCATATGCTCAGTGACGTCAGCAGTGGCAGAATCATTGGCATGGAAGATTTAGGTGTCAGTGAAGATGTACTGGTCACCGCCAATGATAAACAAGACGATCAACTGTTCGAAGAACAGGCGACCGATGCATTCCAGCAAGCCTTGATAAAAAATATCAGTAGCTTACCGGAGCGCGAGGCAATAGTATTGTCGCTATATTATAATGACGAACTGAACTTAAAAGAGATTGGCGAAGTATTAAGCGTCAGTGAATCTCGTGTCAGTCAGATTCATAGTCAGGCATTGTTGCGGTTGCGTTCGCGCATGCAGGACTGGTTGTAATTTTTGAGAATAACCACTGGGGTATCTCGTCGGAGGGGATTTTGGATAAGAACATGAAAATTCTCGTGGTAGACGATTTTTCTACTATGAGACGTATCATCAAGAACTTGTTGCGCGATTTAGGTTTTACGAACGTGCAGGAAGCTGATGATGGCAGTACCGCTTTACCGATGTTGCAGAATGGCGATTTTGATTTTGTCGTAACAGACTGGAACATGCCCGGTATGCAGGGCATTGATCTTTTGCGTGCGATCCGCGCTGACGCCAAACTGAAACATATCCCTGTCCTGATGGTCACTGCTGAAGCGAAAAAAGAGCAGATCATTGCGGCAGCTCAGGCAGGTGTGAACGGCTATATTGTCAAACCATTTACCGCAGCCACATTACAAGAGAAGTTATCAAAAGTCTTCGAGCGCTTAGGCTGAGCCGTAGCTGACACAGGAGTGGCGCCATGTCTGCATATACGGCCCCTATAATCACCCTCGATCAGGCGCGCGAGTTAGTCCAGCTGTTGGAGATGGGTGAACAGGACGCTGCAAATGAGTTTATTCAGGGGTTGGCGGTGCCTGGGTCTTCTGAGTTGTTTGCAGAAGTAGGTAAGTTGACTCGCCAACTGCATGATTCACTTAAAAATTTCCAGGTTGATCCATCGATCAATAATTTACTCGAAGAAGATATTCCAGATGCGAAGCGTCGCCTGTCTCATGTCATCGATATGACGGAGCAGGCGGCCAATCAAACAATGGATGCTGTTGAGTCCTGCCTGCCAATCGCCGAACAGCTGAATAGTCAATTGGTTGCCATTTTGCCGCAGTGGCAAAAACTGATGACAAGAAACCTGAAACTTGGTGAATTCAAGAGCTTATGTCATAGTTTGAATAGCTATTTACATGAGTCATCTGTCAATATCGAAGCATTGCAGGGCTCTATGACCGAAGTGTTGATGGCCCAAGGGTTCCAGGACCTGACCGGGCAGATTCTGCGAAGGGTGATAGAGTTGGTGCGCGAAGTGGAAGACAGTCTTATCGGACTTTTGACCGCTTTTGGCCATATTTCTGCTGCGACAGAGAGTAAACCGGCCGCAGTTCGTAAACCGAAAGCTGCGCATGAAGCTGAAGGTCCGATCATTGACGCTGCCAGTCGTGATGATGTGGTGCAGGGACAAGACGATGTGGACGATTTATTGTCGAGTTTAGGGTTCTGAGAGAGGTAAAACAGCATGGGCTTTGATGTTGATGAGGATATTTTACAGGATTTCCTAGTCGAAGCCGGCGAGATCCTAGAAGCATTGCAGGAACAGTTGGTCGAACTAGAAAACAACCCTGACGATTCTGCATTGCTCAACGCGATTTTCCGTGGATTCCATACCGTGAAAGGGGGAGCAGGCTTCCTGTCTCTGACTGAACTGGTAGATGCCTGCCATGGCGCCGAAAACGTTTTTGATATATTGCGAACCGGAAAGCGGCGTGTCACTGCAGAGCTGATGGACGTGATTTTGCAAGCGCTTGATGCGATCAATGAGATGTTTGCAAACGTGCAGGCTCGTCAGCCGTTAGAGCCTGCCACTGCCGAATTACTTGACGCTTTGCACAGACTCAGCGAGCCTGAAAGCGAAAACGAGCAGCACACTCCTGCAGCTGTTCATACACCAGCGCCTTCGATGAGTATGGAGACTTTTGAAGCCGCGGCCGCTTTTGAACCAGAGCCGCAGGCGGCTGTTGGTGGTTCTGTCGATGATATCACCGAAGATGAGTTCGAACGTTTGTTGGATGAACTGCACGGCGTCGGTGCCCCTGGCCGTGCGGACACCCAGCCTGTTGCTATTCCGACTGCTGTCTCCACTGGCGACCAAGGGGATATCACAGACGATGAGTTTGAAGCGATATTAGATCAGTTGCATGGCAAGGGGTCTTTCATTCCTGGTCAGGCCGCCGAACCCGCCGCTAAGCCGGAAACCAAAACACCTGCGCCTGTGCAGAAAACTTCAGCGCCTGCCGGTGATGAAATCACCGACGATGAATTTGAATCTTTGCTGGACGAATTGCACGGCAAAGGGCAAGCCCCAAGCAATGTCGCTTCCAATGTGCCGGCAGCCAAAGCTGCTGAACCTAAGCCTGTAGTCAAAGCAGCACCGGTCGCCGCTGCTAAGGTTGAGCCTGTAAAAGCCGAACCTGCAAAAACTGAACCTGTGAAAGCTGCACCAGTCGCAGCGCCAGTACGCGACAAAGATGGCGGTGACGACAGCAAAGGTGCCGCACAGGCTGACACTACTGTTCGTGTTGACACCAAGCGGCTGGACCAAATCATGAACATGGTCGGTGAGCTGGTGCTGGTTCGTAACCGGCTGGTCAGCTTGTCGAGCGCAGCTCAGAATGAAGAGATGAGCAAAGCCATTTCCAATCTGGACGTCGTTACGGCTGACTTGCAAGGCGCCGTGATGAAAACACGGATGCAGCCAATTAAGAAAGTCTTTGGTCGTTTCCCAAGGGTTGTTCGGGATTTGGCGCGTTCACTACAAAAAGAAATTAACCTCGAGCTGGAAGGCGAAGAAACAGATCTGGATAAAAACCTGGTAGAAGCGCTGGCTGACCCTCTGGTCCACTTGGTGCGAAACTCGGTTGACCACGGTATTGAAATGCCGGACGTGCGGGTGAAAGCAGGCAAACCACGTAATGGTCTGGTTAAATTGGCGGCTCAGCAGGCTGGCGACCATATTCTCCTGACTATTCAGGACGATGGCGCAGGCATGGATCCGGAGAAGCTGAAGTCCATTGCTATCAAACGGGGTGTATTGGACCCGGACGCAGCGACCCGGATGTCAGATACTGAAGCCTTTAATCTTATTTTTGCACCGGGTTTCTCAACCAAAGAGCAGATTTCTGATATTTCAGGGCGCGGCGTTGGTATGGACGTCGTAAAAACCAAGATTAATCAGCTGAACGGGACTGTCCATATCCATTCGAAACTGGGACAAGGCACGTTACTGGAGATTAAGGTACCGCTGACCCTGGCTATTCTGCCGACATTAATGGTTGTTGTTGGTAAACAACCATTTGCTTTGCCGCTGGCGACAGTGAATGAAATTTTCCACCTCGATTTGTCCAAAACCAACATTGTTGATGGGCAGCTGACTATTGTTGTTCGCAACAAAGCTATTCCGCTGTTTTATCTGCAGCACTGGCTGGTGAAAGGTTCAGACAAAAAATTACGTCGTGAGCAAGGCCATGTTGTCATTGTCCAGATTGGCACACAGCAAGTTGGCTTTGTGGTGGATTCGCTGATTGGCCAGGAAGAAGTCGTGATTAAGCCGCTTGATGCGCTGCTACAGGGGACTCCTGGCATGGCTGGTGCGACTATAACATCTGACGGCAGCATTGCGCTGATTCTGGATGTACCAAACCTGCTGAAACATTACGCCAAGAAATCGAAGATCAAATTTGACCGCTTTAATAACTTAGCGTCATAGGAGTACAGCCTTTGACTATCAGAGTATTGGTTGTTGATGATTCGAGCTTTTTCAGACGGCGGTTGACAGAGATTATCGCGGCAGACCCGGAAATGGTGGTCGCGGGTACTGCTAACAATGGTCGTGAGGCTATTGATAAAGCACTGGAACTGAAGCCAGATGTGATCACGATGGACGTCGAGATGCCGGTGATGGACGGCATCCAGTCTGTTCGTGAGATCCTGAAGGTCCAGCGTGTGCCGATTTTGATGTTCTCATCGCTGACACACGCTGGGGCAAAGGCCACGCTGGATGCGCTTGATGCCGGTGCCATCGATTTTTTGCCAAAAAAATTCGAAGATATCGCCAGAGACAAATCAGAAGCAATAGAGCTGCTGCGCCAGCGGATTAAAACGGTGGCACGCCGTCGTTTGTTTGTGAAGCCCGTTACCAGCGCCGTCGCTGCAACGCCGACAACAGCCGCACCTGCGGCGCGCCCGGCTCCACAGGTGATTGCAAGGACCCCGGCCAGCCGTGCCGAGTTACTTCGGACTGTAGAAAAACTGGATATCCAGGACGCTCAGCCTGAGCGCCATAGTCGTGGTACAGCAAAACACTACCGGATGGTCGCTATCGGTACTTCAACCGGCGGCCCTGTTGCATTGCAAGGCATTATCACAGCCTTACCTGCCACTTTTCCTGTTCCTATTTTGTTGGTTCAGCACATGCCTGCTGCATTTACCGGTGCTTTTGCCGCGCGCCTCAATAGTCTTGCCAAGATAGAAGTGAAAGAGGCTGCTGATGGTGATGTGCTGCGTCCTGGTGTGGCTTATCTGGCTCCCGGTGGTAAGCAAATGTTGTTGGATGGTAACGACCATAGCTGCAAAATTCGCATTAAAGAGGATGATTCACCCCGTATAACCTTCAAGCCAAGTGTGGATATCACGTTCGGCAGTGCCGCGAAGGTATTTCAGGACAAAGTACTGGCTGTCGTACTGACAGGCATGGGGTCAGATGGCCGCGACGGTGCCCGGTTATTGAAACAATTTGGCTCCAGAGTCTGGGCACAGGATGAAGCAAGCTGTGTTGTATACGGCATGCCGCAGGCAGTGACTGCTGCAGGGCTGGCCGA
>JACCDQ011165287.1_pt1 | contig 10848 bp, 7 predicted proteins | sample 7446031 | NCBI WGS metagenome assembly JACCDQ01 (sample SAMN15323442, study PRJNA562643) | freshwater metagenome | isolation source: river surface water | place: USA:Blue River Watershed | collected 2017-08-17
CTTTACCATCTAGGGTAAATTTCCCTTGAGCAATACGGTTGCCATAGCGACCAATTAATGCTCCGAAATACGGAACGCCTTTAGTATAGCCAGAAAGTGAGTCGCAACCCAAAGTGATGTCTTCGTACTTACCATCTTTGTCTGGGGCAGTCCAAGAAACGATTGTTCCGCCAAAGTCAGAAATAGTTACGGTCATTCCTGCTTCGTTTGCAAGTGTGTAAAGCGTAGCTTCGGTTGAGTCATTCAATTTTCCGAAAGAAGCCGTTGCAATTTTGCCAGCTTCTGCCGTAGAACCTGATTCTTTCTTTTTGTCACAAGCGACAAAAAGGGTGGTCGCCAATAGACCCGCTACTAAAAAGTGTCTTTTTTTCATTGTTGTTTGGTATAAATTGTTGTTTTTGGAATACGGTTTTTAAAGATGATGGATTTTGAATGTTGGATTTTGAATTAGGGCTGTACAAAAGTAATCCAACATTTAACATTCAAAATTCAACATCATTCATTACTCAGTTTTTTCAACTCTTTTTTACTCACTTTAAAAATTGTTCCGTGTCTTGTTCCTTTGGGGAAAGAGATACTGTCTGAAATGTCCGTCCATGTTTTAAGGTCGGATGATTTGATGGCTCCCATTTTATGGCGAGTATATTGGTCATAATAGACAATCCATTCGTTTCCGATTTTTATGGCTGTTGGCCCTTCTACCCAGTTGGTACTGATAGGGGCGGAGGCAGCCGAAAAGGGTTCATTTAAACTTTTGCTATAAGCAATCTTGATGTTTTTCTGAACAGGAAATTTCGTTTCATCCTTCAAGAACATAACGTACTGATCTTTGTCCTTTACGATGGTCGCATCAATGACGTTAAAGTCGGGGTCATAAAATAACTTAGTCGGACTAAAGGTTTTAAAATCTTTGGTCGAAACGCTATACATACGGTGGTTGTATTTGCCATCGCCTTTTCCCTCTTCTTTGCTCACAAATCTATCAGGAATCGTTGTTGCCCAGAAAATAACATATTCCTGTGTTTTTTCATCGTATTGTAATTCAGGAGCCCAACAATTCATAGCAGTTGGTTCGTGAGCCATTACAGGAATAAACTGCTGTTCTGACCAATGGATTAAGTCTTTAGAACGGGCATAACCAATGCCTTTATCTTGCCAAGAAACCGTCCAAACCATGTGATAATAGCCATCTTTTCCTTTCAAGATATTTGGGTCACGCATGAGTTTATCTTTACTAACGGTTGGTTTCAAGAAAGAACTGTCATTTTTTAAAGCCGTAAAATGTAGTCCGTCCATACTCGATGCCAAATGTAAGCCATCTAGTCCGTTACCTTTAAAGTAGCAGAATAAGTAGGCCTCTTTTTGTGCCAATGATGCGAGCGAAATTAGGCTGAATAAGCTTATTGCAAGTATTTTTTTCATCTGAGTATAATGTTCAGTTATTTTTAAAGGTATCAGATTGGGACACATAGTCGGAACGCCTCGGGCAACGGTTGCAATCATACCTCTGTGTTTCAAACTTTTTTGGCATGGGCGTTTCATGAAATGTATTATTCTCAATGTTAGATTTTGAATGATGAATTTTGGATTTATAGGTAATGATTGTAAGGAATTAACCATTCGTGTGTTTTATCCAACATCCAAAATCCAACATCCAAAATTCACCATTACATTACTACGCTTTATTTTTTAAGTTCGACCCCTTTATGCGTTGGGATTACCTGCTGAATACTACCGTCGGCATTGAAGGTCATTTTATCAATACAAAGCTCTCGGTTATATCCTGCGGCTCTTCCCATGTTGATACCGTCAGGAAAAGAGAAACGGTGATAAACGATATACCATTCGTCTTTCCCCGGAATTTGGAGAATCGAGTTATGCCCTGTTCCATAAATGCCTTGGCTTGGGTCTTTGGCAATCACCAAGTTATTTTGGGGAATTTCAATAGGGCCAAGTGGCGATTTAGAAGTACCATATCGTACTCGATAGTTTTCACTACGAGTATCATCTTCCGACCAAAGAAAGTAATATAATCCTTTGCGGTAAAAAACATACGTCCCTTCTCTGAAGGTCTTGTCAGGCGTGATAACCTTGAGGGTATTTTCCTTAATGGATACCATGTCGTCGTTTAACTCTGCACCTGCCATAAAACCATTACCCCAGTATAAGTAATTTTTCCCCGTTTTAGGGTCAGCAAAAACATCTTGGTCGATAATTTGTCCTCCTTTAATGCCGTTGGGTTTGGTGTCGATAAGTGGTTTTCCTAAGTCCACAAAAGGCCCTGTTGGGTTATCCGATACGGCAACACCGATTTTTTGAGCGGCAGTGAAGTAATAGAAGTACTTGTACTTTCCTTTAATTTTCTTTTCGATGATGGCAGGAGCCCACGCATTTCGTGTACCCCAAGCAACGTCTTTAGGTAAGTCAAGAATGACTCCTTCGTCCTTCCAATCTTTGAGGTTTTCAGACGAAAATGTTTTGAAATATGTCCCTGACCAATCAGTAAAACCGTCGCTAGTAGGGTAGATATAGTACTTTTTCGTTTTGTTAGCATACAGAATATCGGGGTCTGCGTAATAGCCTTCCAAGACAGGGTTGTTATTTAGTTCAGGAAAACCTACGGGTTTGCCCCATTTGCTGAATAATGTTTTTAGTTCGCTACGAGTGATAGGCAAAATTGTACCATGACGAGGATGGAAATTCATTTTTACCACACTGTCAATAACCGTAAATTTCTGTAAGTCCTTGCTTTGTGAAAATTGAAATCCATGAGCCTTGAATAAATCATAGATAAGCGTGTAGGTATCCGAATGATTTACTTTAAAAATACTCGAACCCTCTACGTCTTCTTTCGTCGGTTGAATATAGCGTTCGTCTTCTTGCCAATTTCCAGAAGTTAGCGATTTAGTCGTGGCAACTTTTAAGCCAGCACCGTCTTTGTTTCCTGTTTTACGGAACAAATAGTAAAGACTATCTTTCTGAATAATGTCGCCATCAATACAGAAATCTCCCGATTTAGGAATAAACAAAGGCTTAGGTTCTCCTTCTAAATCCGTAAAGTCGGCATTGGCATAAGCGTAGTAAATGACATCGTTTTGGTTGCCATATTTCATCGACCAGTAAACCAAATACTTTCCTGCCGCTGCATCGAAAATCGTTTGTGGAGCCCAGACACGCTTTAGGTCTTCTTGATTTTTATATTTTTGTTGAATATTGATAACCTTAGATGTCCAGTTAATTAGGTCAGTTGATTTGAGTAAGACCATCGCACGGTTAGAATCCCAGCCTTTTGACGAAACCATATCCGTTGCAACCATGTAATAGGTTTTTCCATCTTGTCCACGTAAAATATGCGGATCACGTACACCACCCGAAGAGCTGATTACTTTCGAATCAATCACCGCATTGTTGTTATTGAGGGCAAGGTAATTATAGCCATCGGCACTACGGCAAAGCGAATCGCTTCTTCTTCGATTTTGTTTCCTGTAAAGGAAACGAACAAATACGCTACTTTATCCTTTTCAGCTACCTTGGGGGGAGCTTGAGCTGAGAGTGTTCGTGCTAAGCTACAAAGCACTAAAAAAACAACTGTTTTTTTGAATACATTCATGTTAACTTTCTGATTTTGTGGGTTTTATCTTTTAAGTCCTATTTCGTTTTTATTCTAAAGACAGTAAAAGAGTAAGCAGGCAATTCTACTGGCAATACTTCGCTGATAGTACAAGTTATTTCTTGAGGCGTTACACTTTTTTCCTCTGGTTTTCCTTGCAATACAATTTTTGTGGCCTGACTATCAAAGGCAATATTTAATCCTTTTAGGTCAATACTCGTATTGACTACAAGAGGTAATAGGTTGACCAATTTTACAATTAAGTCTTTTGTAGTAGCATCACGCACTATCGAGATGGATACTCGTTTTTTGACAGCATCCTGATTATTCGATAAGGAAAGCTGACTTGGAATGTATTCGTTGCCAGCGTGTTGTCCGAAGGCTTTTTGGACGTAATAGCTTGGTGTTAAATTGATGTTTTCATTATTGAAAAAGATCATGTCTGTTCCCCATTGCGTATGCTTTTCTTTAGCGAGTAAAGGAGCGTAAGAGGCCATTGTCACTACATCTCCATTACGTTCTAAGGAAGTCATATAGGCTGCTTCTGCAAGAGCATTATAGAGTGTATTACCTCTTGAGGCGTATTCTCCTAGATATACTGTCGCTTTTGAACGGTCATAGCTATCGTAAAAATCTTGGTTATTGATAAACCACGAAGGTGATTCGTAATAATGTTCATCCACCATAGGAACATCTAATTTGGAAGCAATATCCCATCCTTCTTGATAATCAGTTCCTTCGTGATTAGGCCCCACAGTTCCTATGACAGTGATTTCGGGATACTTCTTTTTGACAGCTTTAAAAATCAGCTCGAAGCGTTCTTCAAAAATATCGGTAATAAGGTCTTCGTTTCCGATGCCTAGGTACTTGAGATTAAAAGGTTGGGGATGTCCTGCTTCTGCTCGTAATTTTCCCCATTTAGAAGTAACAGAGCCGTTGGCATATTCAATTAAATCAAGTACATCTTGGATATAGTCGTCCATGTCGCAAAGAGGAATACCTCCTTGTTGACCAGCTCCACCTGTAGCAGAGTTCTGGCACGGGACACCTGCCGCTAATACGGGAAGAGGAACTGCCCCTATGTCTTCACAGAATTGGAAAAACTCAAAATATCCCAAGCCTGCTGATTGATGATAGCCCCAAAGGTTACGCTGAGGTTTGCGGGCTTCAAGAGGCCCAATCGTGTTTTTCCAGCGATAGATATTTCCTAGACCATCGCCATGAGCTACACAGCCCCCTGGAAAACGCATGAATCGAGGTTTAATGGCTGCAATAGTTTCCGCCAAATCGGCACGGAGTCCATTTTTACGATTTTTAAATGTTTTTTGAGGAAATAAAGAAATCATATCCAAAGCGATGCTTCCTGTTGCTTGTGGAATAATTTCGAGTCGTGCATCAACCACATTTTCTTTGGATACAAGTACGGTAGCGTATTTTTTCCACTGTTTCCCAATTCCTTTGATATTGGTTGTTGCATAGACTTCTCCTTTAGAGCCAATCAGTCGAATGAGTAACTGTTTGGTAGTTGTACTGCGGGCAAAGAGAGAAAAATCGTAGCTATCTCCTGCTTTTATGGAGATGCCATCAAAGCCTTCATTGACCAACCCTGTTCCCACTTGGTCAATATTTAGGAGGGCATAATGTTTGTTATTGGGATGAATCGCCGAAATCGTGTCGATATTAAAGGTTGCATGGTTGCCATTTAAGCTCCAAGCTTTGGTACTATTCCAACTCTTGTCTTTACCTTCTTTATCACTCAAGGCGTATTCAAAGCCACGGTTTTGGATTAATTCACCGTATAATCCGCCATCAGCAGCATAATTAATATCTTCGAAGAAAACTCCCAATAAGAGGTCGCTAATACTTTTTTTCTGAGCATTCTGGACACTCACTTGAGCAGTTACTGATTTGAGTGAGCCAAAGCGGTCTGCATCTGTTTTGTAGGTTTCGTTATAACGTTGTTGTTTTAGGGAGAAGAATTGTTGTGCTTTTATTAAGCCATCAATAAGACTCCAAGATACTTTTTTGATTACCCCAGTTTCCGAATTTCCATCAATGAGGATGGTAGAACGTTGGTTTTTCAGTTCGTTCAATGCAATCACCTGAGGCGATGTGTAGGTTTTAAAGTCCTTCGTTGTGCAACGATAGGCTGTTTGGGAAGGAGTAGTGCTTAGCCATGTGATGGCATAATTATCCTTGAGTGGGTCATACGTGATGTCTAGTTTTAAGCAGTTGTTCCCAGTCATTGCCTCTGGATACGACTGTCGTCCCCACTGAACAAGGTCTTTAGAAGAGGCATGGGCAAAAACAGCATCTCTATTATTTAGACTCCAGATACAATGCCATAGTCCTTGTTTGTCTAAAAATAAGAAAGGAGAGAACATCTTTTTCTCTGCATTCCATCGTCCATAATCACACATCATGAAGGTGTGTTCTGGGCCTATGGCGTGCCAAGTTGTTTTATCTAAACTCCAAGCAAAATGTAATCCATTTGGTCTATTATCGTTGGTATATGAAAAGACATAGGCCGAATCTGGTTGATTCGCAAACAAACGAAAGGTATATAGTCCTATCAGAATCAGACTTAATGTGATACGTTTTTTCATACTTAATAATTACTCAATGACGAATAGAAATAAGACATTTAATGTTAAATAGTCTAACAGTTGGTATCGTATTTATACCAACTGTTAGGAGATGAGGAGGACAATTTACTTGAGTGTACACTAGCGAATGTCTAGCAACCTTGTCCGTAATACGCATTCACACCATGCTTACGCTCGTAGTGTTTCAGACGCAAGGTATCTTTAATTCTTGGTGTATTTGGATTGATTTGTAGGGTTAAATAAGCCATACGAGCTACTTCTTCCAATACTGCGGCATTATAAACAGATTTTTCAGCCGTTTTTCCCCAAGTGAAAGGGCCATGATTTTGTAATAAAACCATTTCCATTTCTTTGTGCGAAAGTCCTTTTTCTTCAAATACGCCAAAGATTTGGTTACCCGTTTCGTATTCGTAGTCACCTTCAATCATGGCATCCGAAAGGGCAGGAGCACAAGGGATGTCACGGTGTGTGTGGTCTGCATGGGTTGTTCCAAAAATTGGAATATCCATTCCTGCTTGAGCCCAAGCTACAGCGTGTGTACTGTGTGTGTGGGTAATACCGCCAATATTGTCCCATGTTTTGTACAATAAAGCGTGCGTTTTTGTATCCGAAGATGGACGCATTGTTCCTTCTACCACTTTCGCATCGAAGTCCATAATCACGATGTCTTCTGCCTTTAAAAACTCGTAAGGCACACCACTTGGTTTGATAGCGAATACCCCTTTTTCTCTGTCCACAGCACTCACGTTTCCGAAAGTGAATAATACTAAATTAAGTTTTGGAAGCATCATATTGGCTTCAAAACATTCTTCTTTAAGCGATTTGTACATGATTTTATTTTTTGAATTTTAAAGTAAGTACCCCGACATATTTAACCTCATAGACACATAGAAAACATAGCTTTGTGAAGATTTAATAATCAACTACTTATGGTTATTGTATTTCTATGTGATTCTTAAAATAAATGTGTCCGATTACTTACAAGGAATTAGTTAGCTAAACCCATAAGGTTTTGGTTGAAATTCTGTTGATAAGGTGGTTATGAGCTAAATTTTCACATCAAGTTATTTTGTCCCACTCCTTACTGAAATAATATTCTATTTAACAGAATTGTATTGCTGTTAGTGTTTTTAACTCATAGACCTTAAACTTATACACTGATTTATTGCGTTAATTTAATATAAGTAGGGGCGTTTCTATCGCAGGTGATTTCGCCATCTTTATATTGTAATTCAGCGACTTGAATAGAGGAACGTCTTTGCTCAAAACCGCCTAGTTTTTCTTTTCCTTTGGTACGGCCAGGGTGGGTAAAGTAAAAAATATAGGCTTTGTCATGATTGACCACTACGTCGGCATGACCACCAATTACCCCGTCATCGAGCCCTGTGCCTGCTTCTCCCAAAATGGTATTGGCTTGTTTTTTCCACGTAACCAAATCGTCTGACGAATACACGCCAAGTCCTTTCCACGGGTCATTAATAAGCCAATATTTATCTTTCCAACGAAATACTTTTGGTCCTTCACCACGGTCGCCAATGGCCTTTCCTTTTTCTGTCCAGTGATATAAATCGTCGCTCTCGGCGTAGTAAGTTGATTTTTTATCTCGTTCGTTGTTGTACCACATTCCCCATTTTTTGTTGGGAAGTCGAAAGACTGCTGCATCAATTACTTTGTCAGAAGCCAGTTTTAAGGTAGATTCATAATGCCAATCCATCAAATTTTTACTAGTCAAATGTAAGATGGCACGAGGGGCATTCCAATTTTTGAAAATTCCTGGCACATGGGTTAAGTAAATATGATACAGTCCCTTATGTTCGATAATTTCGGGTGCCCAGTAGGTATCATTTCCTACTTTATAGTCAATACGGACGGTATCTCGGTACTGCCACGTTGCTCCACCATCCTTAGATGCCGCTACTCCAATAGGCGTGCCATGTACCCATGCAACTCCCGTAGAATCGTTGATGCTTGCCCTTCTGTTGGTATAAAACATCAACCACGTTTTTTCTTTTTTGTGGTAAATCACCACAGGGTCTGCCGCTCCATCGTAAATAGGGTCACGAAAGAGTGGTTTGGCTGCTTGTTTTTGGGCAAAAAGGTTGCAAGCTACCAACAGCAACAGAATTAATTTTAAGGTATATTTCATTAGACAATGGCTTTGTCTTTATTTCTTTAATTACAAGTGAATATGGGTAAAGAATTGTGTATAAGTTTAACGTGTAAAGTTGAAAATACCTCATGCAGCATACTATTCCGTTTGATAGAAATGTATTCCTGTTACAGCGTGCGACATAACTTAGTAGAATTTCAATCCGTAAAAAACCTTATAGGTTTTCAAAACCTATAAGGTTTCGTTCCAAGAAGTTATAGCATCTTTAACACATAGACGTTAGACTTATACACAATTCCAACATTACAATTACTTCAATTCCAATACTACCACCGAAGTCGCAGGAAGGCTTACTTTTAATACATCTCCAGCCAAAGTAGCCCCTTTAAATGCCGTTGGAGTGATTTTATTTGGATTATCGAATGAGTTAAAGTCTTGAACTTTTGCAGCAGTTAACACTCTTCCTGATACCGTTTTTGCCTTTAAGCCTTTGATATTAATGCTGATTTCTTGACCCTTATTGATGTCGATATTTGTCAACGAAACGTGGATAACTCCTGCTTTGTCTTTCGATGCTGAAACCGAAACGGCTGGTAATTTTTCAGAACCCACTACATAATCGTTCGTTTTGATTTCAACAGGCAAGTTCGTTGCATCTTGGTGAACGTTATACATTTCCATCACGTGATACGTAGGCGTAAGAATCATTTTCTCCTCTTTTGTCAAGATAACCGATTGTAATACATTGACGATTTGAGCCAAGTTCGCCATACGAACACGGTCTGAATGTTTGTGGAAAATATTCAAAGTTGCTCCTGCTAACACAGCATCACGCATGGTATTTTGTTGGAACAAAAAGCCCGGATTGGTATTTGGTTCAACCTCATACCAGCCACCCCATTCATCTACGATTAAAGCTACTTTTTTCTTCGGATCATATTTGTCCATAATTGCCGAATGCTTTTGGATTAACTCATCCATAAACAAGGCTTCCTGCATGGTTTTGAAATAAAGAGCTTCCGAAAAGTCAGTTGCAGAACCTTTTTTATCCCAGTTGATTACCGAATAGTGGTGTAAAGCAACGCCTTCCAACATATTATGAGGAATATCACGCATTAACACTTCTGTCCAGTGGTAATCTTTTGAGTTAGCTCCCGAAGCAATACGGAAAAGCTTTGACGAATTGCCCCAGTCGGTCATAAACGTAGCGTATTGACGGTAGATATTGGCATAGTATTCTGGACGCATATTGCCTCCGCAACCCCAAGCCTCATTACCAACACCCCAGAATTTTACACCCCATGCTTTATCTTGTCCATTGGCTTTACGTAAGTTTGCCATTGGGCTACCCGCATCGTGGTTCACATATTGTGTCCAATCTACGAGTTCTTTTACCGTACCACTACCCACGTTACCTGCTAAATAAGGTTCAGTGCCTAGTAGTTTACACATATTCAAAAAGTCATGTGTACCGAAGCTATTGTCTTCTGTAACACCACCCCACCAAGCGTTAATCATCGAAGGACGTTGCGATTTTGGACCAATACCATCTTTCCAGTGGTAAGTATCTGCAAAACATCCTCCTGGCCAACGAAGGTTAGGGATTTTTAATTTCTTCAAAGCATCTACTACGTCATTACGTACCCCTGCTGTGTTGGGAATTTTAGTATTATTTTCACCGACATATAAACCGCCATAGATACATGCTCCAAGGTGTTCGGCAAAATGTCCGTAGATATGTTTACTGATGACTGCTTTACCAGAATCTGCATAAACCGTTGCCGAATTTTGTGCATACGTCTGGAAAGAAAGCCCTGCAATAGCAAGAGCTGCGATTGTTTTTTTCATGGTTGGGGATGGAGTTGGGATAATTGGACGTTGGGGAATTTTGGATGTTAGATTTTGAATGTTGAATTGTTTCCGAATACACTGAACAATCCAACATTCAAAATCTAACATTTAAAATCTATTTATAAGCGATTTCGTTCCAACGTAATTCGTTTTTGAAATTACGGATGGTTGTATTTTTGTCGATAACCACTAATTCAACGCCACACATTTCAGCGAAGTCTTCGATGTGTTCTGTCGTTAAGTTTTGGCTATAAACTGTATGGTGAGCGCCACCTGCCAAAATCCAAGCAGCACAGCCTGTTGCCATGTCTGGTTGTGGTTTCCATAAAGCACGAGCCGTTGGTAAGTGAGGGAATTGTTCCGTTACCTCTACTGCTTCTACTTCGTTTACGATTAATCTGAAACGGTTGCCCATATCGACTAATGAAACGTTGATTGCAGGGCCAGCACTTGCATTGAATACCAAACGAACTGGATCTTCTTTACCACCAATTCCTAATGGATAGATTTCACATTTTACTTTGTCTTTCGCAATGGTTGGACAAATTTCTAACATGTGTGAACCTAATACCATTGGGTTGCTTGGGTCGAAGTGGTACGTATAATCTTCCATAAACGAAGTACCACCTGCTAAACCGCTAGACATGATTTTCATTACTCTTGTTAAAGCC
>JACCDQ010727169.1_pt1 | contig 10843 bp, 15 predicted proteins | sample 7446031 | NCBI WGS metagenome assembly JACCDQ01 (sample SAMN15323442, study PRJNA562643) | freshwater metagenome | isolation source: river surface water | place: USA:Blue River Watershed | collected 2017-08-17
GCCTGTGAGAGCGCCGCCAGGTAAGTCAGCCGACCTCGCCGCGCAGGAATGCGGGACTGACATCGAGCAGCCGCGCGAGGACGGCGAGGTTCTCGTCCGAAGGTATTGCATCGCCGCTGAGCCAGCGATGGACCGAAGCGATGCCGACGGGCGCGCCGTCATGCAAGGCGTTGAAGTCTCGGGCCAGCTGCGTGTTCTCGTTCGGACGATAGCCCGCGTTGCGCAGCGCGTAATGCAATCGATCGCGAAAGTTCAAACGCTGCTGGTAGGACGGGACGCTGCTTCCCGACTTACGCAGATAGGCCGGAATGCCTGCCATGTCACCTCCTTTTGAAGAAAGCGGTGAACGCCGCCAGCCCCCCTTGCCGATGCCGAAGCATCCGGGCCAGTGCACGATGCGCTGGCCCGATAACAGACGACATTCACCGTTGCTGACCTTAGCAGAGCCGGCTGGCGCACGCAGAGCGCAAAGCACGCAGCGCACCAAGTTTGTGCAAGCCCTACCCGGTGCGCTGAGCGGTGTCACGGCAGTCCGAATTCGCGTATAAAAGCGATCAGTGCCCCCTTGCCCCCGGAGTCACCATGCTGCTCGTCTCCCAGAAAAATGCCATCGCCCATGCACTGATCGACGCGCTGGCGACCGGCACACCGATGGCCCCGCCCAGCGGCAATGCCGAACTCGATCTGGACGGCGCGTATGACATTGCGCGCATCGTGATGAATATCCGTATCTCCGAGGGCGAGGTGCCGGTCGGCCGCAAGATCGGTTTCTCGAACCGGCAGATGCGACGCCACTACGGTCAAAAGCAACCGGTGACATCACCGATGTGGGCCATGATGTACGACCGTACCGTCCACTTCGCCGAACAAAACCATATCGAGTTCAGTCTGGGAAGACTGCCGCAGCCGCGGCTGGAGCCGGAGCTGGTGTTCAGGCTCGCGCGCACGCCGGCACCAGGGTGTTCCGTGTTCGAGCTGATCGATTGCATCGACTGGATGGCACACGGCTTCGAGATCGTGGTGTCGCCCTTCCCGGACTGGAAATTCGAGCTGGCGGATGCGATTGCCGCGTTCGGTTTGCACGGCGCGCTGCTGGTTGGTGAACCGCATACGCTGTCGGACAAGAGCCGCCGCAACCTCGGCGATGCGCTGGCCACGGCAGCTGTTTCACTATCGCGGGTATCGGGCATCGAGTCCACGCTGGTGGCGACCGGTTTCGGCCGTTATGTGATGGACAGCCCCGTGCTCGCGCTGTGGGATCTGCACCAGAAGCTCGGTCGGCAAAAGGCATTTCCGCCGCTGCGCGAAGGCGAACTGATCACGACCGGCAGCTGGACCGACACGCACCCGGTGCAGCCGGGCGAAACCTGGAAGAGCGCGTTTGCGTCGATCAATATCGACGGGCTGACCGTGGTCTTCCAAGCGTAACAACTCGCTGTCAGCAGGTTGCCTGCGTGGCGTCAGGCAGGGGCGGGCAGAAATGATAGGCCGGCCAGGGGCCGCTGAGCTCGATTCGCCAACCGCCGTCGCGCCAGCGCGCCATGACTGCTTCCAGCGCGGACAGCAGCGCCGAATCGAGTTGCCTTGGCAGCAGCACGGCCTCATGACAGGCCATCACGTTTCCGTCGCTTGCCGGGGAAACCAGGGGCAAACTGATGTGTGCCTCCGCCATCACCGACAGGCAATTCGCGATCTGCCCTGCGAACTCCCGCATCGACGTGCGCAATGCTTCCGCCAGCCGGTTTTCAAGCTGGCGCGCATGCAGATATCTTGCGCCCGGGCTGCTGTGCGCCAGCGCGCGATTTTTCATGCGCAATTCAGGGTCGCTCTTGAGTAACATCGCCGACGCCTGTGACGGGTCGACGAACGCCTTGATGCCCCACTCTGCCCTGCCACGCAGACCTTGAAGCGCGTCCGCAATTGTGCCGGCGTGGATGGATACCATGGCGTCCAGCTCGTGGCGCGAACTGAACAGCGCGCCGAATTTCACCGGAAGTACCGCACCCTCTTCCAGCAAGGCCGACAGCAGCGCAGCATGGCGACAAGCCCGCTCGGCCAGCCATCCCTCCGGCTGCCGGCCTTCATTGGCATAGTCGGCAGCATCGACTGCGCAGGTTACGGCCATGATGCTGCCGATCCTGATCAACGCAATCGGGTGGCGTTCATCCATGCGCAGTGCGGATTGGTCGCTCAGCCGACCCAAACAGGGTCCTGCATCGCCGTCTGCAAAACCGTACAGGTAGAGCGCCGTCATGATTGCCCCTGCGGCAGGCTGCGTTGCTGACTGAGCGCGCCTTCAAGCTCCTGCACGCGGGCGCCGAGTTCGTCGATGCGGCGCGCCTGCTCCTGTGTCGACGGCAAGCTTGCAGCATTGCCGATGTAGGCGTTGGTCATCCACCAGTTCATGCCGATCTCCCGTGCCTTGTCGACCGAGCAGATCATCAGCCGGACCTGTATGGTCAGCAGTTCGATGTCGACGATCTTGAGCTTGATGTCGCCGGCAATCACCACGCCTTTGTCGAGGATGCGCTCAAGCACATCGACCAGCGACGATGCATTGCTGGAGTGGATCACGCCCGTCGAGTGCCTGTCCATCGCGCGCCTCAGAAAAGTTTGCCGAGCGGGCCGAGGTCCAGCGCGAGCTCGTCCTTCGACAGGCCAAACTGCTGCCTGAGCCAGTCGATTTCCTCGTCCAGTCGCATCAGCGCGAGTCCGAGCCGCTCGATCTCGATGTCCGACAGGCTGCCGCCGTCGACGCGACGCAGCGCCTGGCGCTCCATCAGCTGGCGCAGCATGTCGAGCAGCGCGAGCACCAGCCGCCCCAGGCCACGGCGCATGTCGTCCGGATCCAGGGCAATGCGTCCACCGTCACGCTGCGGGCTCATGACTGCACCGGCGCCATGGTCAGTTTGAGCTGCCGCGCCGTATCGACCGATGCCACCGTCAGGTTGACGCCGATGTACACCAGATCGATATCGGCCAGCGAGATCACGATCTCGCCGCTGGCGACAATCCCCTTGTGCAGCACTCGGTCCAGCGCCTCGCACAGCGAAGGCCGTGCCTGGAGTTCAGCGCTTTTCATGGGAGTTCCCTTCTTCAATGCACAGCAGGCGATCGAAGATACCGCGCGCGATATGCGTGAATCCCTCCGCTTCATAGCGCTGGGCAAGCTGCAGCAGATCGCTGCGTGCGGCCAGCGCCTGAGTGGTGCGCAGATGCTTTTCCAGCAAGGACCACAGGATGTCCATCGCCTGACGGCGCAGGTCGGACTGAAGATACTGGCGCGCCAGCGCCAGCAACTGGTCAAGCACCTCGCAATCCGGCGACGGCAAGGGCTGCGGAACGCTGCAGGCGGGCGACGATGGTACGGAAGTTGTATCGGTGGACGGATTCGTTTCCATGCTTCCTCCTCTGGCGGTTCAATCGATGCGACGCGAGCGACTGCGATGGCGAAGGCTGTCGAGGCGGTCGAGCAGCGCCGCTTCCTCGGCATCGAATTGCGATTCGCTGATCTCTGCACGCTCCAGCTGCAGGTGCAGCGCAGCGAGCGATTGCATCAGCCGCGCCTCCTCAGCCCTGCCCTCTTGATCGAGAGCCGCGCTGATCTCGCGCGCGATCCAGATCAGGCCATGGACAGGAGCGGCCAGCAGCTTAGCGATCATTGTCAAAGCCTCCTTCCGAAGACAGCGCGATTCGACAAAAATGATGGGGAGCCCAGGGACCGCTGAGCTCGAACGCGATTCGCCCATCCATCTCGCGAACGGCGTCGTCCAGCGCATTTTCGAAGGCCGCCCGCCGTTCGCGGCGAACCAGGCAGGCAAGATTCATCACGACGTCAATCTCGTGCTCTGAATTGCGACAGAGGTCGGTACAGTGCTGCTGCAGCACGGGCAGCAGCTGCGCGACGTGGCGCTCGCGGAACGCATCGATCGCTTGTTCGACCCGAACCCCCAGCGCTATCCGCTGGTCGCGGCCAGGAACCCGGCCGCTGCCAAGCAGGGCGTCACGCGCTTCGCGCAATCCGGGGCTGACCTCGAGCAAGTAGTCATACACATCCGGCACCCGCAGTCGGGCCGACAGCCCCATCTCTATCGTTCCCTGCAGGCGGAGCAATTCCGTGGCGATCAGGTCCGACCGGCTGTGGATGAATCCGCGCAGCTCGTCCGGGTCGGCCGCCATCACTCCGAATGCGAACGGCAGCACGGTCGCTTTTTGCATCAGTGCCGCGAGTACATCGTTGTGCGCCTTCAGCAGCGCGCGCTCAGGCCGAACGATCCTGCGGTGAATCGTGCTGGCCACGGCCATGACCGGACCGGCGGCAACTGTCGTCAGGGGCTCGCCATCAAGACCGGCCAGTCCCTCAGGCAGAGGCAAGCCCGCCTCGGCCATCGCATACAGGTAGCAGGATGAAGTGCCGGCATGCGCTTTCATGAAAGCCCCCTAGTACGCCAGCCGCCGGCTGATCACCGGAGGCGTCTTTGGCGAGGACGAAGTCGATGCTGCCAGCGGCTCGCGCGCCGGCTCGCGACGCTCGACGAAGCGCTGCAGCCGCTGCTGGCGCCGCTCGATTTCCGCAATGCGCACGGCAATCTCCTCGCAGCGCCGCACGGCACGCGCGGCTTCCGCCGCAAGCCGCTGGCGCTCCATCTCGAGCATCGACATTTCCAGCAATGCGCCATGCGGCGACCGGCTGCGGCGCGCATCGACGATGCCCGACAGGCGCCGTATGTCGGCAGAGCCGCGCAGCGCGCTCATGCGGCTGCCTCGTCAGCCGGGCGCCCGTTCACACGCTGGCGGGACGAGCAGTAGAAATCGATGACTTCATCGAGGCTGTCTTGTGCGCAGGGCGTTCCACTCGTTCCGCGCTGCTGGTCGATGTGGATTACGTCGCGGCAGATCTTGCGGAATACCGGATCGCTGCCATCTACCGTCCCCCCACGCAGGGCGACGAGCCGTGAAAGCATGATGCAGGCGCGTATCGTTGGCCGCTGGCCGCCGGACAGGCGGCGATACTCGCGGATCATGCCGACCAGAGCCCTCGCCTCGCTGCTGCCGATACCGGACTTGGCCATGGCAATGGCGACTTCGGTGTCGGCATCGTGGTGGTCAAGCCGCAGCGTGATCATGCGATCGAGCAGCGCGTCCTGGCTGCGGTGAACGCCGGCATACTCTTCGGGGTTGCTGGTGAAGATTGCCGAGAAACTCGGATGAACGCTCAGGTAGCGTTCGCCGGCCTGCACCCCGGGCAGCGCCAGCAGGCGCTCCTCGAGCACCGGCAGCAGCACGTTGTTGGTCTCTGGCCGTGAGCGCGTGAATTCATCGTAAATCAGCGTGTAGCCATAGCGGCAGGCCCAGGTGACGCGGTTATCGACCCAATGCCGGCTCAGCTTGGATTCCTTCTTCACGACCGAGTGCACATAGTTGTCCACCAGCTCGGTGCACTGGTAGCCGCTGTTCTCGCCGATCAGTTCCGAGCTGCCGAATTCGTCATCGCCGTGGATCAGCACCACCTCGCGCTGCAACTGGGCAGCCACATGCATCGCCAGCGCGGTCTTTCCGGCGCCGGGAGGCCCGCTGAAATGCACCGGATAACCGGCACGCAGATACATCAGCGCGCGCTGCACGACATCGTGGATGAAGCCGGTCTCGACGAAATCCGGCCGCTTTTCAAGCGTGAGCAAAGTGAGATTTTCGGTGGCGCTCATGGTGACTCCCTTGACCGGTGGACGGACCGAACGCTGCTGCCGATGCCTGTACCGGCAGCAGCGGCACGGCGGGTCAGGCCGGTACTGCAGCGCTGTGCGTAAGGCCTATCGCCTCGGCGTACGTGAGGTAGGTCTGCACCGAGGCAATGACGACACGCGCCTCGATCGCGAGCAGTTCAATGCCGACCAGCGATACTCGCGCCCAGACATCGACCACGATGCCCTTGTCGAGTATCCGGTCGATGACTTCAGCAAGACTGGATGAGTCGGTTGACTTCTGGATGTTGGCCATGGCTTCCTCCCTTAGCCCCCCGACGGGCGCGACAGGATGTCACTGCCGGCAGGGGGCGTGGCCGGCAGCACAGGCGCCTGATGCGGAACCCGGGTGACGCCCAGGGCCGCGGTTCGGCAGATGCACGCCGGTCAGCAATGGTTCGACTGGTGCCGGTCGTTCAAAACCTGAACGGAAGATTTCATAGTCGAACCGCTACGACAATCGACTTTCGAAAATGCGCACACATGATTCACAAGCTTTATTGATTGCAATTGAATATGCCGAGGAAGCGCTGTGAAGACCGGTCTCGGATGCGAAAGGAAGGCGACGGGAGGGACAACAAGGAAGGATTGAAAAAAACAAGGCCCGAAGCGTGCTCTTCGGGCCCGGGCGGGGCAGCAGGGCGCGGATGGCGTCGGGGATTACGCTTAATTCACGCCATACGGGTGTAGTTCAATGGCAGAACAACAGCTTCCCAACTCCCCACAAGAGCGATCGCGGGTCGCATACTTTGCCCGCAGTGCGATCCAAACTCGCAATTCAACTGGTGTCATCGATGCGGATAACGGATCGGGCAAGTGCAGTTCGATACCAGATAGCTGTCTTCGCTGACAGCCTGCCCTCATCCTCTTAAGTTATCGGTTGGAAGCAATGAGCTCCTTTCGGGAGCATTTCGTACCTGGAGGGTGTAATGCACTCCCGATGGGTTGAATGGCATTGAGTAGCAGCAGGATTGCAAACACGATGAAGTGGATGCCTGCCAGTGTCTGCTCATGCACCTTCGTCCGAGTTCTTTGCAGGCCCGGCTTCATCCGGGGAGGCTTCGTCGGCCTCCATCCCGGACTGCGGCAGCACGACAGGCACGCTGCGCTCGACCTTGTTGCTCAGCATCGCGTTGATGGCAACGTTGGCACCGTTCAGCGCGTTGGCAAACACTGTCGCATCAAAGACTTTTCCATTGAGCTTCAGGATACCGCCCGCATAGTCGAGGCTGGCCTTGATGCCGTCCGGGACCGCCGTCGCGATGCCGGCCGACACCATGAACTGCGAGTCTTCGGCTTTCAGGTTCTTCCCAATCAGCGACACTTCACCGCGTGCTGTGAGCACCTTTTCCAACTCAAACATCTCGCCCGAAGTTTTTCCAAAAGTGATCATCAGGTTGCCGTCAAGTGCACCGCCATTCACTCTCCCTGCCAATTTGGGAATGCCAGCGGAAAGTCCCTCGAATAACAGCTTGCGAAAACTATCGCGCAGCTGTCTCGACTCTTCCATTGTCAGGCTGCGGAAGTAGCATGATTTATCGGACAGCTTGATCAGTTGCTCGACACTCTGGGCATGCAAACCATTAACTGCCATCTCCAGAATCAGGTCTTCAAACTTCTTGCCGGAGACATCAACCGACTTCACGCTGGGCGTGATGCGCATATCGAGGCGATCGCCTTTCTCTGCGACGTCCATCGCCAGCTTCAGGCCTTCGGCACTGAGGGTCGAATTGCCGAATTTTTGCGCTTCCAGTGAAACCTTCCCGAGGCCGCGCGACACGCTGACCCAATCGGATTTGATGCTGATCCCCTCGACCTCCATCGCCCCGCCGTCACCTCGATATGCGATCTTCGTAGTCTTCCAGTCGATGTCGAGGGTGTCTTTGCCCACCGTAAACGAACCCGTGGACGGCGAAACCATGGTCGTCCGGCCATCAGTGATCGCGCTGATCGCTGGCAAGTTAAGATCAGACTCGAGTGCGCCGGACCAGCGGACGCGGCCATTACCTTCCAGCTTGGCCTGCCCGTTGAAAAGCGATTCAAATGCCGGCGCGGCATCGCCTATCGGCTTCACCGACCACTCGGCACGCAGCATGGACAAGGGGCTGATCAGATACGACAGGCGATAAGTGACGTCGGCAGTAAACCATTCCGGCTTGTCATCGTTACGTGCACAGGCATCGACCATGGCGAGTTCGATCCTCCCCGATGAGGAAAACAGTCCGCCCTCGTGTTGCAGGTTACGCAGTCGATATGAGCGCGACAATGCCGACGCCTTGACGGCATTCTGCAATTCCGTCTCTGCGCGTTTGCCGACATAAACGCTGGCACCGAGCCAGGTCGCGACCAGCAGAAGCGCTGTGCCTGTTGCGATTAATGCCTTTCGCTGCATCTTGCTCACCTTGTTGTTGTAAAAATCAGCATATTCCGCACTTCACGTCGCGGGCGTCACAGGATATTAGTTTTAAATACTATACCACTTTGAATTCTCCCTCCTGCCGTCCGGGCCGGGGGCAATATGCGGCGTTCGTATCGAGCTTTTCAAGGTCATGCTCACAAGCCGCCCAGGCTTGTACCGGCAGACAATCGACAGCGCCTTTTCCCGGGCCTCGTTCTCAATGAACGGAAATGGCGGACATGCGCAAAGAAGCCCTGTCCGAATACGGGCCGAACGGCCTGGTGCAAAGGGAGAATGAAGTGGAGGTTCTTGTGCAAGCGCCGCGGCAAGCCATGCAGCGTCCTCCAAATCAATGGGGAACTGATGCAGGCAGGGGCCGTTCAGGAAAGGTCCCTGCCTGATGCCGGGTGGCGGATTCGACGTGGGCTTACGGTAAAATCCGCGTAACGCGGGTGTAGTTCAATGGCAGAACGGCAGCTTCCCAAGCTGCATACGAGGGTTCGATTCCCTTCACCCGCTCCACTTCAGTGATCGCGTTCGCGCTTCTTTCCGCCTCCTGCTCCCTGGTTGGTGCCGGCCTTCAGATGGCTTTTCTGGTCGTGGCTGCTCTTCGTACCTTGCCCGGCCTGCTGGTCCATCGAGCGGCGCTGCGTTTCGGTCTGGGTGTTCGCTGGTTGCGGCGGATTGCGTGTGCTCATGTCGGTCTCCTCCTGACGGGCTTGCATGGACTGCATCGCCCGCCGCAAGATCCCTCGTCCGGTCCGCGCTTCGTCCTGTGACATAATCCAGCCCGCGGCGCGCGATGCGCCGTATTTTTTTCCTGCCGCACGATGAACGACTCCGACAAAGACCCGAACGCTCGCAGCCTGCTGTACGACCCGACCGAGCGGCGCATCCGCAGCTTTGTCACGCGCGCGGGACGCCTGTCGACCGCACAGGCGCGCGCGCTCGAACAATGGGGTCCGGCGTATTGCCTGCCTTACGAGAAGCAATTGCTCGACATCGATGCCGCGTTCGGCCGCCATGCGCCGACGATTCTCGAAATCGGCACCGGCATGGGAGAAACCACCGCGCATATCGCGGGCCTGATGCCGGAAAAGAATTTCATCGGGGTCGAGGTGCACACGCCCGGCATCGGCAGCTTGCTGAAGCTGATCGGCGAACGGCAGTTGCAGAATCTTCGCCTGTTCCAGCATGACGCGTTCGAAGTCGTCACGAACATGATCGCCCCGGAATCGCTGGCCGGCGTGCATGTGTTCTTTCCTGACCCGTGGCACAAGGCGCGGCACAACAAGCGCCGGCTGATCCAGGGACCGTTCGTTCAGTTGCTCGCTTCTCGCATCGCGAAAGGCGGCTACCTGCATTGCGCGACCGACTGGGAAGACTATGCGGTACAAATGCTGGAAGTATTGTCTGCCGAGCCGTCGCTGAAGAACACGGCAGACGGCTACGCGGAACGCCCGGCATACCGGCCAGTAACCAAGTTCGAGAATCGCGGCCTGAAGCTCGGCCATGGCGTCTGGGACCTGGTGTTCACCAAGGTCTGAATCAGTTGCCGAAGCCGGCGACCAGCTCGATCAGCTGCGCACCGTAAGTCTCCAGTTTCCGTTCGCCGACACCCGACACCTGCCGCAGCTCATCGATCGTGACCGGCATCGCGCGCGCGATCTCGCGCAGCGTCGCATCGTGGAAGATCACGTAGGCAGGCACGTTGTGCGAGCGCGCAGTCTCCACACGCCACCAGCGCAGCTTCTCGAAGATTGCCTGCTGCGGCGCCGACAGCGAAATCTCTTCGAAGCCGCCGGAGCGCGCCGGGCGACGCGCCTTCTGCGGCTTCTGGTAATGCCGCATCGCGACCTGCCGCTCGCCTTTCAGCACCGCGCGTGCCGCCTCGGACAAACGCAGCGACCCGTAATTTTCATGGTCGACTTCCACCAGGCCGAGCGCGATCGCCTGTCGCAGGATCGCGCGCCACTCGGAATCGGGCTTGTCGGAACCGATACCGAAGGTCGACAGCTTGTCGTGCCCCCATTGCCGCACCTTGTCGGAGTCGCTGCCGCGCAGCACCTCCAGCACATGGACCGCGCCAAAGCGCTGGCCGACGCGATAGATGGTCGACAGCAGCTTCTGCACAGCCTCGGTCGCATCGAAGGATTGCGGCGGATTCAGGCAGGTATCGCAATTACCGCATCGCGTGGAAGACTGGCCGAAGTAATCGAGCAGATGCACACGACGGCAGCCCAGCGTTTCGCACAGTCCCAGCATCGCGTCGAGCCGCGCCGACTGCATGCGCTTGAACGTGATGTCGGCCTCGGATTCGTCGATCATGCGCCGCTGCTGCACCACGTCCTGCAGGCCGTAGGCCATCCATGCATCCGCCGGCAGCCCGTCGCTTCCTGCACGGCCAGTTTCCAGGTAATAGCCTTCGATGCTCTTCGGCAGGTCGAGGTGGGCGACGAAGCGCACGTCGGGCTTGTCGATGCCCATGCCGAACGCAACCGTCGCCACCATCACGATGCCGTCCTCGCGCAGGAAGCGCGCCTGGTGCGCGCTGCGGATCGCGGTGTCCATGCCGGCGTGGTACGCAAGCGCACGAATGCCGGAATCGTTGAGGAACTCGGCCGTCTCTTCAACCTTCTTGCGCGACAGGCAGTAGACGATGCCGGCGTCGCCGCTGTGCTCGCCCTCGATGAAGTCGATCAGC
>JACCDQ012034843.1_pt1 | contig 10843 bp, 16 predicted proteins | sample 7446031 | NCBI WGS metagenome assembly JACCDQ01 (sample SAMN15323442, study PRJNA562643) | freshwater metagenome | isolation source: river surface water | place: USA:Blue River Watershed | collected 2017-08-17
GACAGCTTTGGCCAATGGCAGCCCAAAGACCAGCGGCCCGAACTCTGGACCCTGTTCAACACCAAGCTGCACCCCGGCGAGCACTTCCGCGTGTTCCCGCTCCGCAACTGGACCGAGCTCGACGTCTGACAATACATCGCCCGCGAAAACGTGGCCCTGCCCTCGCTCTACTACACCCACAAGCGTGACGTGGTCGAGCGCAAAGGCCTGCTGGTGCCGGTGACCGAACTCACCCCCGCCAAACCCGGTGAAACCATCGAGTCACGCGACGTGCGTTTCCGTACCGTCGGCGACATCACCTGCACCTGCCCGGTCGAAAGCCTGGCCGCCACCCCCGAACAAATCGTGCTGGAAACCCTGGCCGCCGACGTCAGCGAACGTGGCGCCACCCGCATGGACGACAAAACCTCCGAGGCTTCGATGGAGAAGCGCAAGAAAGATGGCTATTTCTGACCCCGTCCTTGTGGGGTCGAATTCATTCGACCTGGCCGAATGAATTCGGCCCTACAAAGGCCATACAAAGTCAGCTCCAAAAAACATTCAAAGCACCCTCATCATGACCACCTCAACCCTATTCGCCTCCCCTGCAGAGCAGCCGGCCGCAGATGGCCGCTTCGATACCCGTTCGGCCCTCAAATTCATCACCTGCGGCAGCGTTGACGACGGCAAAAGCACGCTGATCGGGCGCCTGCTCATTGACAGCCGCTCGGTGCTGCAAGACCAACTGGCCAATGTCTCCAAAAGTGGCGAGGCTGACCTGGCGCAGTTCACCGACGGCTTGAGCGCCGAGCGCGAGCAAGGCATCACGATCGACGTGGCCTACCGCTACTTCAACACCGCCAACCGCAAGTTCATCATTGGCGACGCGCCCGGCCACGAGCAGTACACCCGCAACATGGTCACTGCCGCGAGCAGCGCCGACGCCGCCGTGGTGCTGGTCGACGCCACCAAGCTGCAGTGGCAAGACGCCAACCTGAGCCTTCTGCCGCAAACGCGCCGCCACTCGCTCTTGTGCCATTTGTTGCGTGTGCCCAGCATCGTGTTTGCGGTCAACAAGCTCGACGCCCTGGGTGATGACGCCCTCAAGGCCTTTACCCACATCAGCGCCGCACTGCAAAAATTCGCGCAAGAGGCCGACATCGAAGTCGCCACCACCGTGCCGATCTCGGCACTGAAAGGCCACAACGTGGTCGAGTCGGCTGATGACGGCTGGTGCGGCTACACCGGCCCGAGCCTGCTCGACATCCTCGAACAGTTGCCGGTTACCCCGGCTGACCCCGCGCTGCCGCTGGCTTTCCCGGTGCAGTGGGTCGAAAAGTTCTCGGCCAGTGCCGACACCTCGCAAGGCCGCCGTATTTTCTGGGGCCGGGTCGGTGCCGGCAATGCCGAAGTGGGCCAGGCCGTCAAGGTGCTGCCCAGCGGCCAGACAGCCACCATCGCCCAGGTGCTGGGTCACACGCGCCAGCCGCGCAACGTGCCCGCGGGTCACAGCGCCGGTATCGTGCTCGACCGCGAGGTCGACGTCTCGCGCGGCGACTGGCTGCTGGCACCTGAAGCGTCAGAACACAGCCGCGAACTCAACGTCACCGTCGCCTGGATGGACGACGAACCGCTGGTGGCCGGACGTGTTTACTGGGCGCTGCATGGTCACCGCTGGATCAAGGCGCGTGTCAAACGCGTGGTGCACCGGCTCGACATCAACACCCTGGCCGAAGAAGATGCCAGCTCGCTGCCCGCCAACAGCATCGGCCACGTCGAACTCACGCTGCAGGAGTCCCTTGCCGCCCGCCCCTTCGCGGAGTCGCGCGTGCTCGGTGCGCTGGTGCTGGTCGACACCGCCAGCCACAAAACCGCGGGCGCAGCGCTGGTTAATTGACGCCTTAAAATCAAGCATTTGCTTTCAACCGTAGAAATTTCAAAATGACTCATACCGTCACCGAAGCCTGTATCAAGTGCAAGTACACAGACTGCGTCGATGTCTGCCCTGTGGACTGCTTTCGCGAAGGCCCCAATTTTCTGACCATCGACCCCGATGAGTGCATTGACTGCGCCGTTTGTATCCCCGAGTGTCCGGTCAACGCGATTTACGCCGAAGAAGACGTGCCCAAGGACCAGCGCCACATGACCCAGCTCAACGCCGAGCTGGCCAAGCTGCCTACCTGGAAGAGCATCACCAAGCGCAAGGCGCCGCTGCCCGAAGCCGAAGAGTGGAAAGACAAGACCGGCAAGTTGTCAGAGCTGATTCGCTGAGCCGAACCCGTCATTGCGAGCGAAGCGCGGCAATCCATGCAGTCTGAGCTCGCCCCCATCCAAACCGACGCCCTGGTCATCGGGGCCGGGCCGGTGGGCTTGTTCCAGGTGTTTCAACTTGGCCTGCAAGGCATCCATGCCCAGGTGGTCGACGTGCTGGACCAGGCCGGCGGTCAGTGCATCGAGCTGTACGCCGACAAACCCATTTACGACATCCCCGGCCTGCCCTACAGCACCGGCCGCGACCTGACGCAGCGGCTGTTGCAGCAGGTCGCCCCGTTCAAGCCCGCCTTCCATTTCAACCAGCAGGTCAGCCTGCTCAACCGCCAGGACAATGGCCGCTGGCTGGTGGCCACACCGCAGCAGCAGTTTCTGGCCCGCACGGTGTTCATAGCCGCCGGTGTGGGTGCTTTCATGCCGCGTGAACTCAAGCTCGACGGCCTGGCCGCCTTTGCCGGCACACAGCTGTTTTACCGCCTGAACCCGTCCGATCTGCTCAAGGGCCGTCATGTGGTGGTGGTGGGTGGTGAAGACGCTGCAGTCGACAACGCCATCACGCTTGCTGAAGACGGCCCGGCCCAAGCCGCCAGCGTCACGCTGGTGTACCGGCGCGACGTGTTGCAAGCCAGCCCGCAAGCCCTCCAAAAACTTGCCGCGCTGCGCGCCAGTGGCCGCGTCAAATTCATTGCCGGGCAACTCACCGGCATAGAAACCGCGGGCGACAAACTCACCGCCGTGACGGTGACCACGCCCGAAGATCAGGCGCTTAGCCTGCCGCTGGACGCCCTGCTGGTCAACCAGGGCATCAGCCCCAAACTCGGGCCGGTGGCCGAATGGGGTCTGGCCATGGAGCGCAAACAGCTCAGCGTCAACCCCGCCAGCTTTGTCACCAGCGAAGCCGGCATTTACGCGGTGGGCGACATCAACACTTACCCCGGCAAAAAGAAACTGATCGTCTGCGGCTTTCACGAAGCCACCCTGGCCGCCTTTGCCGCCGCCAGCTACCTCAACCCGCAGTCCTCAGGCGTGCTGCAATACACCACCAGCAGCGCGCTGCTGCAGCAGCGGCTCGGGGTGCATTCAACGAATCAGGTGTAAAGGCCGTTAGTTCCTGCTATCGCGCCAGGGGATTTTTAGTTGAATTTTGGGGCTCGGGACCGGCGAACCAGCCTGATCTCCAACTTGCAGCCTAAGGCATCTGCATACCGGGAAAGTGTGGCAAGCGACGGCGAATGCTTGCCGCGCCCCGACTCCATGCGTGCCACAGCCGATTGCGTGGTGCCAATTCGTTCTGCCACCTGAGCCTGCGTCAGCCCCTGTGCGGCGCGTGCCCGCAAAAACTCATCAAGAAGCGTAAATTCATCGCTTAATTGATCAAACTCCGCCTTGACCTCGGCCCGGTTCATAGCCTTGTCTCGCAATTCCTTATGCGTCAACATTTTTCCACTCCTTCATTCTCAAACGCGCAAGACTCAACTCCTTGAGTGGTGTCTTGTCCGTCTTTTTAATAAATTGATGAAGCATGACGATCTTTCGTCCCACCATCGTGCAATAAAAAACTCGCCCGATGCCCTCACGGGACTTCAAACGCAACTCAAACAAGCCCCCGCTCATCGCACGCGTGTGTGGCATCCCCAAATCCGGGCCAAACTCCAACATTCGGTCGGTGCAATGAAAGTATCTCGCCAGAATACCTGGAGGAAGTGCAAGCACCTCTTCTTGCAACTTTTCGTCGTGATATTTGATCTCCCATGTCATGGAAGAAATATAGCACGTTTGAGATATTCCAGCTATATCCCCAGCAGCCGAATTCGTCATTGCGAGGAGCGTTAGCGACGTGGCAATCCACGCAGTCCTGGATTGCCGCGCTTCGCTCGCAATGACGATACCCTCGTAGTCCTGGATTGCCGCGCTACGCTCGCAATGACGATGCCCTCGTAGTCTTGGATTGCCGCGCTTCGCTCGCAATGACGATACCCGCGTTCGCAATGACGGGATAATTGGTTGGCTACTTCCCTACCAGCCGGTTCAGCTTGTCGGCCTCGAAGTGTTCCTGCACGGCGGCGTCGCCGGGCACCACGGTGCGTTCGTTGCGCTGGCAGCTTAATTTTTCCAGCGCCTGCCACAACAACGCAATCTGGTGCTCCTGGGTGGCCGCGTTGTCGATCAGGCCGCGCATGGCCTGGCTCAGGGGGTCGTCATTTTGCGTGACGCCATAGGCCGAAAAACCCATCTTGGAAGCCGCTTCTTCGCGCTTGGCATCCTGTTCGGCCAGAATGATGCGCGCCGGGTTGCCCACTGCGGTAGCGCCTGCGGGCACGGGTTTGGTGACCACCGCGTTCGAGCCCACCTTGGCGCCGTCGCCCACAGTAAACCCGCCCAGCACTTGGGCACCCGCGCCCACCACCACGCCGCGGCCCAGAGTTGGGTGACGCTTGGTGCCTTTGTAGAGCGACGTGCCGCCCAGTGTCACGCCCTGGTAAATGGTGCAGCCATCACCAATCTCGGCGGTCTCGCCCACCACCACACCCATGGCATGGTCAAAAAACACGCGGTCACCAATCTTGGCCCCGGGGTGGATCTCGATGCCGGTAAAAAAGCGGCCCAGGTGCGAGATAAAACGCCCCAGCCATTTGAAGTTGTGCGTCCAGCAGGCATGGGCCAGCCGGTGCAGCAACACCGCATGCACGCCGGGGTAACAGGTCAGCACCTCCCAGGCGCTGCGCGCTGCCGGGTCGCGCTCCAGAATGCATTGAACGTCGGATTTGAGTCTTGAAAACATGGGGAGAGTTTATTCTTCAACGTTTGAGTTGCACGTAAAAATTTTCGTGTGGCCCCACACCCAGCAGCACCAGTTCTTCGGGTGCGAGCTTGTTGGGGCTCAACTCGTAGGCGAGCAAAGTTTCTTGCTTGTTGAGCTTGAATTTGTAAACATAAACACCCGACAAATCCCCCCGCTTCTCTTCGCCAAGGGCTGGGTTGGCAGAAACCGCCATCACGGCTTGGTCGAGTGTCTTTTTGTCCTTGGCGTGAAGTTTTTTTGCAGTGCGCGCAAAAGTCGGTGAGGCACTGACTTTCAATGCCATGGCTTATCCAAACTCGTAAGGCGTGGACAAGCCGGCCTTGACCTCCTCGCGCGACAGGATGGTGTCTTGTATCAAGCGCAAGGGCAGATCCGGATTCTCCAGAACGGCCTTGCCGATGCGCGCCCAATACTCGATCTGTTTCGGGACAGATCGGTGTTCTGCCGCCGCATGTGGCTTGGCATCTTGCACCAATTCATCCGACAATTTCAATGCAACCGCCATGGTAAAACTCCCGATTTGAAGGTCATATTGTGCACCATGATGCAACCTTTTGCAACCAAAAGGACTTCATGGATTGCCGCGTCGCTGCGCTCCTCGCAATGACGATTCAGGGGATGGATTGCCGCGTCACTTCGCTCCTCGCAATGACGGGGTGAAGTCTGTCAATGTTTCATCATCATCTTGGCGATGCCGCGCAGGATGTGGATTTCTTCCTGGGTGACGGCGGCGCGGTTGAAAAGTTGGTTCAGACGCGGCATGAGTTTTTTGGGGGATTGCGGGTCGAGGAAGCCGATGCTTGTGAGCCCCTGCTCCAGGTGCGCCAGCATGCCGGCCACCTGCGCCGCGTCGGCCAACTGGGCCGGACTGGTTGCCCCCTGCACCGGGTAGCCGCCGAGCGCCTCGCGCCAGTCATAGGCAATCACCTGCAGCGCGGCCGCCAGGTTGAGCGAGCCAAACTTCGGGTTGCTCGGAATGCTCAGGCAGGCGTGGCAGCGGTACACGTCTTCGTTGGCCATGCCAAAACGCTCGGAGCCAAACAAAAAGGCCACGCCAGTCTGTGCGGCATCGGGCGCTTTCACCAGTGCCTCAAAATGGGCACGCGGCGCCACCGTGGGCGGGCCAAAGTCGCGTGGCGTCATGGCGGTGGCGCACAGGTGCGTCATGCCGTCGAGCGCCTCGTCGAGCGTGGCCACAATGCGCGCGTTCTTCAGCACGTCCAGTGCACCACTGGCGCGCTGGATGGTTTCTTCCCGGTTGAGCACATTGGCCCAGCGCGGCGCCACCAGCACCAGGTCATCAAAACCCATGGTCTTCATGGCGCGGGCGGCAGCACCCACATTGCCGGCGTGGCTTGTATTGATCAGGATAAATCGCGTCTGCATAGGGGTAAAGCACTAGCCGTTAAAATAGCCACATTGTCGCTGCCCGCATCGCCGGCCAGTCGAATCGCTCATACCTCCAACAGACCCAGGCCTGATCCGTCCGTCTTACACAATTCATATGACAATTTCAAACTTGCACCCCATGGTCAACGTGGCCGTCAAAGCCGCTCGCGCTGCCGGCGCCATCATCAACCGGGCCGCCCTCGACGTCGAATCGGTCCGCGTCTCGCAAAAGCAAGTCAATGACTTTGTCACCGAGGTGGACCACGCGTCCGAGCAAATCATCATCGAAACCCTGCTGGGCGCATACCCCGGCCACGCCATCTGGGCCGAAGAATCGGGCCGCGTCCATGGCGCGCAAGACTCCGAATTTGTCTGGATCATCGACCCGCTCGACGGCACCACCAACTTCATCCACGGCCTGCCGGTGTACTGCGTCAGCATTGCGCTGGCGGTCAAGGGCAAGGTCGAACAGGCCGTCATTTACGACCCCAGCCGCAACGACCTGTTTACCGCCACCAAGGGCCGCGGCGCCTACCTCAACAACCGCCGCATTCGCGTGTCCAAACGCACCCGCCTGCAAGAGTGCCTGATTGCCACCGGCTTCCCGTATCGCCCCGAAGACGACATCAACACCTACCTGCGCCTGATGGGCGACATGATGCAACGCACCGCCGGCCTGCGCCGCCCGGGTGCGGCCGCGCTTGACCTGGCCTACGTGGCAGCCGGCTTCACCGACGGCTTTTTCGAACTCGGCCTGCAACCCTGGGACGTGGCAGCGGGCTCGCTGCTGATCACCGAGGCCGGTGGCCTGGTTGGCAACTTCTCGGGCGACTCCAACTTTTTGGAGCAACGCGAATGCATGGCCGCCAACCCGCGCATCTACGGCCAGATGGTGCCCATCCTCGGCAAGTACAGCAAATTTGCCAGCGCAGGCGACAAAGCCGCAGTCCGCGAAGCCGTGGCCGAGCTGGCCAAGGTGCAGTAAGCCCCACCGTCAACTGCTTAACTTCGTGGATTGCCGCGCTACCCGCCACGCTGTGCTCGCGGCTACCACCTGATTGCTGCCGGGGTAGTCATGCTGCAGAAATGGCACCAAGCGTCGCGACAAATTCTCGTCAAGCAGCAGCTTCATTGGACCTTGTAGGAATAGACTTGATGTTCACGCTCCGCTGCGTAGGCTAGCACCGCCAAAATATCTTCGCGCGTCAGTTCAGGAAAGTCATCCTGAATCTCCTGCTGCGTCATGCCACTCGAAAGCATCGTCAGAACGTCATACACAGAAATGCGCAGACCACGTATGCAAGGCCTGCCACCGCGCTTACCCGGCTCCAACGTGATTCTGTTCATATAAAACTCCTTTGGCGTCGTGTTCAAGGAATGATTTTGCCTGAAATGGGATTTGTCGCTTTTGACTGGCTGCCCCAGCCATGGATTGCCGCGCTACCCGCCACGCTGCGCTCGCGGCTAAAGGCTTATTGCAATGACGAGACAGGGCCATTGGATTGCCGCGCTGCCCGCCACGCTGCGCTCGCGGCTAAAGGCTTTTTGCAATGACGAATCCGAATAACCGTCATTGCGAGGCGCGCAGCGACGCGGCAATCCAGGGGGTCCGGCAGCCATGGATTGCCGCGCTACGCTCGCAGTGACGAATTCAGCACCGTCATTGCGAGGAACGCAGTGACGTGGCAATCCATAAAGTCCTGGATTGCCGCGCTTCGCTCGCAATGACGAATTCAAGGAACGCAGTGACGTGGCAATCCATGAAGTCAGGCCGTCATGGAAACGGCAGCACTGCAGTTTTGTCGAATCACAGCCCCAATGGCGTTGATCAATGCTATTTCAGATTCCGTCAGCACATATTGCTTCATCGCCGTCTGTGACACTTTGTCCCATGCTTTTGGCAGAAGCTGAGCCATCTTCCTGAACAGCGCAAGCGTTGGCTTGAAGCCGAAGCCACAATCGTCACAAAACGCTTCCCAGGAATGGGCGCCAATGCTGGCGAAGGTCTCATCGTCACCAATGAAAAGTGCCAGCCGATCATCCCCATAAACCTGAACACACAACAGGTCATAAAAAGGCGCCAGCGCGTATCCCGCCTCGCTGACCAGCACCGAGATGTTCTTGGCATGCGCATCGCTGTTGCCAATCAGAAAGTTAAACATCACCCAGCGCTGCACACTCAGCAGATCTTTAGCCGGCAATTGCAATTGACGCAACATGGCGACTATTCTTTTCAGGCTGACCAAGCCACCTTGGCGCTGGTATTTCCAGTCTGATCCCAGCCCAAGCAACTGGCACGCATCGACCTGGTGCAAGCAGACAATACCGTCAGCCGCAACAATTCGGTCGTATCGCTGAACGAGGTAAACCGTCTGCGGCACCTGCATAAGGCTTACTGGCGGAACCGGCAACTTGATCGCCTCGGCAAGCTTCATGCACAAGTACTCGTTGATGGCACTGGGCTGATACCTTTCCAGCCTGCTGTCCGGCTTGGCAATATGTGTGGTCGGGGCGCTGCCAACACTGTCGTAAAGCAAGCCTTGGCGCTTGGCATAACGCAGCCCCAACTTGTCTTGTGCACCTGGCAATGACATGCTGCTCTGGCTATTCGAGAGCAGCAGCGGCTTATGCGCTTCACGATCCTGAATACGTTTGCTCAGCTCTTCATGACTCAGCGGGCTGTATTGCTGTTGTGCACTGGGTACCTGCCCTTCTGGCAGCACCGACAACACCCCCGGCAGTTCTGCGCCCAGCCGACCGATGACTTCGAATGGCGTCGCATTGCGCATGTGGATCGCGCTCAAAATCTCCTCGAGAGGTGCACCTTCTGGCAACAGGTTTGCAAAAAACGTCTTGATGGCCTCACCTGAATAGGGCTCTGACCGCAAGCCAAATTGCGGCGCCAGAGCGAAGGCATGCGCATCTTTCAGCCACTGTTCGTCGTACTGAAAAAAGTATTGTCCAGCCGCATGTCCAAACCAGCCCATGGGACTGGCATTGGCCCAAACACGCAGCTTGATCATGATTGATCGTCCTGTGGCCCGACGTGCAGCCCCACAGCCTCCAGACTCAAGCCCAGACCATTGACCAGCCTGGCCAATTTGCCCAAGCTGCAGTTCTCCGGATGCGACTCTGCATCCCGAATAAAGGAAGTACTCACACCGCACACGGCAGCAGCAGCTTCACGCGAAAGCTTCTGGCGCTTGCGTTCTGCACTCAATGCCAATGCCAGTTCGGATAATGTTGAATCATTTATCTTCATTTTTTTGACCTTATAAGGTCGCATTATCGGCAATCACCGCAATAAACACAACTTTTTGCTCCCAAAAGGGCAACTTCATGCTTTAGCTGACGTGAATACGACAATTTGTCCCTATAAGAGCCATTTAACGATCGCCATAGTGCCGTCATTGCGAGGAACGCAGTGACGTGGCAATCCAGGGAGTCCGGTAGCCCTATTCAAGCGCCCATTCCTCAACGGCCAAGCCGGGCACACGGTGGAATTCCCGGGCGTTGTTGGTGATCAGCACACTGTCTTCAGCAAGGGCATGCGCCGCAATCATCATGTCCATTCCCCCCACAAGCTTGCCGCTTCGCTCCAGCGCCGCACGAATCGCGGCATAGTGGTGCGTGGCTTCCAGCGGCCAGGTGCGCACCTCAAACCCAGCCAACCAGGCCTCTACAGCAGCACTGAAACGTGGCGATGCCAGCTTGACCGCACCAAAGCGCAACTCGGCAGCCACCACCGCTGACAGCCACACCTGGTCGCGCTGCAGCGAGGCAAAGCGCTCAATCATGCTGACCGGATGGCGGCGCAGGATGTAGCTGCAAATATTGGTATCAAGCGTACGCAGCATGGTGCTTGCTCAAGACCAGTCGCGATCTTGCGGTGGAGGGTCCTGACGGTCGGTCAGGAAGTCTGGCGGCAAGACGTCAGAGTTCGCGTAAAAGACTTGCAACCATTGACCCATATTGCTACTGGCTGAGGTTTCAGGCTGTAGCCAAAGCCCCGTCCCAATCTGCTCAATACGCACCTCCTGAGCCTGCAAACGCAGCTTGGCCGGCAAACGCAGAGCCTGACTGCGCCCGCTCATGAAGAGTTTGGCTTTGATCGTCATGACATGCTCCCGTTGTGATATGACATAAGAATATCACAAACACGCCTCGATTGCTGTAAGTCATGGATTGCCGCGCTGCGCTCGCAATGACGAGTCAGGCCGCGCTTCCCGCCACGCTGTGCTCGCGGCTGAAGGCTTGTTGCAATGACGAAACCGAATAACCGTCATTGCGAGGAACGTAGTGACGTGGCAATCCATCCCCTGAATCGTCATTGCGAGGAACGTAGTGACGTGGCAATCCATGAAGTCCTGGATTGCCGCGCTGCGCTCGCAATGACGAATC
>JACCDQ010804310.1_pt1 | contig 10842 bp, 7 predicted proteins | sample 7446031 | NCBI WGS metagenome assembly JACCDQ01 (sample SAMN15323442, study PRJNA562643) | freshwater metagenome | isolation source: river surface water | place: USA:Blue River Watershed | collected 2017-08-17
ATGGCTACATCCGTACTTCTTTGTGTGCTGAGGTATCGGTTTTTGAAGAAGCTATTCAACGGATAAAAGTGGCGTTGGCAATTTAAGCTAGTAATGTAAAATTTTGAATGTTGAATGTTGAATTTTGGATTTGATACACTAGCTATTAAGTCTTTATGAAAAATTATCTAAACCTTAATTTTTCATAATTATGGATGATAACAAGGGTAACGATTCTAAAAGTGTTTATTAATAAATTACTTACACAAATATGATTATTTCCGTTGTAGGATTAGGGCTTATCGGTGGTTCGATGGCTCTAAGTTTAAAAGAAAATGGATTTGCCGACACCGTTATTGGGGTTGACAACTCTACTGAACACGTTATTAAGGCTTTAGAATTAAAGCTTGTCGATAAAATTGCCCTGTTGAACGATGCCATTAAACAGTCAGATATTATTATTTTGGCTGTTCCTGTAAATGCTCTGACGACTTTATTGCCCGAAGTATTGAACCTTGTGGAAGACCACCAAGTGGTAATTGAAGTAGGTTCTACCAAAAAACTTGTCGTGGATTCGGTAAAAGACCATCCCAAACGGGCTAATTTCGTGGCAACTCACCCCATGGCAGGAACAGAATTTTCTGGCCCAGAAGCAGCAATTCGTCATTTGTTCGATAACAAAAACTGTGTACTCTGCGATGTAGAAGCATCGAAACCTGAATTGGTAGAACGCATCGAAAAAATGTATCAAGAAGGCTTAAAAATGCGATTGATTTACCTCGAATCTACCGCCCACGATGTACACACGGCCTACATTTCGCATATTTCGCATATCTGTTCGTTTGCCTTAGCTTCTACGGTATTGGCAAAAGAAAAAGATGAAGAAAGTATTTTCAATTTGGCAAGTACAGGTTTTGAATCGACGGTTCGTTTGGCGAAGTCAAATCCTGAAACATGGATTCCGATTTTTAAACAAAATCAAGAAAACATCCTTGACGTATTGGACGAATATATCAATACTCTCTTGAAATTCAAAGGCTTAATGCTGGCAGACGGATATGATAAATTCAAGGAGTATCTAACGCAAGCGAATGACATCAAGCGTATTTTGAATAAGTAGTAATTTGTGCAAATCTCAAACAAATATTCTAACTCAATGCCGTTTTTCCATTTAGGGTGCGACTTAAGTCGCACCCTAAATGGAAAAACTTACGCACTAGCCTATTTTAAATCAAATTTTTTCTTCATTAAATTAAACTATTAAGTCATAAATTTGTCTAACACACAACTTGTAATAAGACAATCTCTTTATGGCTTTATTAGACACATACACAAAACCCCTCTCTACGCTAGAAGTAGCCCACCTGCTTCGTAGAACGACCTTCGGGGGACGACCTAGCGAACTAAAAAGTTTGACAGGACAAACAGCAAGTACCATTGTAACACAACTCTTAGCTGCTCAAGCCGACCCTAATCCGCCGACAATGGCAGACGGAACAACTTTTCATGATAAAGCATGGGGGTATCCTGGGGTAGATGATACCACTAGAAACTCGTCGGATGGAACAGCTCGTAATCGGTTAAAATATTGGTGGATTGGTCAAATGATTAATCAGCCGATGACCATTACCGAAAAAATGACCTTGTTTTGGCAAAATCATTTTGTTTCGACTAACGTAGAAGTACCTGATGCTCGCTTTTTGTATCGCTATTTACAATTAATGCGAAAATATGCACTGGGTAATTTTAGAAGTTTTGTGATTGAGGTCACGAAGGATTTGGCTATGTTAAAGTACTTAGACAACGATTTAAACACCGCTACAAAATCGAACGAAAATTATGGGCGTGAGTTACAAGAATTATTCACCATCGGACTGGGTAATTATAACGAAGACGATGTAAAAGCGGCTGCAAGAACGCTCACTGGCTGGAAAACCGTAGGGTATCGCAATGCGACAACCAGTGCCATCAGTGTTCTTTTTACCGTTGCTAACCACGATAAAACGGATAAACAATTTTCTTCTTTTTATCAAAATACGGTCATCAAAGGACGTTCGACAGATATTGCTGGCGACGATGAATTAGCCGATTTGGTTAACATGATTTTGGCACAACCTGCTACGGCTCGGTTTATCGTTCGGAAGTTTTACCGCTATTTTGTACAAGCGGACATTTCTGCACAAATAGAAAATGAAGTGATTGAACCACTGGCTGCTATATTTCGTAAAAACTATGAGATAAAACCCGTATTACAAGCCTTATTTAGTTCGACACATTTCTATGACTCCACGCTTTTAGGGTCTCAAATTAAATCGCCACTCGACTTAATTGTAGGTACTTTACGCCTGATTAATTATCAAGTTCCTTCGCCCACAACCGATATGACGGCCTTTGATGCGGCAACGTCTTATTTCTTTGCTAGGGCAAAAGAACAACAAATGGAAGTATTGGATCAACCGAGCGTTTTTGGTTGGAGACCTTACTACGATACGGATTTTTATGAAATTTGGATTAATGCTACGACGCTCGCTTTGAGAGGAAAATTAACGGATACCTTAGTGAAAGGAAGTACCTCGCTAAAATTGACTTTCGATTCTATTGCCTTAGCGACGGCAACTAAAACACCTACTGACCCTTACGCCATGGTGACAGAATTAGCTAGTCCTTTATTTGCTTTTACTCTGACGACAGACCAAATTAAGTACTTGGTTGATACCGTATTAATGATGGGCTCTCCCTACTATGAGTGGACAGAGATATGGAACAAATATGTAGCGAGTCCAACGGTTGCTGCCAATAAAACGGCTGTAAAAACTCGCTTAGATGCCTTATATACGTATATGTTCCGTTTGGCAGAATTTCAATTAGCATAGGTCGTTCCTTTATCCTTTCCAAGAAATCATGAAACGTAGAGATTTTATCCAATATGCCAGCTCGGCTTTCTTTTTACCTTTGCTTTTAGACGGTCATACTGCCAAAGCACACACCCAAGCAACCACGCCTTTCATGAAGGCAATGCAATCTTTAGCAGATGCTAACGATCGTATTTTAGTCGTTATTCAATTAAATGGGGGAAATGATGGACTCAACATGGTGATTCCACTTGATCAATATAATACCTATAGTGCGGCAACTTTCAGAGGAAACATTGCTATTCCAGAAAAAAAAATATTGCCCTTAAACGGCTATGCTGCAACAGGCTTGCATCCTTCCATGACAGGGCTTCAACGCTTATTTAATGAAGGAAAACTATCCATCGTGCAAGCGGCTGGTTATCCCAATCCTAGTTTTTCTCACTTTAGAGCAAGTGACATCTGGTTCACAGGGGTTGATTCCGACAAGCTAGAAACCTCAGGTTGGCTAGGACGCTATGTGGAAGGGACTTTTCCTGATTTTCCAGATGCGTATCCTAATGCGGATAATCCAGACCCACTAGCGATTCAAATTTCGTCGATTTCTTCTACCGTTTTCAATACGTCTTCTGTAAGTAGTGCATTGGCTATTCAAGACCCTGATACTTTTTATAGCATTATTGGAACAAAAGCAACCATCATTGATGGTTCTTTACCCAATACGGCAGGAGGAAAATACACGGCTTTTTTAAGACAACAACAACTGGCTTCTGTTGCTTATGCGGGACAACTCAAAACGGCCGCTGGAGCTGGAAAGAATTTGGTTACTTACCCAAGCAACAACGCCCTTGCCGACCAATTAAAAATTGTCGCTCGGTTAATTCATGGGGGGGCTAAAACAAAAATTTACTATGTGACACTCGGAGGTTTTGATACCCATGCTTCACAAGTTACCACAAGTGATACCACACTCGGTTCTCATGCCCTTTTAATGCAAAAAGTTTCAGAGGGAATAACCGCTTTTATGGATGACCTAAAAGCACAAGGAACACAAGACAAGGTGGCAGGAATGACTTTTTCAGAATTTGGAAGACGTGCTATATCGAACGGTACATACGGAACAGATCATGGATGGGCTTCTCCCCTATTTGTCTTCGGAAATGCAGTTAAAAAACAAATGATTGGTAAAAATCCTGATTTGAAGAATTTGGTTAATAATAACATTGCCTTACAAAATGATTTCCGTCAGGTATATGCAGCTATTTTACAGGATTGGATGGGAGCTAGTGAGGCAGCTGTGAAAACTATGCTACTGGATAAGACATTTACCCCTTTACCAATTTTCAGAGCAGATGCTGTTCTGGCAACGAGCAATGAAGTCATTAATAACTTATTGATATACCCGAATCCTGCTTCGTTAGAAACGGTTGTAGAATCGGATGTTTTTGCCAAAGGAAATCAGTTGATAGCCTTATTCAATATGAGCGGCCAAGCCTTTACGATTCATCAAGAACGCATCAGCAATACCCAAATACGAATCAATGTTAGTAACTTATCGTCTGGCAGCTATATCTTACAAGTTGGAGAAGGCGAGACGGCTTATCGTACAAGCTTGAAAATTTCTCGCTGATTTTTTACTACGGTACTACAGAATTTTATAGCGTATTCTTTTTTGTTCCACAGAGATTCACTGAGTAGCACAGAGGTACACAAAGTTTTTTTCGCTGTGATAGAATAGAAGAAACTATTCCTCGGAGATTCACAAAGTAGCACAGAGGTTCACAAAGTTTTTTTCGCTGTGGAACTCGGTGCTACTCCGTGGAATAAACTAACTAACTTATTTAATGAATGCCTGCGTCTCGGTAACTCAATTTTCCGCCTTTACGTTTCGAGAAAAAGGCTTTTACTTCTGCCACAATTGACAAAGCGACTTCTTCGGGTGTTTCCGCCCCAATATCAAGTCCGACGGGATAATGAATTTTTGCGAGCTGTTTTTCATCCGTAATCGCTAATTCATCTATCATTTTTTGTCCCCTTTTTTTAGGGCCCAGAATACCTATATAACCTACATCGGTTGTCAACAAATAGGCAAGAGCCTCTTTATCATAATAATAGCTATGCGAAAGTAAAATTGCCGCTGAATATTTCGTTACAGGTAATTTATCCGAAAACTCCTCTTTTTTACTATAAATCAAACAGCTTGCTTCATGAAAACGTTTGGGCGTAATATGGGCAATACACTCGTCGGTAACAGTCACTTGAAAACCTACCTGTTTACCAAGACTTACCAACGGAAGGGCATCGTAACCAGCTCCAAAAATTACTAATTCAATATCGGGTTGAATGACTTCCACGAACAAGGTATAATCATCCAGTGTTAAAATGCTCGATTGTCGAGTAGCCTCCTCTTCTAACTGTTTTCGTTCAAAAAACGTTTCCATCTCCTCCGTAACAGCAAATCGTTTTCCGATAGGTATTAAGTCAGACTCCGAAGCAATAACGGTGGCATACGTAATTGGCTTAGTATCGTTAATCAGCTTCGCCAATAATTCTATCAGATTGGTTGGGCTTTGATGTTGAAGGGGTTCTATCAATATTTCAATAATTCCATTACATCCTAAACCCAATCCAAAGGCATTTTCGGCATCGTCCATCGTATCATAAACCACAATACGGGGGATTAAATCAAGCATTACCTGACGAGCTTTCCGAAGTACATCACCTTCTAAACAACCACCACTAACCGCTCCTATCCAAGTACCATTATCGACAATCAACATTTTTGCTCCAGGACGACGATAACCCGAACCATGCAGTTTTACAACGGTAGCCAAAGCAACTTTACGTTCTGTGAAATTTAGTTGTTGATAGGCGGTTATGATTTTTCGTAATTCGTATCTCATGCTTTTAAAGCTAAAAAACTATTTATCAATGATAAGCTACGAGAGTTACCCGTATGCTTATCATTTTAATTTCAACGAGTTAAAACTCATTTAAGTACCTCGACATATTTAACCGCATAGGTACATAGAAAACATAGTTATTTATAATTTGATAATCTATTACTTATGTTTACTACATTCTTAAAATAAATGTGTCTTTATACTTACCCCTCAACGAGTTAAAACTCGTTAACCCCTTAACTTTTGGGTTGCTCAGACGTAAAGGGTTGATTATAATAGCGTTTACCCGTTGTTTTATGCAAAGCATTTGCCACCGCTCCGAAGACTGGAGGAAACGGAGGTTCGCCCAATCCTGTTGGATCTATTTCGTTTTGAACAAAATGAACATCAATTGCTTTAGGAGCTTCGTTATGGCGAATAATGCGGTAATTGTTGAAATTACTTTGTTCTGCCACTCCGTTCTTATGCGTTAATGCCCCATAAAAAGCATTCCCAATACCATCGACTACAGCTCCTTGTACCATGTTGGTGGCTGCATCTGGGTTAACAACTACTCCACAATCAATGGCACTGGTTACATGCTCTACATAAGGTTCTCCGTTACGTACGACCATATCCACTACGTGTCCAGCATAAGAATTATGACAGAAATAAGCGGCAACACCTCGTTTTTTGCCACTATGTTCTGGTTTACCCCAGCCCGATTTTTCTTTTAATAATTCCAACACGCCAATGTATCTACTTGCATCGTACTCGTTATTTTTACCAACTGGATTTTCTTTGGCACGTTTCAATAAATCTAAGCGGAAAGCAATTGGGTCTTTTCCCATTGCTTCGGCCACTTCGTCCAAAAACGACTGTTCTGCGGCTGCGTTAAAATTAGAACGTGGAGCTCTAAATGCTCCGATGGTAATATTGGAAGGTATTTCCCAACCTTCTGCCAAGTAATTATCTACCGCTCCAGCAGGAAAACGATTGGCATGTACAGGATGTTCAGGAATACCTCCTCCTTTTACGTGAAAAGCAATCAGGTTTTTATTGGCATCCAAGGCTGCACGATACGTTGCCGAGTACATTGGGCGATAAATTCCGTAAGTCATGTCGTCTTCACGAGTGTAAATCAACTTGATAGGAGCTTTCAATCGTTGAGAGATGCGAGCGGCTTCATACACGTATTGCCCATACGCTCTACGACCAAAACCACCACCCATACGAGTCATCTGAATTTCGATTTTATCAGCAGGCAAGTTTAAAATTTTAGCAAGCGTAGGTTCCATCCAACCAGGTGCTTGTAATGGGCCAGCCACCAAAGCTTTATCTTCCGAAACATGAGCAAAGAAATTCATTGGCTCCATCGTGTTGTGTGCCAAGAAGGGAGCATTATACGTCCGTTCAATTACCAGAGCTGCATTTTTGAAAGCCGTTTCGGGGTCACCATCTTTTCTTAACTCTTTGGCTGGTTTCTTGGCAAACTCAGCCATTAACTCCAATTGGTTACTTGTCGTTTCTAATCTACCCGGAACAATCACCTCTCTTTTACCACCTCTTCCAGCCATGACTTCTTTTACGTCACCAGATGGCTCCCATTGTATTTTTAGTTTCTTGCGAGCATTCATGACCTCCCACGTAGATTTGCCCACAACAGCAATCATTTCGTTAGAAGTACGGGTGTCAAAACCTCCTAATTCAAAGCCATCATCATAAAGCTTAAAGCTAAAAATATCGTTGATACCCGGCATTTTTTTAGCCACCGTAGCATCAAACGATTTTAATTTCATGCCAAAAGCTGGTGGATGCTGAATCATGGCAATTAGCATTCCGTCAACTTTATAATCTATTCCGAAAAGCGGCTTACCTGTCACTAGTTTTAGCCCTTCGGTATTTTTCTTTGATTTACTTACAATCGAAAAATCTTTGGGAGCTTTTAGTTTTACGTCTTTAGGAACAGGCATGGTAGCGGCTTTACTCGCCATTTCGCCATAAGTAGCCGACTTTCCACTTGAATGACTTAACACACCTGCTTTGGTCGTAATTTCAGTGGCAGGAACACCCCATGTTTGAGCAGCTGCTTCAATGAGCATCAATCTTGCTGAAGCTCCTGCATTTCTCAAGGGTTTCCAATACATTCTTACCGAATTACTTCCTCCTGTAAATTGTGGACCATATTTCACATTATCATGAGCTCCCATTTCTACGACCACATTTTTCCAATCTGCATCCAATTCTTCGGCAATCATCATCGGTAATGAAGTCATGACGTTTTGCCCAAATTCTGGATTTGGACATATTATTTTGATGGTATTATCAGGCGTAATTTTGATATACCCCATCAATTCGCTGCCTTGTTCGAGTAAATTGAGGGTTTCCATCTTGTCGGCTGCTTTCGCATTCGCAAACCAACTAAAGCTCAGTAGTAATCCACCGCCTGCCAGAACGGAAGACTTTAAGAAGGAACGACGGGAAAAGCCTGCATCACCCCCAGAAAGAGATTTTACTGATTCGGAATTATCCGATATGATATTGTTAGTATTATTTTTCATTTAATTTCAGAAGTAAATTTTAAAAAGAAATGTTCACTTTACCTATTTCCCCCCTCCCTTCTTTCAAGCGGCTATTCCCCCTCTGGGGGTTAGGGGGCTGTTTTCTTAATGACCTACACTTTTTATCGCTTCTTTAATTCGTAAATACGTACCACAACGACAAATATTTCCGCTCATGGCATTATCAATATCTTCGTCTGAAGGATTAGGGTTTTCCTTCAATAGTGCGGCTGCACTCATCATTTGTCCAGCCTGACAGTAGCCACACTGAGCCACATCATGTTCAATCCATGCTTTTTGAACAGGGTGCGTACCTGTTTCAGATAAGCCTTCAATTGTAGTAATGGCAGATTTACCAATAGCTGACACAGGCAATACACATGAACGAGTTGCATTGCCATCTAAATGAATAGTACAAGCACCACATTGAGCCATGCCACAACCAAACTTTGTTCCTGGCATATTGAGGTGGTCACGCAAAACCCATAACACTGGAGTTGATGGATCTACATCGACCTGTTTTATTTTTCCGTTTATTTTTAGCGAATATTTTGCCATAGTATTGAGTTTTCATTTTAAAACCTAACAAAAATATATGATTTAATCAATTAAAAATAATGTATTTCAAACAAGAACTTACGAATTTCAAACATTATTTATCTTGCTAGATGAGCTTGTCGTTTTCTTTTTTCTACCACTGAGTTACGTAGAGAAACACTAAGGTACACAGAGAAAAAACTTTGTGAATCTCTGTGCTACTCTGAGAAACTCCGAGGAACAGTTGCTACCACTGAGGTACACAGAGAACCACCGAGGTTCGTAGAGGAATATATTCTTTATGAAACCACGAAACAGCTAACTACCCTTATTATCGCTTACTTTTCTCCAACACCGCTCTACCAATTCTAAAGATAAGTAACCCTAACAAGGCACAGCCTGCCATTACACCCGTCATGGGTACACTTGTGCCATTACTAAAAGCACCCACCAAAGCGGCGGCCATAGCACCTATTCCCATTTGAAAAGCCCCCATTAAGGCAGAAGCACTTCCTGCTTCTTTTGAAAAAGGAGCTAAAGACAAGGCAGATGTATTCGGAAAACTAAAGCCCTGACAACATAAAAACAGAAAAATAAGTAACATTGAATTCAATACGGTTAGACCTCCGAAAAAACTTACTAAAAACAGCACTAACCCAAACACCGTCTGAATCGTGAGGGAATATCGCACAATAATGGCAGAGCTAAACTTTTTCAAAACAAGGTTATTGAGTTGACTGCTAAAAATAATCCCTCCTGCCAAGAAACTAAATACCCACCCAAATTGCTGTTCAGAAAGTCCAAATAGTTTCATGAATACAAAGGGAGCTCCCGATACATAGGCATAGACCCCTCCTGCTATCATAGAACCAGCAAAAGCGTAAGTAAAAAACTGGGGATTTTTGAAAATACCCCAAAAGGTTTTTGTAATATCGGCTGGAGCGAGGGACAAGCTAGGATCAGCTTCTTTGGTTTCGGGTAGAAAGAAAAAGACTGAAAGTAACAGAAAAAGCCCAATGCCTCCCTGTAACCAAAATACTGAAGGCCACCCCATCGTCACAATTAAATAACTACCCACAGTAGGGGCAATCATGGGCGAAACACCGAGAATGAGAATAAGAATTGAAAATATTTTGGCACTTTCCTGCACAGGAAACACATCTCGAACAACGGCTCTGGATGCGACCATGCCCACACAACCACCCAACGCTTGCAATAAGCGTAAGCCAATGAGTAATTCGATACTTGCCACCCATGCACAAGCAACCGATGCCAACGCATAAATCGTAAGTCCTATCAATAAGGGCTTTTTGCGTCCAAAACGATCGAGCAAAGGACCATAAAGCATTTGACCGATAGAAATGCCTATAATAAAACTAGACAAGGTATAAGATACATAGTCCACCGTTACGCCTAAATCTTTGGCAATAATCGGGAAACCTGACAGATAAGTATCTATGGAAAAAGGGCCGATGGCAGACAATAGGCCCAGAATGACAATTAATAGAGAACGATTAGGAATCTCAATCCTTTTCTCTTCTATATCCATGTTTGATGATGTTTTTGGAATGGTTGACTTATTTGCTACGAAGATAAGTACAAAGAATAAGTAATTTATTGAAGCTGTTTAAACTTTCTTGGCAGGAGTGAATGAATTTTCCCACTAGGTAAAATTATTGAGTTCACGGATAGCAACGCTGTAGGTAACTTAACTCGGAAAGCGTATTTTCTACTAAATAATCAAGTCTAAATAACAGGATTGAACATTTTTAATCATTACGATTTTCAAACAACGAAAGAATGCACAAGCGAAGTACCTGTGCATTCCTAATCCTGTCCTATAATCCTGTTGATTTTTCCATTGCCTCGGTATAACGAGTGCCCATGATTTTAATTTCTTCAGAAGCTTTTGTTAGTTCTTCTAGTTCGTCAGACGATAACTGAATGTTAACTGCTCCGTTATTTTCAAGTAAACGGTGGATTTTGGTTGTCCCAGGAATGGGTACAATCCACGGTTTTTGAGCCAGCACC
>JACCDQ011584347.1_pt1 | contig 10842 bp, 9 predicted proteins | sample 7446031 | NCBI WGS metagenome assembly JACCDQ01 (sample SAMN15323442, study PRJNA562643) | freshwater metagenome | isolation source: river surface water | place: USA:Blue River Watershed | collected 2017-08-17
GGTCGTTTTCAGATGTAAACCCTCCTGTTCACGCCTGGGCAACTTGGAAAGTCTATGAAATTGACAAGGAAATGAACGGAGGTAAAGGAGATACTGTTTTCTTAGAACGTATTTTTCATAAATTACTTCTTAACTTTACTTGGTGGGTCAATTTGAAAGACGAAGGCGGGAACAATATCTTTGGTGGAGGTTTCCTTGGAATGGACAATATTGGGGTATTTGACCGTTCTGCTGATTTGCCAACGGGCGGACATTTAGAACAAGCTGACGGAACGGGGTGGATGGCCATGTACAGCTTGAATATGCTGCGTATAGCTTGCGAAATTGCTATTAAAAATCCTGTGTATCAAGATATGGCTTCAAAGTTCTTTGAACATTATCTGCATATCGCGGGAGCAATGCAAGCTATTGGCGGAGACAAACTCAACCTTTGGGACGAAGACGATCAATTTTACTACGATATGTTGCACAAACCAAATGGTGATGCCGAATTACTCAAAGTGCGTTCTATGGTGGGTTTGATTCCGCTATTTGCAGTAGAAGTACTAAGGCCAGAGCTTTTAGAGCAACTCCCTGATTTTAAACGTCGTGTAGAATGGGTATTGAACAACCGCCCAGACCTAGCGAGTTTAGTTTCGAGTTGGGACAACCCTGGGTCGGGAGAAACTCGTTTGCTTGCGATTTTGAGAGGTCATCGAATGAAAATGATTATGAAACGTATGTTTGACGAAACGGAATTTTTATCCGATTATGGCATTCGTTCGCTTTCTAAATACCATAAAGAACACCCGTATCAATTTAATTATGACGGCGGAACCGTTAGAGTAGATTACACGCCTGCCGAAGCTACTGGAGATATGTTTGGTGGTAACTCCAATTGGAGAGGTCCTATTTGGTTCCCAATGAACTATTTGATTTTGGACTCTTTGGAGAAATTTTCAAGTTATTATGGCCCTGATTATGAAGTAGAATACCCTACTAATTCTGGAAAAATGATGAATATCAAAGAAGCTGCTGAAGAAGTATCTAAACGATTATTAGCGCTTTTTGTACCTGATTCCAATCAAAAAATCCCAATGTATGGTGAATACGATACATTCCAAAATAATGCTGCATTCCATAAAAACCATTTGTTCTTTGAATATTTTGATGGCGATACAGGAAAAGGACTTGGTGCCAACCATCAAACGGGTTGGACGGGATTGATTTCAGAAATTATTCGACATTTGTATGTAACAAAAGAATAATTAAAGTCAGATTTACGATATTTGATATACGATTTTCGAACATTGATTAAAGACATTAGAAAAGTTGAGGGAGGAATTCCTGAAATAAAAAGATGCTTACATTTGTGACAATTCGTGTAATTCGTGTTGAAATTTCTAATAACTCGTGAAAGTTGTGTTGAAAAACTATTGGTTCTTTTTACTCTTCCTTTTTATAACCAATTCTTTATTGGCACAGGATTCTTTTGACCTTTTGAAAAAAGAACTAGACCAAACCCTTGCCAATGAAGCCTTGTACTTAAACTCCAAAAACAAGGCAATCAATCAACTTAAAAGCCAACTTCGTTCTGCATCAACCAATGAAGTCCAGTTTTCACTCAACGATAAATTGTATGAAGAATACAAATCGTATCAATCGGATTCTGCTTTAGTCTATGCCAAAAGAAGTTTGAATAGTGCCTATAAAAATCAAAACAGTATTCAGGTAAACAAAGCCCAACTCAATTTGGCTTCGATTCTAGGTACACTCGGAATGTACAATCAGGCTTTGGAAATCCTCAATTCAATGGAACCTAAAGTAGTTCCAAAATTAAAAGGAGAATTCTACTGGACAAAAAGAATCGTCTATGGAGGACTTTCGAGTTATGCCAATGATATAGCGGAAAAAAACAAATACAATCGCTTGGGAGACCACTACCGGGACAAGGCAATACTACATTTACCTAAAAATTCAATCGGATTTGTTCTCGCATTATCTGGACAATTCTTATCTCAAAAAAAGGACAATCAAGCTATTAATTTATTGCTTCCGTATTTTGATAAAACACCAAAAACGGACCCTAATCGAGCCGTGATTGCCTATCTAATTTCTGAAAATTACAAAGCAAAAAAAGACAAACCACAAGAGAAAAAATGGTTAGCACTTTCTGCTATTTCGGATTTGGAATTAGTTAAAAAAGAAAATATTTCCCTGCGAGAACTCGCTTTTATATTGTATGAAGAAGGCGATATTGAATCGGCTTACGAGTACATTAAACGCTCTTTAGACGATGCTGTTTTTTGCAATTCTAAGCTTAGAACTTATGAAATTTCGAAGATGTTACCCATCATCAACGAGACGTATGAAGCCAAAAACAAATCAGCAAAATCACAATTAATTGTCTTTTTAATTAGCGCGAGTGTGCTTTCGCTATTTTTATTAGCTGTTTTGATTTTGCTTTTTAAGCAAATGAAAAAATTGGCCAAAGCCCAAAAAAATGTTGAATTGGCTAACCACCAACTTTCCATACTAAACGAACAATTACAGAGTTTTAACGCTAAACTAAACCAAACTAATGTAGCTTTAGCCGAAACGAGTTTACTCAAAGAAATTTATATTGGTCGTTATATGGATCAATGTTCCATTTACATTGGAAAAATGGAAGAATACAGCCAAAAACTAAAAGTGATGGCAACCGCAGGAAAGGTGAATGATTTAGTAAGTACTGTCAAATCAAAAGCGTTTATAGACAAAGAATTGAAAGAATTCTACGCGCAGTTTGACCAAACATTTATACAACTTTTCCCTACGTTTGTAGAGGATTTCAAAGCCTTGTTGAACGAACCTGAAAGTGTCATCATCAAAAAAGGAGAACTCTTGAATCCTGAGTTACGCATCTTTGCTTTGATTCGCCTCGGAATAAAGGACAGTGCTAAGATTGCCGACTTCTTGCGCTACTCTGCCTCTACCATTTATAACTACCGTTCCCAAATAAAGAACAAAGCAAAAGGGCCTCGAGACCAGTTTGATATGAAAGTGTTGTTGATTGGAAGTTCTAGTAAAGAATAAGGCAATAAACTTCTATTCCATGTTGTTTCAAAAACTATTATATTAGTTTTCACTCAAAAGGTGATGCCGAAAACCCCATTTCGGATACAATTTGAGAAATTAATTTTACATCAAATTCTATATGCTCTACCCTTAAAACATGATCACAATCTGACAAATCAAAATTAGCTTTAACCCCCTTAATTTTAGCACGTATTTGATTTATTATGATACAAGCTGTCTCAGCATCGGATACGTTTGTCTTATAGACTTCTATCATATTCTTTTATTCCTATTTAATTCGCCGCCAATTCACTTTTATCTTGCCATGCAAAAGTAGAAACTCGTTTAGAAATCAACCATTGGTTATCCTTCTTAACAAAATCATCATTGTAATACACTCCAAAAGTGGTTTTCATTTTCTTGCCGTTTTCATTACCAATTAAAGTAACTAAACAATAAGAAATTGCATGAGCCGTAAGTCCGTTAAATGCGATTGTCTGTTGTCCATTGATATGATAAACCACCTCAAATCGATTGAGGAAAGAAGCGAAAGCTTCACCTATTTGTTTTCTACCAATTAATTTCGTTCCTGGTCGACCTTGGGTATTGCTTTCCACAATAGCATCTTCTGTAAAAAGCAATGTTTGTTTTTGTGTTTCCTTTTGATCGGCTAAAATAGAGAATGTGTCAACACTGTTTTTAATTGCTATTCTATCTTGCATTTCAGAACTGAATTGTTTAGCATTTCTCATATTGTTCCTTTGTGAATAAGATGTTGAGTATATTAAAATCAAAAGAAATAATAGGATTAGATTTGTCTTCATTGTATAGGATTTTAATTTATTGACAAAGCTAATTGTTGAGAACCAATACAGGATAACACAAAATACAGAAGTTTATACCATTTTTACTGAATTGCCTGACTTTAAGTCAATAAGTATAAGAAAAACGATATTTTTGTATTGATAAACCCATAAAAATGAAGGAAATAAAGGTTATTAAAACCATTCATGATTATAATACAATCGTAGGACTTGAAACAACACATCCTCTTGTTAGTTTTGTTGATTTTTCAAAAGTTAAAACAAGTACTAAACGGGAAGTTGAAGCTCTAAGTTTTGGGTTTTATTCTATTTTTTTCAAAGAAGGAAAAAATTGTACACTAAAGTATGGCAGAAACAACTATGATTACCAAGAAGGTTCTTTAATCTTTATAGCACCTAACCAAATTGTTAGTATCAAAGAGGATGGTGAAAACTATCAACCAAATGGATTTGCATTACTATTTCATCCTGATTTATTACTCCGAACATCTCTTATGCAAGGAATAAAAGAGTTTTCTTTTTTCTCGTATAATGTTACTGAAGCACTCCATCTTTCGGAAAAAGAAAAAGAAATTGTATTAGATAGTTTCAGAAAAATTGAATACGAAATAGCACATTCTATTGACAAACATAGTAAACAACTTATTATAGCCAATATCGAATTATTTTTAAAATATTGTTTGCGTTTTTATGATCGTCAGTTTATAACTCGAGAAACTATTACCATTGGAATAGTGGAAAAATTAAATTCATTACTTTATGATTATTTAGAAAGTAATAAACCGCAAACTATAGGTATCCCTTCTGTTGCATATTGTGCCAGCTTTTTGAATTTATCACCCAATTATTTTGGAGACCTAATTAAAAAAGAAACCGGAAAATCAGCACAAGAATATATCCATACCATCATTATTGCTATAGCAAAAGAAAAAATAGTTGATTTTAATAAATCAATAAGTCAAATTTCAAATGAATTGGGATTTAAATACCCCCATCACTTTACAAGACTATTCAAACAAAAAGTTGGAATAACACCTCTTGAATTCCGTTCAAAAAACTAATCAAACTACTTTTTGTTTTAAATTTATTACAACCCTGTTGACTGTTCCATAGCATCTGTATAGCGATTCCCAACTATTTTGATTTGTGAAGATGCCTTTTCAATAGCTTGGAGTTCTTCTGTATTCAATTCAATAGCCAAAGCTCCATTATTTTCTAACAATCGATTGATTTTTGTTGTTCCTGGAATAGGAACAATCCACGGTTTTTGAGCCAAAACCCAAGCCAAAGCAATTTGGGCAGGAGTAGCCTCTTTCTCTTTAGCTACCGATTGTAACAAATCAATCAAAGCCCGATTTGCTTGTATCGCATCGGGGGTGAAACGCGGTAGTATATTTCGGATATCATCTGTACCAAAATTAGCATTTTGGTCAATTGCTCCTGTCAAGAACCCTTTTCCTAGAGGACTAAAAGCAACCAAGCCAATACCTAATTCTTCAATAGTAGGAATAATTTCTTTTTCGTGTTGACGCGTCCACAACGAATATTCACTTTGTAAGGCCGAAACAGCTTGAATACTATGTGCTTTTCGAATCGTAGTAGCACCCGCTTCTGATAGACCGAAATGTTTGACTTTACCCTCCTGAATTAAATCTTTTACTGCTCCAGCAACTTCTTCAATAGGTACATTAGGATCAACACGATGTTGATAGAATAAATCTAAAACATCAACTTTTAATCGTTTAAGAGATGCTTCGGCAACTTTTTTAATGTTTTCTGGTCGGCTATCAATCCCTACGTGCTTCATCAATTGAGGGTCAATTTTAAACCCAAATTTGGTTGCAATCGTCACTTGTCCTTTAAAAGGTGCCAAGGCTTCGCCCAGCAATTCTTCATTGGTAAATGGACCATACACCTCAGCAGTATCAAAAAACGTAATTCCCTGTTCCACAGCGGCACGAATCACTTGAATCATTTCATTTTTATCTTTGGCTGGGCCATAGCCAAAGTTCATTCCCATACAACCCAATCCTAAAGCCGAAACTTCAAGTCCTGTTGTTCCTAATTGACGTTTTTTCATTGTAATACAATTTATAATTGAATCAAAATCACTCTTTTCTATATTTCAAAGGAGATATGCCTAACTGTTTTTTAAAGAAACTATTAAAATGAGTAGCTTCTTGAAAGCCTAAAGCAAAACCGATTTCGGCTACGTTCCAAAGACTGTGTTTCAACAAAATTTTAGCCTCTTGTGCTATTCGATCTGCTATAAGTTGTGAAGTCGTTTTTTGTGTAACTTCTTTAACCGCGCGGTTCAAATGGTTGACGTGTACATTGAGTTGACTTGCAAATTCAGAGGCGGTACGCAATTGCATTCTCTGGTGTGCATCGTCTATTGGAAATTGACGTTCTAATAACTCCAAAAACAAAGCTGTTATGCGTTGCGAAGCATTCAAATGTTTGTTGTCTAAACTAGCTGATGGCTCCATTTTCATTGCAAAATGCAATAATTCAAAAACCAAATTGCGCAGCACATCGTATTTATAAACATAATCCGAGTTAATCTCTTCTTGCATTTTTTTATAAATCGGCTCAATTTTGGCCACTTGTTCGTCTGTCAACTCAAAAATATGGGTCCCATTAGGTTGAAAAACGGAATACTGATTGAGATTGCCAAATTGATGAAAAAAGTGGGTATTGAAAATACAAAAAGAACCCGCTTTGTACTCTTCCAAATGTTCCCATTTATACGGAATCTGTGGATTAGAAAAACACAATGCTTGTTTTTTTACTTCTACTACCTGATCTGCAAAATACACTTTGCTATTCCCTTTTGCCAAACTGATTTTATAAAAATCTCGACGTTTATACGGAATAGGCTGCGCTTTTTCTCCTATAAAAGGTTTTAAATCAAACACATTGAAATGTCCTATTTCATTTTTGAAATTTTCGGGCATCCAATCGAATTTATTCTGATAAAATTCCGATAACGATTCTGCTTTATCCATCCTAATAATTAAAAACTACTTAATAGGTATAACTCAAAGAAAGATTCCATATAAAATTCTTTCCTGGAATAGTAGTATCTATAGCTTTATTTACAATCGAAGAAAGTGTAAATGGTATCGAAGGAGTAGAAAGGATTATTGTAGATGAAAAATAATAACCGTCCTTACTATCCATTTTCAAATAATATAACTGTGGTTGTAGTTTTAAATAGGTTTCCGGTAATACCTTAAGATTCGAAAAAGTACTATTTAAAGTAACAAAATGTGTATTTAATGTAGTTCCTGTATCCCAACCGTGAGAATATAAATAATACATACCCACACTACAGTTTTCAGACAAAATAAAATTAGGCGCAATCTCTGTTGCAGTATAGCGATACGCATTCATAATAGTCTTAAAATCTCCATTTAATGCTTGTACTTTTTCCTGTTTAAAAGCAATTGCTGGATGAGCACCCACACTTAACTTGAATTTTGAATCATTCACTACTTTGTATCTTCCCCAGAATATGAATGACCAAGGTTTTCCTTCTAATGAGAACCGTAACTGAGGATCAAAACTCCATTTTTTGCCTTTAATTGAAAAATCAAATATAGTAGCTGGCTTTCCTAAAGAAAAAGTAGGCAACAGTGATATTCCATTGTTTGTAGCCGTAATAGCTCCTGCAAAAGATCTCTTTTTTACAGCTTCTTGTGAAAAAATTACACTCGTGAAAAAGATTCCAAATACAAATCCATATATTTTTTTTTGCATATTCTTACTTTCTGACATAAAACAAACAATTTAGTAATAGCATAATGCAAAAATGCCTTGTAAATAGAAGTAAAAAAAATAGTATTCAAATAAATTATTATACAATTCAAATATTTTATTTTGAATAAACTAAGCGAAATTAATTCTTGAGCTTGATAACAATTACACCAAAAGCCCCTTGAGCACCATAAATTGAAGCCTCAGAATCTTTCAAAACAGTTATACTTTTCACTTCATTTGGCACAATATAATCTATACTTGAAACTATATTACCATCAACAACAAATAATGGCTCTCCATTATTCTTAATGGAATTAATCCCTCTAATAATTATAGTGTTGTCTGGCTGTACGACCACTCCCGCAATTCTCCCCCGCATCATATCATAAATAGTTCTATAACTAACAGTGTTTTTATCTTTATCTACTTCGAGACTTTTAGATTTATCCGCTATAGTTTTTTCTTCTTGAAGTTTTACCTTCTCCAAATACATGAAATCCATCTTTGTTTCATTTGTATATGGACTAGACAACCAGCCGTATTTTTTTGAATATACTTTGATATTTTTGACTTTTTCAGGCACCGTTAGGTTAAACTCTCCATCTTTATTAGTAACAACATTAGAGTTGATAGTGTCTAAATATATTGAAGCATTTGTTACAGGTTTATTTTTATAGTTCAACACTTTACCAGTAAGTATAGTTTGGGCATTTGCAAAACTGAATACTAAGAAAAACAAGAAAATTATTTTGAAAGAATGTTTCATGGCTAATTTATTTTTTACATTATTATTAAACTTACAACCCATTTACAGTTTGTAAATGGGTTGTAATACTTTTATTTTTTAAGACCGTATTTTTCTGTTCTCGCGTCTTTGATGACTCCTTTCCAGTTCAGCCCGAAACCAAAATCATACACATTCCCATTGGAATCTCTGTATGGAATCATGTCGTGAGGCACATCTTCTAACTGCTTTTCAACAGTAGTCATATCTATCGGCATTTGTAATGGCAATAAGCCTGAAGGCTCTACTTTTCCAGAAACAATATCTAACAATGCTTCGGTTTGCACCCCAAATTCGCCCACAATAGCATCAACCTCTTTTTCAAATTCAGCAAACACCATCGGATTTGAAATAGTTACAGCCACCAATACCGGTTTACCATTCATTGCTTTTTTAGTGTCTAAAATAGTATTCAAATCAGGATACGAATTGGATTTTGACGTTTTGTTTAAATACGAACGATTGGTAATTATTGGGTCAACCACAGGATCCCCAGCAGCAATACTTTGTGCTCTAGCCTCTACAGCTGTATAATCCTTTAATTGCAAACTAATGGGCATGTAGCCATTTCCACCTGCTTCTCTATCTGCTCGACTGTACCCGTTACTTACAGGGCTTTTGATAAATACCATAGCAAAATCAGCCTTGGTTGGATCGTCCGTCACAGCATAGAATTTTTTGATCACCTCTAAATTTACAGGATATTCTGTTTTTTCAGGTGTTGGCATACCAAAGAAATTCACTCCCGGAGGAGTTGTTCTTTTAGGGATATATACAGTCTTGCCTTTGGCTATTGGCAACGTATTGTTTTGATTTTTAATCATCACAATTGATTTCAATTGAGCATCATAACCCGCTTTCATAAACTCAGGTTTCCCAACAATGGTTTTGGTTTGTTCTGGATCTAAATATGGGTTTTCAAACAATCCTACTCTAAAAACATTCAACAACAAACGCACCGCTGATCGTTCAAAACGACTACGCATAGCTGCTTCACCATGTTCTTTAACTCCCATTTGGTAAGCTTCTAAAACAGGCTTAATATCGTTATTCCCTCCGAATTGATCAACGCCAGCCATCATTACTTTATAATGTCTTTCGGCAATAGTCATTTTTTCTGTTCCCCATGATTTTCCAGCAAAAACATCTGGTGTTTTTCCTTCGTCGCCCGTAATTAGCCAATCGGTACATACCACTCCATCATATCCGTATTTGTCTCGCAACAAATCGGTCACAATGTATTTGCTAAAACCGTTTCCTACGTTCTCTCCGTACTTTTTATCTTGGTTAAACGATATGGTATAATATGGCATCACGGCTGATGCTTTTTTAGTACCTCCATTTAACTTGAAAGCACCATCAAGAAAGGTTTTTAAGTGCATCTCAAAATTGTTTCCTGGATATACTGCAAATTTCCCATAGGCAAAATGTCCGTCACGACCCCCTTCTTCAGGTCCACCACTAGGCCAGTGTTTAATCATTGCATTCACACTTTGGTTGCCCCAACCCTCATAAGCCGCAACAGCCTTTGGAGAGGTTTGAAATCCATCCACATAGGCTCTCGCCATATCAGTCGCTAATTTTGGGTCTTCGCCAAAAGTCCCCACAAAACGATTCCATCTTGGCTCGGTAGCCAAGTCTATTTGAGGTGAAAGAGCTGTTGTAATCCCTAAAGCACGGTATTCTTGAGCCGCAATGGAACCAAATTGCTCCGTAACAGCAGGATCAAAAGTAGCTGCCAATCCTAATTCTTCAGGCCACTGCGAAATAGTTCCTCCAGAACCTGCATTGTATTCTGAATCTTTATTGGCTCCGTGTCTTGGATCAGAACTATTGTTTGCTGGAATTCCCATTCCAATGCTTTCTACTAATTCTTGTACATTGTTATTCCAAAGTGCCGAAACTGTTGGGTTTTCTACCGAAGTCATCAATACATGACGCAAATTATCAGTAGTTAAAAATGCTTTCTGCTGGTCAGACAAATCATAGGCTTTAGCGCCACTTTCCGGAAACGGTTTGCCGTTATAAGTTCCGCCAAAATAGCCTCCTGCAGGTGCCGGAACTGCCTGATGACGACTGTACAACATCAATCCCGCAATTTGATCCACGGTCATTTTGTGCGCCAAATCCTTAGCACGTTCAGCAACCGGTTTGCGCCAATCTTCGTAGCTGTCTAATTTTCCGTTTTTATTCAGGTCTTTGAACGCTAGCCCGTCAACGGTAATAATTTTTACTCCAGATTTTGGCGAATAGCCTAAGGTTTGTCCTCCTTTATTCTCAATCAGATGAAAACTTCCTTTTGAAGTTTCAGACCACTTTTTTTGTGCCTCCATCTGTGTACCAAGAAGTAGCAATAAAGCAGGTAATACAATTTGTTTTTTCATGATGTTATGGTTTTTTGGTCGTTTATAGCGAATCGTATTTCAAATATATGAA